>Ga0181352_1000636_pt1 | contig 14764 bp, 20 predicted proteins | sample Fa13VDMLBSN_FD_130103 | JGI IMG/M metagenome (GOLD analysis project Ga0181352, IMG submission 130103) | Freshwater viral communities from Lake Michigan, USA - Fa13.VD.MLB.S.N | ecosystem: Environmental > Aquatic > Freshwater > Lake | place: USA: Michigan | collected 2013-09-23 | reverse complement strand
TCAAAAAAAATAATAATCAAGTGTTGCGTATATCATTGACTACTTACTAACGGAGCCAACACTTGATTTATTCAATTTATTTAACCAACATCCTAATCAATGAATACCATTATACATTATCATAGGAGACACCTTCCAGTCTTTTAAGTATTTCAACTAATGCGCTGTGACTCAATTTCTTATTATATTTAGTTAGTAGTGAAAGGGCGTTGTATTCGTAAACTACCTCTATGATATAATACCTTGTTTAGATTTTAGGTTTTAACAGGATTAAATATAAGAAAGTTTTTCCAAAACGCAAAATATTTAAGAAATTATTTTAAAAAGGGTAAAAGTAGAAATACCTGGAAAACGTGGTTTTTTACCCCTAAAACCTAACTCATTGATAATCAACCAGTTATATAACTCGTTGAAAACCAGTGTTTTATGCCCTTTTTCATAAGTCATTGATTTTCAATACTTTATGTATTTACCATTATCTAATATGTTAAAGTTTTGTTAAAACCCATAAGTCGTTGATTATCAACACTTTATAACTTATTGATTATCAACCAGTTGCATTTTACGAGCCGTTTCCGTTTGGTAAAACCACGAATTTTTCGTATCTTTGGGTATATCCCAACAATGAGGGAAGTATATATAAAAATTATTTAATATGAAACAAAGTAAAAGACAACAACGATTAGAAGCAAAGAAAAAACAACCTATGTATGTGCATTTAGCGCAATCAAAAGAAGTATTATCACGTGGAGAAAAAATTGATAATGAAATTATCGCTGCACAAATGGATTTATTGCAAACATTTTTAGAAGGTGTAAAAATGCATCCAAACGCAGATGTTGATGGTGGAATGGCATACATATCATTATTTCATAATACAAACATTATGAATCCTGATGTAAAGGATGCAACTCCGTGGATTGAAATGAAACAAATTATGTTAAGTGCAATGGGTAAATAATATAAAGGGGAATTAAGTTTCCCCTTTTCTTTTTAATAATAAATAAAAAAAATAAGTTATGAAAGTATTAAAATTTGAAAGCATGTTCCATACAGAATATGAATTAAACGAAAGTTTAGAAAGACATTGTATCGATGAAATTAAAAAATGTGAGTCTATCATAGACAAGATAAACGGATTAGAAACTTGGGATGATGAAGATAAAGATGAATTAGAATATGCACAATATAGAAAAGTATTTTACCAAACACAATTAAACAATAAATAACATGAACAAAGAATTACAAGAATTAAAAATTCAATTAGATGAATGGATTAGTAAAACTAACCCAAATGTGTATGAGCCAAATGAGAAAGAGTATCATACAACTATGAGTAGTTTATCAACATTCTTAATAGTAAGAGAATGGGTAACCGATAAATTAACTGAAAAATTTAGTAAACAATTTAAAACAAAATAATATGAAAAGAAGTAATAATCCAATAGTAAATAAAGTAATAGATAAGTTTGATAGTGTTTACATTATGACTCGTTCGTTTGTCGAAAATAGAAATTCTGCAATTAAAGCAATTTTAATTAGTGGTGATGCCGGAACAGGTAAAACCCATTGGGTTAAAAAGGCAATTGAAGATTTAAAATTAATGCCAGAAGATGTATATTATGTAAAAGGTGCATCTATATCTGCTGCAGCATTATTTGTTATTCTTTATATCTTTAGAGAAGCAGGTAAGATTGTTGTATTAGATGACTGTGATATTATTCATAAATCACCTGCTGAAAAGAATGCTATATTAGATATGATTAAAGGTGCAACAGAAGTGACTAAGGGTGAGAGAATGTTAAGTTGGATTAAAGCAAATCCAAACGATTTAATGAAAAAGAATAATGTTCCTGTAACATTTGATTTTCAGGGTTCATTGATTTGGATTACGAATGATACTATTGAAGATATTGCAAAGAAAGCTAAAAACCATTGGAATGCAATTAGTAGTAGATTTAACCAAGTGAAAGTTTATTTAACACCTGAAGAAAAACTATCTTACACATTATATCTAATTGAAGAATGTGATATGTTAGGTAAGAAATGTGAAGGTAAAGAAGGTGGTTATTCTATAAAAGTCCAAAACGATACTATCGAATATATTAGTGAGAATTGGGAAAAGTTAAATGAAATAACTCCAAGGGTTGCAACAAAGATTGCAGATATGAGAGAAAACTATCCATCTAATTGGAAAACATTAGTTAAAAATCAAATCTAATAAAATGAAAAATATAGAAATTAAAGGTTTAGAAGATGGTGATTTAAACAAATATACTATAAAAAAATTATCTCAAATAGAGGCAGGTCAATCTAATAAAGGTAGAACACATAGTGAAGAAACTAAAAAGAAATGGAGTGAAGCACATAAAGGTAAAAAGCTTTCGCAAGAACATGTAGAAAAAGTTATAACAAAAGGTAAACAAACCAAGTGGTTGCAATTGTTAGAAAAATATCCTTTACAAATAATATTAGATGCGCAATTAAACAATGATAATCATCAATCTAATACATGTAAAGAATTAGGAATATCATTTCTTGCATACAAAAAACTTTGTAAATATTATGGTATTGAATTAAAAAAATCTAATTATGAAAAAACTGAGTTTGCTAGAACTAAACAATCAGAACCAATATTAGTTTGGCAATGTAGTAAAAGAGAACCATTTAGACCAATAGGTAAACCAATAGAATATTATAGTGTATCTTTTTGTTGTAATTCATTTGAACCTAAATTACATAAAGGTAATATGCTTCGTAATATGAATAATGGAACACCATATAGAGGAATGTTCTTTAAGAAAAAATCGGATTTGTTTGTGTCATCATAGCTAAAAAGAAAACCCCTGGGATTGATTTCCTGGGGGTTTCTTTGTTTATTGAATATTCTCCTTACTCTTTAATTAAACTCTCTGTATTTGCGTTATAATAGGTAACAACCTAATTTTATCTACCTTGTCCTACATACTTCTTTGTAGGTTTATCCTTTGGTCCTTTAAACTTCTCAGCTTTACCGCCTTTGCGTTTTCCAAAAGATACTTTATTATTTGATTGTTTAGAGCCCTTTCCCGCCATATTTGTTATTTGTTAGATAATCTATTTCTATTTGTAATGTATTGATTTGCTTTGCTAGTTCTAATACCAGGGTTCTCAATTCATCTATTTGTTTTCCTTGTGCCTCTACTCTCAACTCTAAATCATAAAGATTAGTGTTGAATTTTTCTTTACGAAATAAGTGCATCATATTTTTTTATTTTAGTTAAAGATAAGACTCAATCTTAGCTATATGTCCATCCATATAACTAACATCGTGTTGCATCATAACCTCTTCATCAATTTCTTCCATTATATCCTTAAAGTCCTCTACTAATATCTTTGCTTCTTTCAATTGCTCTTCAGTTGCAGTTCCTTTTTCGATTACTTCTCTTTCTATTCCGAATACATTATCTGCCACTTGCGCTGCACTTCTAATCATTCCTACTGTGTCTTCACCTAAAGGCATTTCCATCAAATGATTAAATGTTGCAACTGCACCTGGACATAATGTAAAGTTTTTAGTTTTATATCCTAATACGTCTATTTCCATTCCTTGCTCTTGCATATTTTCACTTTCTGGCACGCAGTTTGGAACCATTCTACCATCTAGCTCTTTCATACCTATTGCAACATATCCTTCCCAACATGCATTTTCTAAACCATCTTCTGCAAATAAGTTGATACCTCTAAAATCAGTATCATAGGCAACTTTAGCCATTACTTTTGCAGTAGGGTCTACAATTTTACTCATCTTATCTTTTCTCCAATAAGAATAGCAGATTGCTGCTGCTTGAGATTGTTCGTATCCTGCTGATATTTCTTCAGCTATACATCTTCCTATAAATGCGTCTTCACGCTCTCCTTTCTTTGGGTTTACTGGCATAATATTATGTTTTAAGCACCTCTTTTAAGTGCTGGTAATAAGTTGTTTATGATTTGTGCTCCTGTCAATGGTCGATTATAAAATACCATTCTTTGCAAACTTCCTGCAAATGTTCCAAATGTTGAAATTCCACCATTTCCTCCAAACTTAGTTGAACCTAAATTAAACCAGAATGAATTACCAGGATATGGACTAAAAGTTGCAAATCCTTTATCATCTTCAGTAATATAAACCGTATCTGAAGATGGATAATATGTTATAGAATAATAGTATAGTGTGCTAGTTGCATTTGGTAATAAACTCAATGTAGGAAAGTTTGGTAAGATTGGATTATAAGTTCCACCTGGTTGAGTTCCGTTTTGTGATAATGTATTTGTAGCAGAACCCGTCATATTATAGAATGTAGCATGACCAGTATAACCTTGTGCAGGTAAATAAGTTCCTGTTAAAGATTGTAATGTTGGTGTTTGCTTTGTATTATCAGATGTTCCCATTGTTGCTCCAAACATACAAGTGAAACCTGTTGTTGATAATAATGGTAAAGCAACACTTGCACTTAATAATAAAGTTGCACCACCTGAAAATCCCCATCCCAAAGAACCTGAGTCTGTGAATGTTCCACTTGTAGTGATATTACCTAAACCAGTTCTATTTGGCCATGTCCCAGTCCCTGTGAAATCATCGGCATATAGATTGATTAACAATCCAGTATTACCATAGATGCTTCCACTTCCTGCGTTATTGAATACAGGAACTGCTTCAATTAAGTTTGAATTATGATTTATCATTTTATTTTTTTAGAAAAATCCAACAATGTCAGCCGCAGTTGAAGATGAAGATACTGCTGTTACTAAACCTGGAACAAATCCACTTACATTCTTCAATGTAATTACAGAATTATCAACGGTCTTTACAGTCAAATCTCCAAATGTTCCAACATACAATCCACCATATAATTTATCAGATGAACCGAATGAACTACCTGATGTAGGAGTTACTACTTCACCACCTGAAAATTGTGAGTTGATTACATATGCCTTTTGATTAAAAATCTTGCTCATGTTTTAATTTTATTTTATTTTATATAATTTATTTTCAAATCTTGCTTTAGTTACAGTCTGTAAACTCAATGTTCTCCATTGTGCTCTACCTGTTTCTTTATCAAGTGTTGTTTTAATATTAAACATCCCTTCTTGCATTTTTGTTTCACTTCCACCTGCCTCTCCACCAACATATGCACCACTATCCCACCACATATAGTAATAATCAATATTTCCCTCTAAAGTTTCCCATTCTACTCTTATTTTATTTGAACGAGAAGAAGACTCTAATAAGTCCTGAAACTCAGATAAACTAATTTCTACTCCTTTTAATTGAAGTAATTTATTATATACACTATTACTCGTCATCTCCTATCAATGCTGGGTGAATGTATTTTGCTTTACCTTTTGCAGGTTCTCCTGCATAAGAACTATTTGGAATTGATGGATTTGCTTCTGTTTCCTCTAACAATCCTAATTCTCTTAATTTACTCTTTGCCCATCTACCTGCTGCTAATCCACCCCAGGCATCCATCATAAGTTTTCCACAACCATCAGAATATGATTTAGATACTTCCAAATCTTTTTCATGTCTACTTACAAATGAATACATTCTCTTTATTGTGTCTACTGAAATCGGTTCACCTTTTGCTAACTGGTTTGCACGTTGCTTACCAACTGGTGTTCCACAACTTCCCCATCCATTTTTATCTGCATATTCTAATGCTCTCTTTGCTGCGTTTTTAACTGCATCGGGATAATCAGAATAAGACTCAAATTCTATTCTCTCTTTTTTTTTAAATCTCTTATCTTTTTTGATTATTGCAGTTATCTTTGCTAATGCAATCTCTGCTTCCGCATCTGATAAATCTTCTATATTCTTTTCTAATAATTCATCAACATAAGATGCTTCTACTAATTTATGTTCAAATAAACCTTCAATAGAGAAACCTTTCACTTTGCCTGTTTTTACATAATCTTTCCAAAGTTTGTTATCTGTTATCTTAAACAAACCTACCCAACTACCAACAGGTAAAGCCAATCCGTATTGATTACTTTTATCTAATTGTCCTTCTTTAATCCAACTTTCTACTAAATGAACACCTTTTATTTTACTATCATGTTCTAATGTAGCAGAGTCAGTATATTTTTTCATTAAATAGTTTTGTGCTAACTTCTTTACAGTCTCTTTACTAAAAAATACATGATAAGGTTGTCCTTCACCATCTACTCTTAATATTCTCTTTTCAGGTATTAAAACTGCACCGATTAACATTTGCTGGTCTTTATCAATAGATGCAAACATTACTTCTTCTTTATCAAAATACACAAAATCAGACTCAATTGCAGGTGACTCTACCAAACTAATGGCAAATACTTCATCTACACTCTCATCTTCTATTTTTAATTCATAAAGTTTCATATTGTAATAACATTATAAGTTATAAAAATGATTATCCCCCAACAAACGTTGCTGCTCTATTTGTTCTGCGGTCTAAAGCTTGCTGGCTGGAAATGTCCTGTGATACTACATATGCACGAACAGGAGATTGTGCTCTACCAATTGTTTCAGCAATTTGCGCAGTTGGATTTTGTCCACCCGTAGTTTGTATTTGTGGTGCAGCAACTGCTCCAACTCTAGGTGCAGGCAATTGTGGTGCACTGCTTGCTCCTCCTGCTCCGGCATTTGATGCAGGTGCTCCAGGTTGTGAATTAATTTGCTGTATTGATTTAGCAGCTGATGCAATTGTAGCTGCAATACTTAAACCTGCTGATATAGTATTGATTGCAACCCACGGTGCTCCAAAAGTAAGTGGAGATGCTGCAACGGATTTAGCATTAGCTATTGCAGTATTTGCAATGATTTGTCCAATGGATGCAGCCTGTGATATAATAATACCTGCAATTGCTAATCCTTTATTTTTACCTGCTAACTGACCTAATAGATTGCCAAATTGTTCAAATAAACCCAAATAAGCCATATTGATTTGATGCTTAGCTTCTGCAGCAGCTTTTTCAGTAGCTACTTCATCTTCGGTTAATTTCATTCTAGCATCTGCATACTTCTTTCTGATTTCAGTTTTTTGAAATTCAGTAAGTTCAGTATTTTGTAATTCAATTGCTTCTTGTTCTGCAAGTATTTCTCTTTGTTGAGCAAATCTTTGTAAATCTTGTTCAAAATCTAAATCAGCTTGTTGATTTTTTCTATCTAAATCTTCAAACTGAGCTTGCAGTCCTGTAAGAAGAATACCCCTTTCATCTTCTTGTTTCTTTTGTAAATCTTCTTTATCTTTTTTAGCTTTCTCCTCATTCTTTTTAGCTTCCTCATCATCGTATTTCTTTTTAATTTCAGCTAACTTAATACGATATTGTTCTTCAATAGCAGTCATATCAGTTCTACCTGCATCTGCTAAAGCTTTTCTTTGTTCAGCTAATTTTATTCCTGCTTCATATTCTTCTTTCTCTCTTTCAGATAAAGTTGCTTTAAATGCTTCTATTTCAACTTCATCTGCTTTTTTAGATTTCTCTAATTGTTCTTGTCTTCTCTTCTCAGCTTCCGCTTCTCTCTTTTTTCTATCTTCTTCTCTTTTTTTAGAAGCTTCCTCTGCTTTCTTTTTACTTTCTTCAGCTTCTTTAATCCTCTTTTCCTCTTCTTCTTTTAATTTATTAGCAGCTTCGTTATTCTTTTCTAATGATTTTGTAGTTTCATCAATCTTTGCAGTAGATGCACCAAAGAATTTAGCAACTTTAGTTATTGCACTACCGACTGTATCTAAGATTGGAACAATGTTGTTTACTAAATAAACTCCTAACTTTTCAAATAAAGCAAGAACAGGTGCAAGTATCTTATTGAATGCACTTGTTACTTTAGATAAAGCTTCAGTTCCTTCTTTTGTTTTACCTAATGCTTCTTTAATTGCAAAAAATGCTGATACTAATAAACCAATAACACCTAAAGATATTGTAAGTGTTTTACCAAAGGTTGCAAATGAGTCACCTGCAGCTTTAATACCACTACCTATTTTACCTAAAGGTCCAGGTAGTGCTGCTAAACGGTCTTCAAATTGACCTGCCTTGAACTTTGCTCTATCTTGTGCATCATTTAAATTATCTAATTTTGCACGAAGTTTTTCATACTGAGCACCAGTAGCTTTACCTTGCAATTCCAATTTCTGCATGGAATCTCTAGTCTCTCTAATTTGTGTTTTAAGAGAAGCCATTTTATCTGCTTCTTCACCAGCATTAGACTCGACATCAATGTTAATATCTATATTCTCATCTGCCATTGTTCTTCATTTTTATCATTCGTTTTACTTTATACCAAAATTCTTTAAATGTTGAAGGTTGCTTATATTTCCCCTTTGCTATTTCAATTCTTTCTGAATATCCGTAAAACTCATTTGTATTAAGTAAATCAATTACGTTCTTTATCATATAACAGGTTTATTTGGTTATCTATTTAATGCATCAGGTAATATAGGCCCTAATAATTGCACACTACATTCACCAGTTTTTACACTATAATCGTTTATTGCACGTAGGTGATAATAATTACTTCTCCATTCAATAATATCATTAAGGTTTAATTTTGTATATTCAGCAAATGGAATAATTGCAGATGCATTTATTAATCTTGTCCTTGGGTCATATAAAAGATTTACATAAGTTGACCAGTATGTTGAATATAAAGTATCTGTTGGTATCTCACCATAAGCTGCATTTTCATTATTAAAAAGTAATGATTTACTATCACTTGTAGGAAAACTACCACTTACTACATTATAATTGTCAAAGTATGGAAATGCATTTTGTTGATATGTCACACCACCAAAAGCAGCTGAACCACTTTCAATCCAATAAGTTTCACAATCTATCAATCCATTGTAAAAAAGTAAACGAGGCAAAACTCTACTTGGATTAAAGTTTTGGTCACTAATGTATGTTGGTATGTATATTGGTATAATTTGACTCATAATATTTTATTTTAACAGAAGAAACCACTTCCAAATCCTATTTCTCCAGTAGATGGGTTTAATGAATATACTTCATTAGCACCGCCTGTTTGATATACCATCCAATCAAATCCAATTACAGGATTATTTCCATAAGGGTCGGTATATGCAATCTTACCAGTTGCAAAAGTTCCATCATCTGTATATAATTGATAGAATGCTGCTTCTGTAAAATTACCACAAACTAATGCTGCAGATGAAACATAAGAAACTTTCCACGTTCCAATTGAAAACTTAGTTGGAGTTGGATTAATTCCACTTACACTTCCTGATAAACCTGTTCCTGGTATTCTAAGTAATGGTGTTGAAGCAAGTGTTGTTTTTACTTCTAATGTTCCTTGTGAATAAAAGTTTTGTAAATCTGTATAGTATGCTTTACCATATTCTCTATTTGCTGCTTTACTAAATTGTTGAGAAAGATAATCCTGGTCTAATGTATCACCAAAATTTAATTTATTTACAGCAAGATTATTTGCAGGTGTTACATCCCACTTTTGATTTAAATCTATGTAATCATTAAAAGATGCTACTTTACCTTTTTTATACCAATTACTAAATGTTTCAATTATAAAATTAAAAGGTTTAGTTTTATCTGGATAAATTACTAAGTGAAACTTTCTTTGTAATGCAATTATAAAATCAATTTGTTTGATACCTTGTGTTGCATATGGCATATTAGAAGGTATATCTAATACTTTACCATCAGCAGCTTGTTTAACTTCTTTAATTTCTAAAAAAGATTTAGTTGTTCCTTGTGGGTCTAATGTTACAACTGGTAAAGATGCAACAGATGATGGATAATTTGGTGATTGACGGATTTGGAAATAATAATTACCTGCAGGTATACTATCAAACTTAAACTGACTTCCTAATTCATATGTTGTATTAATACCAACACTCAAACCTCCTCTACTTTGTTGTAGTTGGTCAAAGAAATTAATATATGATGATACCGCACGAGTTGAATAAGGAGTTGAACTACCTGTTTCTAACATGCGGATTTGCCATGTTCCATTTGCTGAAAGTGTACCTGGCATATTATTTTGAGAGCCACTTACATTTATATTTATGTTTAATACACCATTTAAGTTAGTTGTTTTATCAACTCTATATGCACCATTATTATAAAAGTTTTGTGGGTCAGATAATTCATTATACCAAGGAAGTGTCACCCAACTACCAGAAGGTAAATTAATATCTGTCATACCACTACCACTAATTGCACCTATTTTTATTTTACCATATGTTTCCAAATCAACACCTGCATATTCAGGATATTTTAATCCATAATTAGCAATCATATAAACATCATCTATAAATGGTTCATTCATAAATGATGATGAGTATGTATATCCTGCTTCTTCAAAGATTGCATCTAATACTTTTTTAACTCTGATTGCAGGTTTGAAATTTTGAACAGTCAATGCACCATCCTGGTCATCCATACCAAATAAATTTAATGCACCTTGTGTAAATTCATATCCACTACCATAATCAGCAAGTGGATAAACTATATCTCCATTAAATAAACTTCCACTCCAACTTGCTGTAATATTATCGTAAGATGAAGTGTGATTGTATTTTGATAAAGAAGTTAAATCAGTTAAGTAAGTATTGTTGATTATTTTACCAAATGAAGAAAGTGTTCCAAATATTGTCACCTCATAACTATCAACTGCTTTAGATTGAAACATATTTACTTTGTTCAATTGCAGATATCCATTAATTAAATACACACCATTAAAGTCCAAATAACATGGAACTTTTATATTGGTTGCAAATAAGAATGGATTTTCAATAGAGATATCGTATACATGCTCAAAGAAAGCATTATTCTTTTTAGTTCCAGGCAGGGTAATTTGACGAGTAAAATCAGATGGAAGAGTTCCAATATCAAAAAGTCCTGTGACATTATTTGATATCTTTAAATCTTCATCCTCAAATACGTCTAATTGTTCATCATTTGCGATTAAACGATAGGTAATGTTCTGTGTTGATATAACGCCCATATTAGAATATTAACTTGTAGGATTGTCCGTATTTGAATTGGAATTGATATTGTATCAAATGGTCTACAACCCCTGTTTTAAATACTATATTGCTAGTTTCTATACTCAATGGTCTTACAAAGTTATTCGTTTCATCATATAACCAATAAATCTCATCACTTGCCATCAATTGTTTAAATATATCATTATAAGATTGTGGCACGAAGAATGTATTTACAGAGATTGCTGGATTTGCATCAATGATATAGTTTTTATTTGAACTATCTTGTTTTGCATATGATAATGTTGCAGCATCCCATGTTCCTAATTGTGGTTGATAACTTCTTTTTTGCACATCAAAACTTTCTCTACTAACCATATAGAAATTAAACCAATCAAATTGACCTAATCTATTTTTCCACATTATTCTTACGTTAGGATACTTTTGTTGACAATCAAAGTTAAATTGAATACTTTGTCCTAATTTAGTTGTTCCATCGTATGCCTGTATTGTATAAGATGTATAACTACCTGAAAGAGGAAAACCACTTTGTGCAGGAGCTTGAGGATAAGAATATATTTGACCTGAAGATGATGCATTAGAAGTTAATGCAATCTCAGCACTTTGTAATGATGATGAGTATACTAACTTAGTTGGTTGAGTTCCACCTGATGTTCCTACATATACACCACTATATCCTTTATTTGTTTCGAACATACTTTGTGTTGCAGGTCCATCTGTCATTAAAGGCCAATGAACAGAAGATGCAGTTATGTTTTGTCCTATTGCATCTGTATTCATCAAACCATATCCATCTAATGCTTTATATGTTGCAGATTTTAAATGAGAACCTGTCACAAATACAGAGCCTGATTGATATCTTACATAAAAATCTACTGCGTAATATTGAACGTTAGAAGAATTATTATAAAGAGTATCTTGTAATGTTGAGTTGATTATTTTAGAAACATCAAATATACCAACACCTGCAGTATTTGCATATTTTACAATTGTATAATCCGATGCTGATGATGATTGAAATTGAGAACCAGTCCAATAATATAAATCACCTATGTATTGAAAGGATGCAGATGTTAATAATTGTGCATTACTTTCAGCAACGGTGAAAGGCATTGGTGATTGTGCCAATGATACTAATGCTGGTGTTTGAGTTATAGATAAAGCCATTCTTTATTCGTTTAATATAATAACCAACAAAAAACTAAAAGTATTTGATACTACTTTTTTCTAAAATCTTCTAGCAATTGTTTTTTAACTTCTTTTGCTAATTCTTTAGTATAATCTTTAATCATCTTTCTAACAGATGGGTCGTTTATTGCTTTTTCTGCAAATGGATTAGGTGGAATTGTTTTTCCTCCTTTATGTTTAAACCCTTCTTCTACAAACTTACCATACTTTGCACCTGTTGGAGCATAATTTACACTAAACTGAATACCAAACTTTGTATCTTGCACAATATTAGGTTTTTTAACATTAGTTTTTAATACTTTATTAGGTGTGTTTGCAGCTTTTAATCTTCTCTTTAGATTACCTCTTTTTGGTGCTTGTGGGTCTTTATTGATTGGTGCATATGCAACTGTCAAATCACCTACTTTCTTTGCTATATCTTTTAGAGATGCCATTATAATCCTTTTGCATTTTGCATGATAGGATTACCTGCACCGACTTGACTAAAAGTATTATTTCTTGGATTTCGTAGGAATGTATAATAAATTAATCTACCACTATTAGATGAACCAGGCATTGCAATTAATCTACCATCTGCTAAAGAAAAGAAATCCTGAAATCCTCTTCCACCTGTACCTGGTCTTGGAACTGCATATTGAGTTAAATATCCTGCGTTTGTTGTTGTATTAAATCCCCATATACCATTATCACTTGTTCCTGATTGGGATTGAATTCCATAGGGATGTCCATTTTGTCCTACACATATTCCAGTATTATAACCAAATCCAGCTGTTGCAATTGTTTGTATTGCTTTATTTACAGGATTAACAATAAAAACAGATTGGTTAGTGCCTAATGATGGTATAAATATATTTCCATTAGGAAGGTTTGTAATACCATATCCAGGAGTTCCAGTTAAAGTTCCAAATGCAGTTCCTGTTTCTGTTACTGGATTATATTCATACAATGAATTTCCTGCTGCAGTTTCTTTACAAAAATAAATTGTTCCAACTGAGGTTAAAGATGCTCCCCACCAACCACCAGTTCCTATTTTTACAGATGATGTAGTTGCGGTATTTGCAACTAAATCAAATATAGCGATTGCAGTTTGTGCATTTGTTCCAACCAATGGTGCAGCATATGCTTTTCCACCATATGCAACTACTGCAGGATATTGTGAACCTGAGTTTGTTGGAACTGCAATAGAAGCAGTTACAAGTGTATCGCAATTTACTTTTACAAATGCATTACTTCCAGCAACTACCCAACTATTAGTAAAATTATCCCATACAACATTTCTTACAGTTCCTGCTGATATAGGTGATATTGATGAAGATGTATTTGTATTTGTATCCCAAATAAATGGAGTTCCACCATCTACTTCTTGTATACAAAAAATCTTACCCGTATCATTTATACCACAACGCATAATTGTATCTACACTTGTCAAAATTGATTGAGTGCTATATGTTGATGCAGTCGGTGTATTTGAATACGCTTGAAATGCATCAAAACTCTCTGGTATAAAATCCAAAGTAGAAAGTGATGTTCTTTGTGGAAAATCTATATTTTGAGCTGCTACCGGTGCAAACATATTATGATAAGTTTTTAACTTGTGATGCTAATACTTGTGTTGTATCAAATGTCACAAATGATACCAAATCTTGTGATGCAGTTATTGCAGTTGGTGTGTAATCAAATCCACCAGCAAATTTAAATGCTGATGAGAATGTTAAACTACCAGATGCAGCTGCTGAACCACTAGCCATCTTAACTAAAAGGTTTACAGTTTGACCTGCTATAATATTTGTTGCAGTTAAGTGTGTAATACTACCTGATACCAATTGTAATGTAAAGAAATTACCTCTAGTAAAATCTAAAGATGCAGTATTAGATGAAATAGATAAAGTATTTACAAATCCATTTAAACTACCTGTTATTCCTAAACTACCTGTAATTTGTGCACTACCTGTGTAAGGGAATGCTGCACCACCTCCACCAAATGATGATGTTGCAACTGTCGTTGTTCTTCCACTTGCATTACCTACCCAAACATATCCATTTTGTAAAGATGCAGTTAAAGTATTTTGAATATCGATATTTCCAGATACAATTAAATTATTTAATGCAGTAATTCTACCATCTGTATAGTTTGCTTTATTTTGAAAACCAAAGGCTGCAGGATAAGTATCACTTGGATTGTTTACATATATACCAGGTCCAAATGTCCAGTTAGGGAAAGCAGTTGAGTCAACAGAGAAACCAATTTCATCTGCTGTTGAAAGGTTAGCTGCGAATATTGCTTGTGGATTTAACGTAGCTGTATTTGTAAGATTTCTTACTGTAACACTATTTCTAGCGATTGTAGTTTGCCCTTGCGATCCTGAAACTACTAATGTTGGTGCAGTTGTTGCACCAGTTGCAGATGAACTGATAAATACTTGTCCGTTTACAACTAAATCTCTTTGTGCTGATGATGAAATGAAAACACTACCAGTTATAATTTGATTACCATTGAATTCATTACTTCCAGTTGTTGCATATGAACCAGTCTTTGCATTTAAGTTATCTATACTAATTTGCTGAGATGCAGATGATTGGTTTAAGTTAGAAAT
>Ga0181352_1000635_pt1 | contig 14766 bp, 23 predicted proteins | sample Fa13VDMLBSN_FD_130103 | JGI IMG/M metagenome (GOLD analysis project Ga0181352, IMG submission 130103) | Freshwater viral communities from Lake Michigan, USA - Fa13.VD.MLB.S.N | ecosystem: Environmental > Aquatic > Freshwater > Lake | place: USA: Michigan | collected 2013-09-23 | reverse complement strand
TTATTATCTAAAAATCCCTTATTATAATCACTTACTATAACAAGATCAGCTTCTTTAATTTGTTGTGTTATGTTATCTGAGTAATCAAAAAGGGTTATTTTATCTTCTCCAGTATCAACTCGAAGAAACATATGATTAGATTTAGCATCAATGTATCTTCTTTTAATTATATCTTCATCTTGATAACATAACGTGATATTAGATTCAGTATCTAAAACGCCAATATTTTCGAAAACATTACCAGCCATACCTGAATTTTCAGTTGTATAAACTGGGTTTAAGACTGGTACAGGTGCTTCTGGGGATAGGCGAGTTACATTGCAGTAAATAAACTGATCAACACAACTCTCTCCTATTATCAGAATTTTTTTGTTTTTCTCTTTCATATAACTCTAAACTTACACCTAAACAAATACTATCCATAATATCAGGCCTTTCAATTACAATTTCAGCCAATTGATCATCTGGAAGATTGAATAAAAGTTCAATCATTGTAGTGTTGGGTGTAATCCTCATCAAAGTATATAAATTCTGGTCTTTGTTTTTTCTTTTTCTTTAAGGAATTAAATCGGGTTTTGCCCCAGTTATACCATTCTTGAAAAACTTGATAATTTTGGCGAGGAGAATTTTTACTCATTTTGAATTTTTATTTTGGTTTTGGAAATATAAACCAGCTCCAATGTGAAAAGCAAGATAGAGTATATAAATGCTCAATATAACAGCATTTTCCATTATAACTTATCTACCTTGACCTCTATATTGTTTCTGGTAATTTTTACTTGATTTTAGAACTGATGTTTGTGTTTTAGCGTGTACGCCTGGTCTACTAGCTTTAGGTTTTTCTTTATAGGTCGAGGCGGTTTGGGTTTTTGTTTTTGCCATTTTATCTTTGATTAATAGTTAATAACCAATGATAAATATTAGGCTAAAATTTCTAATTGCTTAATGGCTTGATTAATTTCAATACAACCTATATAATCTTCATGCAACTCATGTATTTCTAAATTTTGTTTTAAAGTTTCTAATAAATTATTTCTATCTAGGGTAATATCATAAGATTGTGCTTCATCTACAAGTTCAACTTCAAGAACATGAATAAATCTTTTTTTATTATTTAAATTTTCAAGGGCTACTTTAACAATGGCTTGAGATATTCTTAAGTCCTTTTTCTTTAGCATTTCTTCAAACACTTCATAATTTTGAACTTTTAGATACTCAGCCATTTAAAATAATTTTAAAAAATCACCTTTACTTTTTTTTTCTCTTAGTTTATCAAGTTTTTCTTGATTTTCAAGCATGTTTGTTGCTAGATTATCTAAATGTTTTGATTTAATTTTTTGATAATCATTTACAATTTTATCATGTTTTTTATTTTTCAACTTGCGAAAGTTTTTTTAAGATTTGATTGTTACTTTCAATTCTTTGTTCTTCTTTAGAAATACTTTTTCTACTTTTAGGTTTATATTGAAGTCCTCTTTTTTTTAGTGATTTTGCCATTTATATTTTAGAAATTAGATCCATATCATCATCTTTAGGGGGATCAAATAGACCTAGTTCTCTTAATCTTTGCTTTTGATAATCGTCTAACTCAAAATCAACAGCATCAGTTGTATTATTTAAGGGTCTGCTAGTTTCTATTTGTTCCTCATCCTTGACACTAAATATGTCACCAATAGTCAAAAAATAATGGTTATAACAAAGAACTTCTAAATTTTCTAAACGCCAATTTTTTTTATTATTATCTTTAAAATGTAATAGTAGTGGTATTTTATAATCTAATAATCTTCTTTCATTAAAGCCACACATAGAACATTCTTCTTGTAAATACCCTTCTTCAAATAAACGTTTTTTTACTTTATCAGGACTAAAATTAGTCATAGGTACTTGACCTTCTAATAAATCTTTAATAGCAGGAACTTTTCTACTGTTTTTTAAAAACTTAGGAATACCCTTACCTTGTTGATTTAAATGTTGATCAAAAAGATTCTGGTAATTAGGTTCTGTAGCGTCATAAGCTTTAGCCCATTGTTTATAATGCGTGTAAGAAACATTTAACCACCTTGCAGCTGCCCTATTTGATTTTGTTTGGGACATTGCAGCCAATATTTGTTCTTTGGTAAGTGGTTTAGGTAAGGGCATTATTCAAACTCTCCTTCTAAGTTTTCGGTTTCAAAGCTTTCTAAAAAATCTTGTTTTTCGTCCTGTTCTTCAAAATCCATATAACTTTCTATTTTAGGTTTAACTTCAACAGGCTCGTTATGCATTATTTTTCTAAATTCTTTTTCTTCAAAAATTACAATATCAGTATAGCTATGATCACCTTCACCTATTTGTAATGTAAAAGCTTTTTTTCTACCCGAGTCACTACATTTAACACAAAATTGGGTTTTAGGAAGTATTTCTAATCTTTTAGGATTTATCATTTCATCACACCCAGCACATTGTCTTATCATTCTTCTTCAAGTGTTATTATAAGGTTATATAATTCTTCAGCCGTTTCAATCATATATTCATTACCCTCAGTATCGCTAACAATTTTATCAGTATCATTTTCAGCTAGTGGGTGTTCATATACATACCATAAAATTAATTCGCAGACATCAGCTGGGAAAGCTAAGTTAATTAGGCCTTCTAAAGATTTTGCATATAAATCTTCATAAGCCCAAATATCTATACCATATTCTTCATGTAGTTTAGTTGATCTTAGAATTGCTTCTCTATAGCTTTCTACAAATAAAATAAAATTTTTCTTTTCTAACTCAGCTTCAGATAAAACCTCTCCATCTAATTCTACTTCAACACCTAAAACAGAGCTAAATAAATCTTGTATATTTATTAATTCTTCCATTCTAAAATCTCTGTTTTAATATTAATAATTCTTGGCAAGTTGTATAATCTTCTAATTTTTCATAATGTTTAATACATTTATTTAGTAGATTCTCATAACCATCTTTTTTAATTTTAATTTTAGCTTTATGATTAACTATTTCATATAAAACACATTCACTTTTATTTTTTCTAATAGCTTGTTTTAATGAAGCAATAGCACCCTTATAAACTAATTCAATAAACTCATCAGATTGTTTTAAAACTTCTAAATCTTCAATTTCATCAAACATTATATTAAGTTTGAGAGGGACTTCCCATTCAGCTTTTTTTTCCATAACAATAAATATTAAATTTTAAATCCGGGGATTCTATCGTATTGGTGTACTAAACAATAAGTATCACCAAATTCTGTATACACTTGATTATCTTTAATTACTGGGGGGTAATCTAAAAGGAATGGGTTATATTTATCTTTAATTTTAGGATCGTGAGTAGTTCCTAATTGTGCACACCAAGGAAGATTCATACTAGTAAATGCTGTAATGTCTTTCCAAGGCTTTAAATTAAGTATAATATTAAATGCTGCTTGATCTGGCTGTGGGTCAAATTGAGTCCCTACTAAACTTAAATGAAATATTTGGAAACATAGATCTCTTAAATACTTGTTTTCTCCAGCAAATGTTCCAGCATTATAAATCTTATTATTCTTATTTAAGTCATATAAGTGAGGGTAACACTTTTGTAGATTATCATTACCCCAATCTTCATTTTTATAAAGAATACCCTCACTGCCTGCTATAATTTTTTTTCTACCAATTAAAGTAGATTTAATAAATGGCATTGGATCTCTTTGAAAATAAACATCCTTAACATCAGTAACTATAACTTTATCATAGTTTTGATTTGTTTTTAAGAATGTATAGATGTCTAAAAACCTTTGAACAACTATATGAAAACCCATGGGTTGGGTTAAAACTACTTTTACCTCATTTTTATTTAAGTAATCAATAGTTTCTTGAGGTAAATCGTATCCTAATATTAAAATATCACCTGGAAAATATTTTTTGGCACTTTGGGCCCAATTGTGTATTTTATCCGGAGTGTATTTAGTTAGATTGCCTATTAGTAAGTCGCTCATTTAGCTTTATTAATTCGGATTGGAAATTATTATTGGCCGTTTTAGTAAATTCTTCTTTTCTATCAATTAAGGTAAGAAGTTCTTTAAAATATTCCAACTTAAACTTATTATTTTCTATAACAATTTCATTTTCTATAATATATTGTTGTGGGTGTATATTATGGCGTTTTAAAATTTTACAACCATACATTATAAAAGTATCATCTAAACCATAAGGACCTAAAGCATCAGGGATATCAATTAAACGAGCTAATTTAGTAGAAATAGTTGTCCCCCAACCTGCAAATTTAAATCCTTGTATTGGTTTTAAGTTAACATCAGCTCTAAATTGAATTGCCTTATAAGGATCTCTATTAAAATAATTTTCATGGTTAGCTTCTTCATTAAAAAAACTTTCATTACTAACAATATCCCAAGTCGTATCCCACATTCTGGTAAGTTGAGGGGTAATAATGCATAAAGGATTAGTGGCAGTTTCAATGCTATCAAATACTCTTCTAATAAATGTATCATTAAAAACTACATCAGTATCAAGATACATAATATAATCAGCATCAGTATTTCTAATAGTATGCCTTCTTAGATCATTACAACCTAAAAATTCAGCTACATCATCTATTCTTAAAATACATTCAGCCCAGTCTGCATTTAATTTAATCAATTGATGAAAAGCATCTTCAAAAAACCACCTACCAAGTTTAGATAAGTTCCAATTAACTAAATTCATATTAAGTAAGACTTCAATTCTTACTTTATGGCCATCATTTAAATATTGACTTGAACGTTTTAATTGAATTAATGTTTGTTCTAAAGCATTAAGTTCGTAAGGTAAAGTATGGATTATTATATGTAACATTATATAGTAATTAAAGTATGGTCTTTTAAACCTGTAATTATATCAAATTGTTCCCAACCTGTAGGAACTTCCCAATGTTCGCAAAGAGTAGGGTTTTGAATTACTTCATACCCCCCAAGCATCATAATATACTGTAAACTAAAATCAATCCACCCTATAATTTTATTAATCTTTACTAAATCATCGTAATCCTTATAAAAATTATCTTTACAAGTTTCCCAAGCTTTTATAAATTGCTCTCTATTAACTATAGTACCTCCACCTGAAGCATAACCTGGGCAGTTGTCTACTCCTCCATGTTCTTTGGAATAAGTAAAAAATTCAGGATTAATAAAGTTTGGGCGCATTCTACCTGTAGGACTTGGTGCTGTTGGATGAATTGCTATACTAAAATCGTATTGTAAAAGAGTAATAGGTTTTAAAATAAAATCATCTTCTTCTAAAAGAATAATATAGTAAGAATTTGTTTTTTTACATGCTTCATAAAAACCTCTAAACCACTCAAATGTAGCTTCTCTATCCCAACATTCTCTACCTACTTGAACATTACCAAAATTACCACAATAACCTAATTGAAAAAGATTAATTGAAGTTTTTGCTCCTATTTCTAAACCACGTTGTTGGTAATTAATCAAATCACCTTCATAATCTACATTAATAAACAAATCGGCATCTGGATAGTGTTTTTGTAAACTTTGAAGTGATTTTATTCCTGAATCGACATTTTTATAAGCCCAAAGGTAGCCACTAATAACTTTAGTCATGAGGGAAATATTTTTCAGTAATAGGTAAAAAAACTATAGACCCATTTGGATTACCATATTCTATAGTTTCATTTTGAGATGCTAAAAAAAGAGAACTAAATTCTTTTCTAATATCTTTAATTTGATAGTTTTCAAGTCTGTAATTTTCTAAAAATTGAGCCTGATTAATAAACATAGTTTTTTTGTCTTTAGCTGACCCAAAATCAAGTTTAAAATTTATATTATTATTTTTAGCTTGATTATAAATTCTATTATTAATAATACCATTTGATATAGCCGCATGCGCTGGGATGCAGATATTATCTATTAAATAGGGTTTTTCTTCCCACATTTGACAAAGAAAAAATAAATCAGGGTTATTTTTAAAATTAAATAAGAGTTCTAAGGGTAATGAGATTATAGTATAATCATCTTCTAAAAGGATAACTAAATCATGAGTATTATTATCTTTTTCTAAACCTAAATACCATGACACATACGATCCTCCTAAATTTTCCCTAGCTGTAACTGTAAATTTTTTATTACTAGAAAGATGTTGAATTTCATTTATTAAATCCTCATTTATTTTATCTTCAAAAGTACATATAAAATTTATTTCTGAAATAGTTTCTGGGAGAGTTTGGAGATGGGTTTTAATATAAAAAAGGGGATCTTTTATTAAATTAGGATGGCAATTATCTCTTTTACCAAAATAACAATGTATTATACAACTAATTTTATAATCTAGTACCATACTGTAAATTCTCTTAAAAGCTTAAAGGGCATTTCATTTATCTTTCTTACTTTAGAATATAAACCTTTTTTTATAATTAGATTTGTATAATTTTTCTCAGCAAAATATATTTTTCCTTCAGAATTTATGTAATTTACAAATTCATCAAACACATTTTTAAACAATAATGAAGCTAAATATGAGTTTGTAATAACTAAATTATCATCTAAAATTTCAGAATTAGGCCAATGATGATTACTCACATTAATATAATCAGGATTAATTAAATTTAAATCTATAGAATGATCCCAACCTATATCATACCTACTTCTAACTATATAATCGTATTCTCCTTCAACTAAGTTATAAACTTGTTGCCACCCCCAAAACATTGGTAAACTATAAAAATTACCTGCTACATTATATAATTTATTAGGGCGAGCAAATTTATCATTTTCTGATGTTATATTATCTTGGTAGGGTTGAAAATCAAAAGGTTTTTCACAAATAAATTTTTTAGGAGAATAATAATTTAAAACTTCTTTATGTTCTTCATCTTCCCAAAAATGTAAATAAACATCAACATCATTATTTTCAATTAAGGGTTTCCAAAATTGATTATATCCTTCTTCTACTTTACGGGCAAGGCCTGAGAGTAATAGAGCTACTTTCATTTTCCGTATTTTACTATATCCTCATGTTTAAATAGACCTTCACCATGAGCAACTTCATAATTTTGTCTTGCCCACCAATAACTAATTTTACCTTCTAAATCAATTCCTTCACCTGTAAAAGGTTTTAGTGTATCTATAAAAAATTTTGTTTTAAATAAACCTGGGTTATTAGTCCAATTAGCTACTTCTGAATCTGCTATGTAATAAGGTTCCTCTAAAAATTCTAATCTCTTTATTTTTTCAGGAAATTGGATTTCTGGGTTAAGATACCAATGAACTGAATCTAATAAATGACTTGATTGGGTTTGAATTTCAGGGTCAAAATAGTTAAAATTTATTGAAGTATATTTTTCACTAAAATGAGGAAAACCTGGGTTTTTTCTATGTCTTAATCTGATTGTTTTAATACCTCTATCTAATAATTTAAGACCATTTTCTAATCTTTTATAAGTAATAGAAGGGGATTCAATTAATTTCCAATCGTGTTCTAATATTAAAAAATTTTCATTTTTTGCGGATTCAGCTAATGCTATAAACGCGTTACCAATGCCTATATTGGTTTTAGAATTTATATATTCAATTCCAAAATGATTAGCAATCATTTTATCATCTTCGTTAAACTCTTGATAGAATAATTTTATATCATCTGTAATATCAAGTAAACCATTATGATAGTAAGTTGTTAAGGTATCAATTAAGGTTTGACCTGAATTCCAAGCTAAGATGCCTATGCTGAGAGGTAATTTGTCCATTCTTCGTCTAATATTTTATCTACCCTTTGAATTTGTGTATGGTATTTTAATACCTTTTCTTTACCATTCAAAGCTATTTGTTCTCTTTCTTCAGAATTATTTGTATAATAATTTAATTTATGAATGCAATCTTCTATGTTATCATAAAAAACTATTTCTTTTTTATCTTCAAACAACTCATGTAACTTTTTAGAATCATTCAGCCTATCAGTTAATACCATTTTACCACAAGCCATAGCCTCAAAAATACGTCTTGTCACTTCACCCCATCGACTATTTTGAATAACTAATAAACCGGAACATAAAAATTTACTATGTTCTTCTCCTTGCCACCCTCCTTGGTTTGCAATAGCTCCTTCAGCATATTCTGTTAAAGTATCTAGAAATTGACTACCACCTTTACCTCTTGAAGATACAGCAGCATACTGAATAGGGGTATTTTGTGGTTTATGAATTTGGGTGTCTGCAAAATGAGTCCACCAAATAGCATTTATGCCTCGTTTTTTATACTCTAAGTATGAATCATGATCAGGCGTTAGAGTAAGATGAAAACGATTTGCTTTAGGATAATTACGTTCAAAATTTTGAGGATCATCTCCTGATTCTTGAATCCAAAAAGCTTTCGGAATATGTTTTTTATCTAAATAAGGAGAATCAAATCTACCCCAATCTAAAAACATAACAATATCTGGGGTGGGTTTAGATTCTATCCAAGTTTTTAATTGATTGTCATGATAATAAGCTTTTGAATTACTGCCTATTGAAATAATTTCAGTTTCCCAACCTCTATTTTCAAATTCATTTACAATAGAAATAGGTGTAGACCAATATTCTCCTTCATAAGCAAATATAAAAGATATTTTCATAATGTACTATAATAAGCATTTTGCTTTTCTTGACGTTCAATATCTTTATGGTGTTCTAAAGCAAATTCTTCTTCTAAAGGTAAAATAGCATGAGTTTTATAACCATCTAAAACTTCATGTACTTTATTTTTCCATCTAATTTCAGGTGTATTTTTATAAATCCTCCATTGTAAATCAGGCCAATTAACTCTACCTCTACTATCTACAGCCCAACCCCATTTTTGAATATGTTCTTGAGTTAATCCTTTTACAGTATTTACTCTAGGTACTCTAAGTACTTCTACATCATTATTCTCTAGTAAGATAGGTAGATATTGAATTAAATACCAATTAGGCATTTCATCAGCATCAATCTGGAAGATATAATCTCCTAAACAGGCTTCTGTGAGAGCATTTTTCATATTAGCAAAGTGCCCATCAAAATGATAGTGAATAAATCTAAATGGAGCAAAGGTACCCTGTGATTGGGCTCTTAAATAATCTTCTACTGATTTAGAGCCATTATTAGAATCATAGAAAACTACAATTTCATCTTCTTTTCTTTTACTTTCAATTAGAAAAGGAAGTAGTCGTTGTATTTCTACTAGCTCATTACAAACTGTAACTGCGTAACTTAGTTTCATTTTTATTCAGGTAATACACCAATATAAGAAAGAGCTTCTATAAAATCACGTTCTGGGAAGTGAGTTAGAGTAGTCATGTCCATTTTATAATCATACTCTTTACCTTTTTCTTTAAATTTGGCTTTTTCTTCTTCAGGCATAGGAATTGCTTTAACAGCAGCCCAACCCCAAACATTACCTTGACCCGCACCATCAGCAAAAATCATTCCTTTATCGGGTATATTAACTACTGAGGGCATCCATATAAGACCATTTTCGTCTTCACCCATTAATTCTTTATACAACTCAGGAAGTATTTCCATTTGTTCTTTAAAAAAGTCTGAGTCACGAGTCATAGCTGAGTTGGCTTGAAAACCACACCCATAACAAAAATGTAATTTTATACTTTCATTAACTTCTTGAATGTAGCAGGCATCAGACCCACAACGGTTGCATGTTGATAAATTATCCATTTATTTTTTCTAGTTTAGGAAGTTGTAATTTAGGTAATTCTAATTTTATCTCTTTAGGAAACTCTGGGATGTTGTTGGTTAGAATTGATTCAAGTTTTTCTTTCATTTTATCCCAACTAAATTCTGTTTTGCTTTTATAAGCTTGTCTTTTAGCTCCATCAAGATATTTTTTATAATTTTCAAAAACATCTTTTAAATAAAAACCGGTTTGCCCGTGATCAACCTGGAACCATTGGGCTTCAGTTAAAATCATATCTTTTACGGCTGCTGATTGGTGTACATTTTCTAATTTACCATTAATTAAAGGAGTAAATTCTCCATTTAAAAATTCAGTATGAGCACTCCAATTTGAAGCTATAATTGGTTTTTTAGTAATAGAAAATTCTAAAAGGGGTCTACCAAAACCTTCACCTTTAGTAAAACTAATCATAGCTTTAACTTTAGGATGGTGATATAATTTATTAATATCATAATCATTTAAATCACCATGAATTAAGTAAATATTAGGTAAATTTTCACTTTTAACACTTTCTCTAATTGCATTGATTTTTTTTAAAATTTCTTCTCGATCCATTATAGATGAACCAGTTATACTTGTTTTTAAAATCAACGCAGGTTTTTTAACTTTATTCTTAAATGTTTCTAAAAATGCTTTAATCATAAAGGCTACATTTTTTCTGTCATGACCAAAATCACCTTGTAACCAGTGACCTACAAATAAATAAGCAAATTCTTCTTTAATAGATGATAAATCAAAAATTTCATTTGTAGGTTTATAAGTATCTAAATCAACTCCCTCAAATAAAGTTTCAATTTTAGTTTTTAATTCTAAAAGACCTTGAGATAATCCCTGCTGATTTTTTACTTCATATTTAGAATTTTCAAAAACTTCTTTAGCAAATTTAGAAGAAGTAATAACTAAATTCATTCTATTACAACCTTCAATCCAAGGACCAGATACTAAAGTAGTTTCCATCCCGGCAGTAATACCTATATTGTATTTACCTATAGCCTGGAACTCATTAGGTACTGTAATTTGCATCCAAATTTCAGGTTGTTTATCTAATTTAGGTTCTTTTAAAATATGGTTATTTAAAAAAGACCATTCAGAATGTTCATCAATAAAATTCCAAGGTGTATTACCCCACCTCTGTGATATAATTTTTACATCATATTTACCAATTTCAATTATGGCTTTAACTAAATCTCTTGAACGGGCTCTATAACCTGAATATGTGTCTATAGGGCAACTTATTACGAATAATGGCTTCATTAATATACTAAACTATGATTTATATAATTGGGTTTTAATTTTTCTATTTTAACTAACTCATATTTGGATCTGGGAGTCCAAGTATTAAAAAGAGTATCACAGGCTTCAATAACTCTATCTCCCATCATTTGAGCTGTAAAGCCTGCTTCATCACCTAAAGCCCATTGTCTACCTTTTTCACCTCTTTCTTGTCTTTCTTCAGGAGACATTTTATATAATTCCATTATTCGGTCAGCAGCATCTTCAGGATTACATCTATCATCCCAAATATAAGGAGTTACAGGGCTTCCTACAATAGATAAATTTGAAGGGTATACTGGGAATGCCCATTCACCGTGTGTTTTTATAGTACCTCTATTATTAGAGGGTAATTCAGGTGTTGGTTCAAACCAAGTATTTTTAGGATATTCAAAACGCATTTGGTCTTGCATTCCACCTGTTACGTTAGCAATTATAGGAGTACTTGTTACTAATGCTTCTGTTAAAGACAAACCCCAACCTTCTGCTGAAGAAAGTAATATAGTAGCGTCTGCTATATTATACATCTTATTCAAAGAAGCATGGTCTATCTTATCGTGAGAAAAGTATATATTGTTATATGAATCACCAAAAAGTAATTCTTTAACTGCAATTAAATCTGTACCAGCCTCACTAACTAATTCAGTATGAAGTAAGAATGCACATTTATTAGCTTTGTCTTTAGGTAGTTTATCTAAAAATAATTTAAATGCTAATAAAGTATCTGGGATTGATTTTCTTCTAATGTTTCTTGAATTGAAAAATAAAACAAAATCATATTCTTTACCACCAAAAATTTTCTTTCTAAAATCTAATAGATCTTTATTGGTTTTTTCAATTGGGTAAAAAACTTTATTATTAATTCCATGAGGAATATATCTTAAAATTTTATCTTTTACTTTATCTTCTAAAACAAGTTCATTAATTAATTTAGTTTGCTTAGATATAGCTAATAAAGCGTCACAAGATTCATAAAATGATCTATTATAATAAGGTGCTGGGTAATCATCCCAAATATTTAAGTAAATGATAGGCATTTTAGATCGTATTTCATTTTCAATTTGAAATAACCACATAAAATACCTTGGATCAGTAATTAAGAATATAGCATCAAATTTTTCTGATTTTAAAATAGCTCTAATTTGATCAGCACTACCATATCCTGTATTAGCTATAATATGAACATATGAATCGTCAATACCCATCAACTTATTCGTTTCTGGGCTTAGATCAAAACGCTTGCCTTGTTCAGGGTGATTAACTGCTCCTCCTAAATTAACCCAGTTAAAATGGTGTGCCGTATGGAGAATAATTTCTTTACCCATACTACCTACTCCTGAAGGGAATCTAATATCGTCAGTAATTAATAGGATTTTTTTCCTCTCATTTTGAGGAATATATTGAAACTTATTTGACATGTATAAACTTAAAGATCTAAATCGTTGTGATTATGAATTTGTTTTCTAAAACTATCATCTGTAAGATACAAATGGATTGCTCTGTCGGCAAGTTTTTGGAATGAGAACTTATGCCTTACACACGAAACTTTAAATTCATCAAATAATTCACTCTGTATTTTAACACTAGTTAGTGTCATTTCTTTTTTATTACTCATAGCTTTTATTTATTATATACAATTATACATATATTAGGATTTAAAAAGATATTATTTTCTTTTATAATATATTTGTTTTTCCCATCCTAATTTTTCAAATACTTTTTGAGAAGCCATATTATCTACTTTAACAAATGCATCTACACAACTAAAAGGTTTACTAAACTCTTCAATCATATATGAACCTATTCCTTGACCATGAAAATCTGGGTGAACACAGTAGGTAATTTCGTGGCCATGTAGTAAACCAACATACCCAGCGGGTTCATTATTAACTAAACAAATTTTATATTTAGACCAATTATGGATCATAAATTCTTTTTGTTGTTCTGGGGTGATGTTGGCTTTAGTAAAAAATCCTTCTTGGTTAATAGGATCCATTCTAAGGAGTCTTACAAATTCCCAATATTCTTCAGTACATTGTACTAATTTTAATTCCATATTTTTATTGCTTGTTTTAATTTTTCTATAACGTATAAAATATCTTCATTAGTTAGATAAAGATGTAATGGAAGTGAAATTAATTCATCACTAGCAGCATGTGCTGTGGGGCATGAACCAAATCCATAAGAATATACATCATATTGAGTATTATCTTTATAATGAACTCCAGGATAAACCTCATTATTATTAAGATATTCTAAAATTTCATTTCGGTGTTTTACTCTAATTTGATATAAATGTCGAGACGATTCACATTTAGAACTATGTTGTATTATTTCTATGCCAGCGGTTTGGTTTAAGTGAGTATCATATAATTGACATATTTCACGGCGTCTTTTATTATCTTGATCTAGATATTTTAATCCAATTAAACCCATAGAAGCCATTATAGAGTTACTATGTGCCTTATAACCAAAATCAATAACATCATAATCCCACTTATAATTTCCTTTTTGATTAGTTCTACTAAAAGTATCTTTATCTATACCTAACCAAGATAATTTACGAGCTAGGGCATCGTAATCAGCATTTTGAAAGCAAATCATTCCTGAATCTGCTGTAGGTAAATTTTTTACAGCTTGAAAGCTATAAATAGTTACATCAGCATCCCATCCTACTTGACATTTAGTGATAATAGTACCATGGTATATTCTATCAACTTTAGTACCAGCCATGTGAGCAGCATCTAAAATCAATTTTAAATTATTTTCTTTACAAAAATCTCTAATTTCGTTATATTGTCCTATATTACCTCCAATACCTACAAATAATATTGCTTTAGTTTTTTTAGTAATTTTAGATTTAATACTTCCTAAATCTAAACATAATGAATCATCTACATCAGCAAATACAGGTTGTAGATTATTATAAACTATAGAATGATTTGAAGAAACAAATGTAAGAGGAGTAGTAATAATTTCATCTCCATTTTTCCATTTGTTAGCATCTTTTAAAATTTTTATAGCAATTTGAAGGCCCACAGTATTAGATGCTACATAGTGAGCATAAGGAATATCTGCATATTTTTTAAATTCTTCTTCAAACTTATTAGTTTTAAAACCTAAACCGGTCCAGCCTAAATCAAGACATTCTTCTATTTCTTTTAAGACTTCGTCTTTTCTGTAGTAGGGTCTAAATAATTGTATTGACATAAATCTTTTCTATCTTTAAAAATACAATATTGACAATTCCATTTAGATGGTTTTGCTTCTTGTTGATGTTGATTATAATTACCTTCTTTTGAAAAAGCAAGCTCAATAAAAGTATTAATTTTACTTGTTGCTTGGTTTATTTTTATCTTACCAGAAGTAGGTTTATGAGTTTGTATCCTTCTATCTGGGTATTCGCTTTCTTCGTTAATTTTTCTTTTAAGAATGAAATATTCTATATCAATGTTTTCAACTGGATAGTCAAATTGTTGAGCAAAGAATTTTTTGTAAAGGATAAGTTGTGAATTTTTTACTTCATCACCTTTTTCTTTTTGTTTCCAACCTCGCGTACTAGTTTTAATATCTATAATTTTTATATTTCTAGTGTTTTCATTATAAAGTACTAAATCAAGTAAACCTTTATAAAGTATATTTGGGTAGTCTGAGTGGGGTTGGAGGATAATAGGGAGTTCAATTCCTACTAAATACCAGTTTCTTTTACTAAAGTATTTACCTTTATTCTTTTTAAACCAATTAATAATAGCTACACCATCATTAAAAAATTCTCTTAATTCAGTAGCATTAGAAAAATGGACTTTATT
>Ga0181352_1000634_pt1 | contig 14770 bp, 12 predicted proteins | sample Fa13VDMLBSN_FD_130103 | JGI IMG/M metagenome (GOLD analysis project Ga0181352, IMG submission 130103) | Freshwater viral communities from Lake Michigan, USA - Fa13.VD.MLB.S.N | ecosystem: Environmental > Aquatic > Freshwater > Lake | place: USA: Michigan | collected 2013-09-23 | reverse complement strand
TTTGTGGTGGTATTGCCCAGGCTCGCTGTAATTCACCCAAGACTGTGTGATCTTTAGGTTTACGTTGTGCTTTGGTGCAGTCGTAGCCTTAAAGTAATCCGAAACACAATCCTCAATCCATGATCGCAACGGTGTCATGCTTTTAAGCACGAAGTTGTTCGTTGAGGTTGTGTTGCCCATGTTAGCTCGGGTTTCCAAACCTTTGACAAATACAACTTCCTCATCCGTCACCGGACGATTAAAAAACGCAACAGGCAGCGGAAATAAATTATGAATATTCATATCACCAAGTAATTGATCCGTTGCCGGTGAATGTGTATATACGTTTCCCGCCACTTGTGGTCATTGTTGGCGACCCTGTTGTTGTGGCTGGCGCAAAAGTGTCACCATAAGAAATAATCACAACACCCGATCCGCCTGCACCTCCAGGGAAACTACCCCCACTTCCACCACTACCACCACCACCACCACCGCCTGAATTTGGAGACCCAGTGCCTCCAGCAACACCTGGCCCTCCATTACCAGCGCCGCCTTTTTGTGATGTAGTAGAAGTTCCTCCACCAAGTCCAGCACCAGTATCTGATACGCCACCACCACCACCAGCGTAATAAACTGTAGAACCGCTAATTGCACTTGTACTAGCTGACCCGCCATTACTAGTAGTACCTGTTGCCCCCGCACCACCTGCACCACCACCACCACCACCACCATAATTAGGAGCTTGTGTTGAAGCTCCTCCGTTGCTTCCTTGTGCTGGTGATGTACTAGGCGTATTCCCTGTACCACCGGCGCTAATTGGGCCGCCTGCTCCGCCGCCGCCTGAACCTCCATTTGCCCCAGCATTATTTGGAGCCGCATTACCACCTCTACCGCCACCATAAGCTTTATAGGTGTTAGTTCCCGCACCTGATGGGCTTTCCGTAATAGGTGAACCAGCAATAGAAGAATCACCGCCAGAACTTCCGCCGGCTCCACCATTTCCAACCGTAATGGTGTAAGTTACACCAGATGTAATTGACACACTCGTTGCCGATCTAAAACCACCTGCTCCGCCACCGCCAGCGTTACTTAAAGGAGATCCATTACCGCCCCCACCACCGCCACCAATAACTAAATAATCAATTGAAGTTGGCGGCGGAATAAATGGGGTCGCAGTAACAGCACTGTAAACAAGCCATCCTTGCGTTGAATCAACATAAACAAGTTGCACTGAATTGTTATTAACGCCGATTATTGTGTTCGCTGTAGATCCCCTAATCTTCCCGCCATTCGGGTTAATGGTCAGAGGATTTGTTGCAAAAGTCCCCGCATAATCAGTCAGTGTAATCTGATCGCCTGCACTCGGAGAAGCAGGTAGCGTGACGGTAAACGCTGCTAAGGTTGTATTACAGGGATAAGCCCTCCCAGCTACTGCTGTAAAATTTGTTGTCTGTACCGGCTGCCATTGCAGCGTCGGCGGTGGCGCAAGGTTGAACGCCGATGGCTGCAATGAGTTCATTAGTAATTCCCTCCGAGAGCCGATACAGCTATACCAATATTAGTACCACCTGCTGCCACCGTAAGACCTGCGTACACACGATAAGTAGCTGGAATGTTTAATCCGCCCGTTGATATGGAGAACGGATAAACCGTCAAAGCAGAAGTTCCCAAAGCAGTGACCGCTGTAGCAGGAATCGCAACCTCGCCAATGAAGATATTGTTTCCAGCCGTTGTATTTGCAGAGCCGTTATTGAGCCAAAACCTTACCACGGTTGCATTGCTTGTTCCCGATGCGGTTGCTCCATTTGTGGAAGCAAGCCTGCAATTAATCTGATCTATCCTTGCGCCATCCGCACCTGCCGTGAAGCATAAGACCATTCCTGTTCCAGCAGTCTCAGTTCCATCAAATGCTTTGGTGTTTGTCATTGCTGTTGAAAGAACAGCATTCAACGCGCCAACATTTGGCGTTTGTACAAAAATTGGAGTTGATGTAACAGCCATGATTAAAAAGCTCCGTAAGTGTTAGCCATATAAATGTTGCCGCCAGTGCTTGATCCGCCGCCGCTAGCCGTTGCCCAAGAAAGGGTTCCAGATCCATTTGTTTTCAAAAACTGGCCGTTTGACCCATCGGCACTTGGCAACGTCCAAGTTACATTTGTAGCTACCGTACCAGGCGATTTGAACGCAACATAATTACTCGAATCTGTATCGGCAAAACGTAAGGCTCCTGTCGCGCCAATCTGTACGTTCGTACCATCCCATGTAAAGTTTGCGCTGCCGCCAAACGACCCCGAACTATTAAATTGAATTTGAGTGTTAGACCCGCCGGGTGTACCACCACCGCCAGCAGGCGTAGCCCATGTGCCATCACCGCGCCAAAACGTCGTTGATGATGCACCGGTTCCTGAATTAAGGTTGGTAACTGGCAGATTACCGGTAACGCCAGTAGATAACGGAAGCCCCGTGGCGTTAGTAAGCGTAACCGCTGATGGAGTGCCAAGGTTTGGCGTTGTAAGTACCGGCGATGTAGCCAACACATTATTACCCGTACCTGTGTTAGTAACGCTAACAATGTTTTTGCTTGCATCTAAAGCTAACGCGGTACTTGCTGTAAGGCCGGATAACGTCGTAGTCGAAGAGGCGGAAAGCGTCGTAAACGCCCCTGTTGTCGGTGTCGTTGCTCCTACGGTACCGTTAATATTGATTGAAGCCGTGCCAGTAAGGTTGGTTACCGTACCTGAACTTGGTGTACCTAGAGCGCCACCATTGACAACAAATGCCCCAGCGGATCCAGTATTTACACCAAGAGCCGTTACAACGCCCGTCCCTGTTGTTACCGTGCTTGGAGCCGACCCGGCGCCGCCACCAACCATAAGAGCATTTGCTGCCAATACACCAGAGCTTGCCCAGGTTGATGACCCTGAGAAATAAACCAAACCACCGGATGTTCCTGCAACACTCAACGCTAGCGTGCCGGATGATGTAATTGGCGATCCGGCCACCGAAATCAAGCCGCCGGTAAACGTCTGCGCCACCTGTGTCACGGATCCACTACCACCCGATGCGGATAACGTGCCAGCAGAGAGTGTTAACCCAGAACCCACTGTGACGTTACTGAAACCACCACTACCGTTATTGGCTAAAAGCTGGGCGCTCGTACCGGTCGTTGCAGGTGCGTAATCCGTGCTGCTTACCGCTGCCGCTAGAACACCTGACGTGGCCTTCAAAAGACCTGTGGTTGTAGCTGCTTTAATAAGCTTGCCAGTGGTCCCATCAAATAATGTAATCTGACCATCGGTAGATGAAGACGGTCCTACCACATCGCCTGTTCCGCCTGTTGCATACTCTAGCGCCGTTGCCCCGGCATTAACGCGCAGAACCTGAAGCGCAGACCCAAGTGAACTTAATCCTGTACCACCATTACCATAAGGGAGCGTACCGGTGACGCCGGTAGACAAGGGTAATCCCGTGGCATTTGTGAGCGTTACGGATGTTGGCGTTCCAAGTATTGGCGTAACAAGTGTCGGACTCGTTGCAAATACTAGTGAGCCCGTGCCTGTTTCATCTGATATGACTCCACGCAACTCTGCTGAAGTGGTTGACGCAAACGCAGATAGCTTATCTGACGTATAGGCTACCGTACCACCAGCGCCAAAAGCCATGGTGGAACCATCTGTTCCAGAGAGCGTTACCGTATTGCTTGCAGTAAACGTCTTTCCGTCAGCTATCGTAAGCGTTGAACCGGTTGCCGGAGCAGTGACTGTTACCTTGTTGTACTTACCGCCTGTGATATCGCCCGTAGTATCCGCAATGGTTACCGCAGAGTTTTGGATAACCTTACCTGTGGTTCCATCGAATCTTGCAACCGCGTTGTCTGTTGAAGAAGCCGGCCCAGTAACACCACTTGCTACATAGTCGGATCCGTTCCAATAAATGACCGCCTCTGAGCCTGATGCAATTGTTACACCCGTGGTCGCGGAAGCTTTAACAACAATTGCAGCATCAGAACCATTCTTTACGATATACCAACTACGGCTTGCTGATCCACCTGGCGCTACAACATTTCGGCTAACTCCTGGCGTACCAGTTATTAAAAGCACGGCATAACGCGCCTCGTTACTAGCCGAACCATCTCCGTTACTTAATGTGACATTACCGCCCGTGACATCGATGGATATCGAGCCGCCAATAGCAACATCAACTGGCGCAGTGAGCGCATCATTAACCGTGGTGCCCCACGTACCATCTTCCGTCCCGTTTACGGGCTGGGCTAGCTTAAGTAGGGTTGTGTAATTGACAGTCATGTCGTTACCACCTGCGTCCAAGTTGTTGTTACACCGGGTGTGATACCGCCCCAGCTAGCTACCTGCGTCGTGGTAATTTGCGTCCACATATCAAGCAATCCTTAAAACTGCATTGGTTGCATCTGCCGCCGGAAATGTAACCACCAAATCCTGCCCTGATTTTGTGATATTTACCCCAAAGTTTAATACCGCTACAGATCGATTTCCATTGGTAAAGTTGTATATCAATGCGCCATTTGTCGTCAAAGTCACGTTGGTGAATGTGGCGGTATCAAACGTCCAATAAGCAGTAGTTCCTTGAAAGGTTGGCGTGATGTTTGTGAGTGCAATCCCGCCGGCCGTGTAATTGGCTCCACTGGATTCACCTGCTGCTGTGTAAGCAGTCGTCGAGGCACCAAGATCGGCGTTGGCTGTGTAGAGGGCCATCTTAAAGACATCGCCAGTACTCGCAGTGAAGTTATGCAAGCCCTGAGCCAGCTCTACTTTGAAGCTTGTTGTCAGGGTTTGAATGATTGCCATTACACCACCTTATCCCGTACCTGCCCAGAGCGGTATGCATCCTGGCGATCAAGGCCGTCACCAAGACGCTTGGCAAGAGCAAGTGCTTCTTTATATCTGCCCGTGATGTTTTGAATCATATCTGGCTCACCCTTGAGGAAAGTGTAAGCCTCTACCAGGCAGCCATACAAAAGCACTGAATCAAAGTTATCACTAAGCCACGTCGTATTGGCATCTGTATCTGTCGCCGCAATCGATGTTGGATAGTAGAAGTAATGCAGCTCTACACTGTATGCAGCATCAGGCGTAGGGCCAAGTAAAAACACCCACTCTTTCTCATCGGTCGAATCAGGTCCAAAGATTGCATAGCAATATGGCTCACCCGTATTGCCAGAACCCGTGGGCGCTGGAAATGCCTCACGTATGAAGTTCACATCTTTGTTAAGCAGGTATTTGTAAGCGCCGCCTGCATCAATAACCGCCAGTGAATAGGGTGCAAGAAAATCCGTGGGCGCCTGAAGATACCGATTATTAATCGTGCAGGTTCCAACTACGTTTTTCCGTAGCGACGGAAACTGAATGGAATTAAAGATTCGTTGCTCTGCCTGTTTGGCAAACGTCTGAAGCGTTACCGTCTCAAACGTCGTTTCGCAATAATCTTGTATCGAAGTCTTAAGCTGGCCCCAGTTCATGTTGGCTCCTTAAGCCATTGGACCCCGGCACATCGTACCTTTGGTCGCAGCCCCGGCACCGCGCATCTTAATGCCAGAAGTCTTCACTTGGCTATTTGGGTTCATGGCTACACCGTGGGTTGGTTGCCAATCCTTCACCATGTTATAGGGCATCTCTTTGCCAGGGTTTGGCGATGCAACAACTTTTGCGCCCGCCATGGTATGCGGTTCAGCGTATACCGATGCAGGACCGACTTCTTTGCCGCCCTGCTTCATTGAATACTTGGCCATAACTTACCCCTGATTACGTGCGCGTGCAAGATTGCGTCCCATCTTCTTCATCATTTCTGATGTAGGACCGCCCTTACGCATCTTGGTCAATGGCTTGCCAGGGTGCATTGCTTTTTCATGCTTATGCACCGCAGCGGCGGCTGTCTTTTTGTCTTGCTTGATATCATCTTTCATCACTTGCTCCTAGGAGGCTGATACACTGTTTAACAGGGCCTGCCCCACCAAGTGATTGGGGGTCATGCCATAATCAAAAGATCTTGCGCCACCAACTGGATTGAAGCCCCATTCTATAACCCGGCTTCCTTCAAGCGGAACACCCGTATATAAAGGGTCTGTCCCTATCGTATAGTTGGTCTGCATCCCGTTATAGCCTGACTGGTAATACGAGTTGGAATCGGGACGTGGATTCCTTACGGCCTGCGGATCGTTAACCGGATACATGCCAAGTTGCAACTGCGGCTGATCAGGTTCCCAACATTCTGGGCATACCAAGATATTAACATTCTTGGTTTTAATTGTAAGCACCTTGAGCTGCTTTAGTTTATAGCGAAAATTACACCTATCGCACTGGGCGATAGCAAACTTTCCACTGGCAAACTGATTAGGCATTTAGAAGTTCACGCCCAAGAATGACTGCCTTGGTACAAACCTAATCGGCGCTTTCTCACGATCTTCGCCTGCTGCCAGATCCCATGACTCATCATACTGAGCCTTAAGCATGGCCATCCTCTCCAATCCGCCCTCTACTTTCATGGACAGCTTGTATGCAAGCCCTGATATAAGCGCCTCTTGGAATCGATAGGGAATATCCTCCACGTTCACACCATTCCCTGCGTCCTGCATCCTACGCATCCGCCAGTAAACCAGTGTGTAATAAGGCGTAGAGATGGAACCCTGATCCGGGGCTGGCCATACCGTGACATTAGGAAACTTGGTATTGCTTACCGTTGCGCCTGAAGAATGAGCCGCAGCCGTTGTGTTGTTCTGACCGCGGACGACATTGTCTAGCGTTGCATAAGCTGAAGTGCCCGTTGCCACATTCTCGGCTTGGGTTGAAGTACCGTAGTAATAAACCGTCTCCGATCCAATGTTTGCATATCCTGCATATGGTATCCCCGCGAGGCTAGACATCGGTATTGTCGTAGCAGAGGATGTGATATTAGCGGCCAACGTGCCTGTGAAAACATAGGTCTGTCCACCCTGTCGGTCTATGTAAATTTGAATGGGCCTGCCCGTGGCTAGCTTATTTGGTATGGTGGAGTATGTACTTACCGAAATCCGGCTGATATTAATATCCGTCTGGTTCTGGCCCTCTCCTGTGCGGATGATGGTTTCCACCAGGTCAACCGTATTAATCGGCAAAGGGTAAGTAATTTGATTGGCATAGAGCTGTATTGCACCCTGCTCCATGGTCCATAAATTTACCCCGCGGTTAGACCATTCCGTGAGCAAAAGATTAAGCGACCTACGGGCGGTCCTCAGATCGTAGCCCGAACGTAATTCACGACCACACCTTTCGTATGCCTCTTCGACACATTCGTTTAAGTTAGGATTGAATGAAGTTGTGCCTGACGTAGTCATTTTCCTACCTTCCGAAACGGTGCAACCTTTTTGGCTATTGCTTTAGGTTGAGCTACAAATTGCTTTCCTTTTGCCTTACCTTCTCGCTTGGCTCTGGTTGTAGCAGCATACTCCTGTGGCGATAACGATTTTATTGCAGCTTCTGGTAAATACCTCTCACCTGTATCAGACGAACGCTTACCGCTTCGGGTTCGCCACTTTTGTTCCGTCCAAGCTTTTAATGATTGTTGCGGTGCTTTCATGAAGTATACCCGCCGCCACGCTCTTTGTAACGCTTAGCCAAGAGCTGTGCTTTTCTGGCTGACCATTTCCCAGCACCGGTACCTTGAACAGCGGCGCTCTTAATCTGATTAAAAAGTTTTTTACGCATGGTTGGCTTGGTGTAATTACCAGCTTCATTCACCTTGCCTCCCTCCGCGTATTGCGTAAAGTCCGTGTCATCCCTTCGGGGCTTGACCTTGGCCTTCGGCATTTTGCTGGGATTGATTATTCCCATCCCCCGACTGCTTCGCATTTGCGGCTCCTAATAGTGCGGCTAACCCAAAGTTGCCAGTATCTTGCAAAGGACGCAAGTAGCTGGGCGCCTTGAATAAATCAAATGGCCCAAACTCTGGTGCAGGCACGTTGGGCTGTGCGTAATCAACGTAAGTTTTCTGCTGCCCTGTGGCGGCTGGAATACCAAATACAGGGAAAGGCAAACCACCAGGCTTTGCTGTAGTCGTCGGCGGCTTTGATGTTGTTGTTGCTGATGTAACCGGCGCCGTTGTGACCGGCAAAGTGGTCACTGGCGCAGTTGTTGTTTGCTCGGGGATGCTAATCGTTGGCGTCGTTACAGGGGGTATCGTTCCTGAAGTCGGAGGAGGTGTAACCGGCGGAATGGTAATCGTCGTTACTTGCTCCGTGGTTACAGGCTCCGTAGTCGTTACCGGAGGAATGGTAATCGTCGTCGTTACAGGCGGCAGCGATGTGGTCGTGATAACCATCGTTAGCGATGGCGTTTGTGTAAATGTTTCTGTTACAGAAATACTTGGAGCAATAGTTGCTGAAGTCGTAATTGTTGGCGCTAATGTTGGTAACTGAGTGATTGTTGCGGTAAGGCTTGGCGTCAGTGCCTCAGTAAGGCTTTGTGTGATTACCTCGGTAATTGATTCAGTAACCGATTGCGTAACCGTCTGTGTAATTGATTCAGTGACTGATGGGGCTACCGTTGCCGTTGGTGCAATTGTTTCCGTAACCGAAACCGTCTGTGTAATTGAAGGGGTAATAGAAACAGTCTGCGCCTGTGACAGGCTTTGGCTTAGCGATTGGCTTTGTGACAAGCTCAATGACAAGCTATTTGCCGTGCTAAGAGATTGGCTGAGCGACGTCTGTCTTGAAACTTCTTGGCTTAAATATGTTGATATTGAAACACTTTCTGACAAAGAAACCGCGTTGCTGATTGACTGCTGGGTCGATGTGCTAATTGAAATTGACTGTGACTTGCTAGCCTCTAAAGATACCGACTGACTCAATGAATTAGAAATTGATATACCAACCGCCCTATCTCTCTCAATTTGTTCGCTAACACTTAATGACTGTGACTGGAACGCTGATACTGATAATGACTGGCTAACGCTTTGAGCGACTGACTCACTTAAAGAAACCGATTGGCTTACGCTTTGAGATAGAGCTTTTGACACAGACTGTGAAGCAGATAATGACTGTGACTGACTGACAGAAGCGGAAGCACTCAAGCTATTTGAGATAGATAGTTGCGTTGCTTTTGAAATTGACTCGGAAAGAGATAGCGACGTTGAAGCGGATTGGCTTGTGCTAATAGAAGCAGAGACCAATCTCGATACTGATTGAGAGACTGATTCGGACGCGCTTAGCGATGCGGATATTGATAGGCCACGAACAATATCTTCGCTCATCTTTTGACTTAGGCTAAGGCTTTGGGATACCGATGTGCTTAGCGCAGCAGATGTTGACTGGCTAAGTGAAAGCGATGTACTGGCTGACTTGGATACAGACTCTGAAACAGACGCAGAAACTGACACCGCCTGCGATTGAGAGAGGCTTTGCGACAAGGCAATACTTTGCGATGTACTCTGCGATATGGATACCTGCTTGCTTACTTCCTGTGACAGACTAATACTCTGCGATGCTGATGCAGAAAGCGATGCTGATGTCGATGCACTAACAGATGCGGAAATGCTTGTTGCTTTAGATACAGACTCGCTTTGAGAAGTAGAGGTGCTCAGACTTTGCGAAATGGAAGTTGCTTTGGATATTGATTGCGAGGTGCTTATTGACGCTGATGTGCTTTCAGATATCGACACCGCTTTGCTTATTGATTCAGAAACACTTACAGCTTTAGATATTGATTCCGATAAGGACGCAGATATTGATAAGCCTTTTAACCTGTCTTTCTCCATCTGCTCACTAACGCTTGCGGACAAAGAAAGAGCCTCTGATATTGATACCGCTTTGCTAATTGAAGCCGATACGCTTTGAGACGTAGACGTAGATGCGCTTACCGATTGAGATAGGCTCGTGGATGTTGATAGCGACGCAGAGGTAGACACTGACGTCGATACGCTCTTGCTCAATGAAATGGATTTTTCAAGCTCAACCGTTGATACCGACTGCGAAAGAGAGATGCTTTTTGATTGAGATTCGGATACCGATACCGAGGTTGATGCAGATAACGACTGAGACTGAGAGTAAGAGACAGATAGGCTCTGACTCTTTGATATAGATGTACTTACCGCGGCCTCTGATACAGACTGGCTAAGACTGATGCTTGTTGCCTTAGACACGCTAGCAGCAATTACGTCCGCAATCTTTGTGGTCACTTCAACCGTGGGTGTTGCAGTCGGCTTTACCGTGGAAACACCTAACTTAACCTGGTCGCCAACCTGCATAAGGTAGTTGTTAGGCGCCACACGGAGCATGGTGTACATCTGGCCATCAGTGCCAGTCACTACGGCATTGTCACCAATAATGGACGTAACAGCCCCATCAACCTTTGCTCTTGGTGTGATCGTGTCCAGTACGTTTAGCTGGCGGTCAGACGCAAGACCCATGCTAGTCATGAAAGTCTTGAAGTCTGCGTAGGTTGTCTTTCCTTGGTCTAGTAATGACTTTGCGTTGGCTGCGATCTGAGCGTCTGTTTGAGATGTAAACGCTCTTTGGTCGTCAAGCAACTTACCCTGTGGTGTATTGTTTAATTCAGTAATTACGCTATCTAGGGTTACGCCGTTTGCCAATCGCTTGACATTGAAATCAAGCTCTTCAAATGTCGGTGCTCTATTGAGTTCGTTTAGGTAGGCGTTATTTACCTGTTGCTGTAGGTTTGCAAACTTTTCATTGACGTTGTCTGGTACGTAAACAACATCGTTTTGTAATGCGTTTACATTGACTTGCTCACCAATCTTTAGCCCAAGATTGCTTGGTAGATCTACTCTAATAACAGAACCGTTTCCAAGTTCAACAAGACCTTGGGATCCATCTGGCGATATGACTTTTATGGAGCCGCTATTGTCTGGTGTCATGTTGCCACGAAGGCCAACAGCTAATCCTGTGTTCGCTCCAGCAGCAACAAATGTTTGTTGCAATGTATCAAGAGCGCCCTTCAAAAAGTCCATGCCCGTCATGTTCTGGGCCATGCCTATTTGCGGGATCTTATCGACTCCTGCTTGCAGCGAATAAGACAGCATTTCCCCAAGTTGTTCCTTGGTTCCATATTTGCCTATTTGATTTACAAGAGATTCTCCAATAACTTTGCCAAGCTGATCTGTAGGTGTATTACGCCATAATGGCTTGAGCATCCCAACCAACTCATCTGCGCCAATCCGCTCACCAATACCCTCAGCAACCGCCATGAGCGTTGCTCGCTTTCCTGCATCTTCAATGCTTTGGCCGGCCAGGCGTCCTTGTATGTATTCATTGCCGTAGGTTGTAGCCATAGCACCGGCAACCAGACCTGGCGCCAAGCCTGTTACAAGCCAAGGAATTGCGCTTACTGCATTTGACAACCCGCCAATTAGGTTTTTATGGGCATCTGTACTCGCATTAGCAATAGCAATTGCATCATCACCTGCCGTCTTGATTCCGGTCGCCAACTTGCGGAAGTCATTGGCAAACGTATCCATGCCCATAGCTTCAGCAATGTGAAGATTAATACCCAATGCTCCGTTCAATGTGTTTGCCGCAGCGCTTCCGGCGACTGCATATGCATTGGCAAGTACATTGGCTAACGCATCGCCAGCAGGCGACCCGCGGAACTGATTAATAAATTGTTGGGTTGCAAATGGGAACGTTGAGTCTTTGGCTTCTGATAGGTTGATACGGTTGTATAAATTGCCAGCCTGGATATCTTCCAGTGCAAGACCCATGGCTGTACTTGGCTGAACACCTTTGGTGAGGTAGTAATGAGAAGCTTTGTTCTCTACCCTTGTGTCGGCTCCTAGCAAGAAATCCGCTATGGCTTTCTGCCCGTTATTAAGAGCCGTCTGTCTTTGTTGGTCTATGGATTTGTACTGAGAATCTATGTCCTTCAGTATCTTCATATCCGTTGTTGCTGCCTGCGCCGAGGCAATCTTTGCCCGATCCTCTGGGCTCATGGCGCTATAAGCTCTCAACAGATTGTCAAAGTAACTCTTTTGAACCGTAGCAAAATTGTTTTTAATAAGGCCTGTCTGACCGCCAAGGCCAAGGTTTGCACCCTGCGCTGCCAGTTCTTGGGGTACCGTAGCTTCACCTGCTTTGATCGTAGGCGCAGTCTTTTGAATGACCTGCTGGGCGTCAATAAAATTCTTTAGCCCTTGCGGTGACAACCCGTAAAAATCATTGGTTATGTCTTTACCAGACGAATCCCTCGCGCTAGCTACGTACAGACCGCCATCTTGCGTATTGGTCTTAAATACAACTTGGCGCCCGTTACCAATATTGAACCACTGGTTAAGGTTGGCTACAGCAGCATTCGTTAATTCAGATGATGTAAGGTTGCCGCCCTCTCGTATCGCACGAAGCGTCAGTAATGTGCTGTCTGCCTTATCGCCTGTAAGCCCAGCCGCATCCATGGCAGATTGCAACTGCGACTCTGTGGCGGACCCATTGATGTAGTCCCTGGAAACATTGACGTAGTTGTTTCTTGCGGTGACTTGCTTATCAATATTTGATATGTAGGTGTTGGCATCTGCCTCATCAAAGCCAAGCGTTCTTAGTCTTGATAAAGCACCCTCTCTGGATAAATCGCTTCCTACCGCTGTGTAATCAGAAACTAATTCCTGCGTCTTTTTTGCACGGTCAACAAATTGCTGATTTGCCGCAAAGATCTCTGCAACCTTAGCGTCCGAGTAGCCAGAGTTCTTTAACGCCGATGTAACGTCTTCTGGTTTCATCGTGCCACTGTTCATGGCGTTGATAAGACCATTGACGTACTGAGCCTGGCCTGCGCTCAATGCCGTCTGGATTGAGTTCCACTCGGTAGGTGTGTACACACGACCGGCAGAATTGCCTGACAGCATCAAACGATTGCCGTCATCATCAATTGTGTATAGCTCACCGTTTTTGTCTACAGCCACTGCGCCTATGGCTGTATTAGTTTTGGCTGAATCTGGTGCTGCACCACCAGCCATTTTTCCTGCTTGCGCTTGGCTAAACCCAAGATTTAATAACTGATTAAACAGGCTTACCGGGTTGAATTTACCTGTACGCGCCGTATTAATCGCTTGCGATACGCCAATCTGTAGCAACGCTTTTGATGTTGGGTCTAGCTTCTGTGCGTTTGCTACTTCATTAATGCCTGTTGATATCGCAGCGTTAACCGCGCCGCCAAGCAATGTTGGTAATGGGTCCTGACCTTGCGCTATGGCATAAATTGCATTGGTCATTGGACCTGCAAAAAGCCTAGCCGTTGCAAGCTTTTCTGCCGCCGTGGCCCCGCTAATGATTCCGCTATTGGCTAACTCATTGGCTACCACATCGGTAACCATATTCAGGGCCGTACCCGTGGCGGCGCCTAAAAATGCTTTAGATAAATCGCCACCATTAAAGATGGTGTTTACTGCCGTGCGTACCAAGAAGTTCGATACAGCCGGTGCAGCCGCCGCTCCTACAACGCTACTAACATAAGGCGCTATAGCCTGGCCGATCCCAGGAACCAAGAGCGATGCCCCCATGGCAAGCACTTGGGTTAACAACGGGTTCTTGGCTAGAAAGTTTGATTGGTTCCACTCAGGAACAATTATTGGACTACCAAAAGCATCCGTCTGGATGGTGTAGTTGGAGTAACCGGCGCCAGCCCCTGTAGAGCCAATGATGTTCCCACCCTTGCCGCCTACGATTGACGTATTAAGAGGGTTGCCGGTTGCTTTGTTGTAAATCCCTTTTGTTTGATCAACACCAATCTGATCTAGGTTCGTTATGCCTAAAGCAGTAAGGCGCTTGGCAATATCGTCTGTATGCCAAGCATCTGAGTTTCCTGGTGTTTGAAAGTTCAGGTTGTATAGCGATTTGCCGCTATTAATCTGGCCCTTCAAAAAATTAATAGTGTCATTGCTAAGCCACTTACCCTCCCACTTGGTTTCGCCGGGATGGATAATGTTTGCTTCGTATTCTTGCGCCGTTAGTTGCTGGCCAGTCTGTGGGTTTTGGAACGGTTTATCAAACTCTGGCTCGTATATCCATCCTGCCTTTAGATCTAAGCCTAATGGTTTAAATACCCCGGCTGTTGTCGTCGGCGGGGGCGTTGTGGTTACGGCAGTAGTAGTTGGCGGCGCCGTTGTTGTCTGCGTTGTTGTAAGTGCAGCGGGCTTGGTTGACGATGTCTCGCCTGTTAAATAATTATCCCAAAGCTTAGATTCACTATCGTAATACCATGCAGCGTCTATTTCCTGCTGCGTCGGGCCCGTTGTTTTTGGTATGCCAAGCAGGTCATAAACTTCCTGCGTTGCATTAACAGGATCTACTTCCCCAAGCCTGGTTTTTATTGCATCAGTGGTTATGCCTTGGCCAAGGACTGTTTTAATGTAACCCTGCTTTTCAGCAAGTGATGCATTTGGATTCCACTTAATGCTAAAGAACTGGTAAAGAGGCTGTAATCCATTCTGGATCAGCCAATCTACATCAGGCCTTGGTACGCCTGCTGCTACAAGATCATCTATGGTTACAACATTATCGTTGAACCACTTAATCTTTCGGGCAGCATCATAACTGCCCCAGTCCGAAGGGAGTGCGGGCAGCGCCATAGTTGCTTATCAGTAGCAACCGCCCTTGGCCATCTTAATCATCTTGCCCTTGGTCTTTCCTTTTGATGCAACACCATCGCGGCTTGGAGCGGCTGTTTTAACTGCGCCCATCTTGGTCATGCCGCCGGCTTTCATTCCCTTCATCTCGGCCATTTCATGCTTAACCATAGACTTAGGTGCGCCCTTAGCTTTCATAAATGCGACCTCTTTT
>Ga0181352_1000630_pt1 | contig 14813 bp, 9 predicted proteins | sample Fa13VDMLBSN_FD_130103 | JGI IMG/M metagenome (GOLD analysis project Ga0181352, IMG submission 130103) | Freshwater viral communities from Lake Michigan, USA - Fa13.VD.MLB.S.N | ecosystem: Environmental > Aquatic > Freshwater > Lake | place: USA: Michigan | collected 2013-09-23 | reverse complement strand
CATAAGGCATTAGAAACATGATATTATTAGCATATATTTAAGGATTTTTAATTATGATGAATCAATCAGCACAAGGTTTAGCATCCCTAGGTCGTAACGGCGACTCAATGCTCGTTCATATGAATCCTACGGAAGTAGCTGGGCTACAAAGTTTAGCTATGGCTCATGGTGGGTCTCTAACTATTAATCCTGATACAGGCATGCCAGAAGCATTTAATTTAGGTGGTGTATTTAAAGCTGCTTTACCTATGATTGCGGGTGCTGCATTAGGTCCTGCTGGATTTGGTTTAACTGGATTACAAGCAGGTTTATTAGTAGGTGGTGCTACAGCTTTATTATCAGGTGACATTGGTCAAGGTATTATGGCTGGTTTTGGTGCAGGTGCTGGTTCGGGTCTAGGTGAATCATTATCTAATTTTGCAAAACAAGGCGCTGCATCTAATGTTCCTACAGGCGAATTTATGGGAGATGTTATTCAAAATCAAGTAGCTTCAACTAATGCGGCTTTACCAGCTGGTACATTTGGTGGCGGGGCTGCTGGGGGTGTTGGATCAAATCTTATTAGTCCTACATATGGTACTACAGGTGGTTTTGGTGCTCCAGTTGGTCAAGGTTCATTTTCTGGTGTTAACCTAAATCCAACATCTTCATTTATGAAGCCAGTGATTAACGCTCCTGCTATGCCAACACAGTCACTTGTTCCCGAATTAACATCAGGCGTTAATAAAATTAATTTAGCAAATACTTCAAATCTTATTCGTCCTGAAGTAGGTGCAGGTAGTATGATTTCAGGTGCTGGTCGTGCTATTCAAAACCCCGGTCAGTTTGTTGATTATTTGGGTGGTGGGTTTGAAACAGCTAAACAAGTAGGCCTTCCAGCTGCAGGAATTATTGCGGGTGGTGTAGAAGAATCTGATTTATATCCTAAACAACAAGCTTATGCTGAAGCACCAAGTAATGCTGTAGATCCTTTAACAGGAAGATTAAGATTAAAATATGATACAGATTTAAGATTAAATCCAACATATGCTAAAGAAGGTGGTTACATTGATGGCTATGCAACAGGCGGTACAATTCAATCAGGCGGCATAAGAGACTTATATGGCACACCAGACAATCAACCTACCATATCTCCAGGACTTTCAGGTTTTGGTTTAGGGCGTCTTAATAATCTTGCAAGTGAACAAGCTTTAAATCAAGCACAAACATTAGGTTATGCCGAAGGCGGTTTAACTGCATTTGCTATGGGGGGTAATCCAAAAGGTGGCTACTTAAATGGTGCTGGTGACGGTATGTCTGACTCAATCCCTGCTACAATAGAAGGTAAACAACCAGCTCGTTTAGCAGATGGTGAATTTGTAGTACCTGCAGATGTGGTAAGTCATTTAGGTAATGGTTCATCAAAAGCTGGTTCTAAAAAATTATATGCTATGATGGATAAAGTAAGACACGCTCGTACTGGTAATAAGAAACAAGGTAAACAAATTAGTCCGGATAAATACTTACCAAAACTAACATGAAGCAAATTCAGTTAGTAGCACCAGGGCATATACATGCAGTATGGCCTGCAGTAAGAGATTTATTAAATATTGCTATTATTAATTATAATGATGCTGATTATGATGTTGAGCATTTAAAAGTATTATTAGTAAAAGAGTTTCAGTTATTATTTGTAGTTGTAGAAGATAATAAAATTATTGGCGCATATACTGTAGAAATTATTAATCATCCTAATTATAAAATAGCTCATACAACTTGTATGGGGGGTAGAGGGGTTTTTAATATTGATACAGTTAAGCAATACGAAGATTGGTGTAAAGGTAATGGTATTACAAAAATTAGAGCATACGCTCAAGATGCGCAAGCAAGATTATTTAAAATAAAATTAGGACTTGACGTGGTGACACACGTAGTGGAGAAAACTTTATGAAACTTTTAAATTTAACAAACTGGCTACACTCATTAGTAGGCTTTTTCACATTCCAAATGGGCGGTGGAGGATCTGGTGGTGGTGGACCTACTCACACAACTTCTACAAGTACTAATTTACCTGAATATGCACGACCATATTACGAAGAACTATTAAAACAAACTGGTCAACAAGTATATTCTACTGATGCTTCAGGTACAGTTACAGGCGTTAAACCTTATACTCCATATCCAGGTCCACGTGTTGCAGGATTTACTCCAGAACAATTAAAAGTTCAATCAGAAGTAGCTGGCATGACAACACCAGGTGGTTTTGCTAAAGCAACCGGTGGTTTAGATGTTGGTCAAACTATGGCTTTTGGCACTGGACTGACAGGTATTGGTCAAGCATTAGGATATAGACCGGGTATGGAAACAGGTGGTACATTTACTCCAGGTGCAGCAGCATACTATTCTAGCCCATATCAAACAGGTGTTACAGATATTGCAGTTCGTGAAGCTGAAAAACAAAGAGACTTAGCTAAAACTGCAGGTATGACAGGGGCTATTGGTCGAGGTACATTTGGTGGTGCTCGTCAAGCTTTATTACAAGCTGAACAAGAAAGAGGAGCTAACCTAAATATTGGTGATATTAGAGCTAAAGGTGCTGAATCAGGTTACCTAAATGCTCAACAAATGTTCCAACAAGATCAAGCGCGTCGATTACAAGCTGCTCAAATGAATCAACAAGCTCAGCAATATCAAGCTGGGTTAGGTAAAGATTTAGGTTTAGCTGGACTTACTACAGGTCTTGAAGCTTCTAAAGCACAAGCTGCTACAGCTGCTACAGAACAAACTAATAACTTAGAAAGATTAAAAGCTCAAGCTGCATCTGGCGGTGAAAAACAAGCATTACAACAAGAAATTGATAACATTAAATATCAACAATTTATGGATCAGCAAAACTACCAAAAACAACAACTTGACTACCTTAGTAATATTCTTAGAGGTAATGCAGCTGCTCTTGGTTCAACTCAAGTATCTTATGCTCCAGCACCAAGTTTAGCTTCTCAATTAGGCGGACTTGGTTTAGCAGGAATTGGTTTATACGGTATGTTAAATAAAGGATAATTATGTTTACACGAGTAAAAGAAATTGAAGACCTTGCTTTAAACTACAGTAAAAAGCAGTTAGCTAGTTTTTCTCAACAAGGATTATTACCTGCTCAAACAGTCGTATTAGCTGGCATGATGCAAGACAGAATGCAGGCGGCTTCAATCCCTGCACCTACAGCTACAGTTGCTGAAAAAATATTAGGTGCTAGTCCTACACCTCCTCAAGGTGGTATTGCATCTGTTGCTCCTACAAACATAGCTAGTGTCGCTCCTCAAACAGGCATTAATCAACCTATGCCTACACAAGAGATGGCCTATGGTGGTTTAGCTGAACTAGATACAAATGATATGTATGACGAAAATAGCTTTGCAGGTGGTGGTATTATTGCATTTGCTAAAGGGGATTTAATAGAAGATCCAAATGATCCATATAGAAAACAAAGAGGTTATGATGCTGATACTGGACTAGATGCATACGGAAGAATGTTAGAAAAACGATTAGCTGAAAAAGCATCAAGAGGTAAAAAAGGTTTAGCCGGTATTGAAATTGAAGATACTCCTGCAACTAAAGGTTTAATGCAGTCTATATTTGGTTCAGGTGATACTTCAACAATAACCCCTGAAAGCGTGTCTACTTATGACAATAGATATATTAATCCTGCATTAACTGACATACCGGAAGATCAATTATCTTATTTTGATAAAGTAAAAAGTCGTTATGGTAAGATGAAAGAAAAAGAAGCTCAAGACATTAAAATTCAATCAGAAAAAGAACTTTCTGGTATTAGAAATATATTTGGTATTAAAGGTGGCTATACTCCTACAAAAGAAGAACTTAACTATGCTGATCAAGATACGGGTGCTGGCGCTGGTAAAGATGTTGATAAAAATGCTGGTAAAGGTGCAGGTGTTGGATTAGGTAGTTTTGGTATTAAACCATATGCAGAAAAAACACAAGAACAAGTTATGGATGAAATTAATAAGTCTAGAACATTAGCTGGTGTAGAATCTACTGAAGACTTTAGAAAACGTAAAGAAGCTGGACTTGCAGAAGAAAAAAGTGAATTAGGTAGACGTAGAGGTGAAGCACTTGATATGTTCTTGGCACGTACTGGATTTGGTACACTTGAAGCATCTCAACCTAAACCTGGTCAAGCTGCCCCAACATTTTTAGGTGCGCTTGGTTCTGGTGCTAAAACAGGATTTGAAGGTTATGCACAAGATATTAGAGATATTAGAACTGAAGAAAGAGATATACGTAAACGTAATGAAGCTATTCAAGACTCTATCCGCGCAGAAAAACGTGGTGATGCTGATACTGCATTAAAGAGACGTGATGATTCTATTGCTATAAACCGTGATATTGAATATAAAAATGCAACACTTAATCTTGGTGCTAAGAAACTTAACATTATTGAAAATCAATATAAGAACGCTGATAAAGCAACTCAAGCTAAAATTATGAATGCACAAGCAATAGCTATGAAAAACTTACAAGGCGATAAAGCATATGCAGATCAATATAAGGCTATTAAGGAAGAGTTTGTAGCTAAAGGTATTCCATTAACTGATCCTAGGTTTAGTTTTCAAGTCACTCAATTACAAAAACAAATGCTTGGTAATTTAACATATGATATATTACAAAGAGATTCAGGCGCATCTACTGGTGATGTTACTAATGCAAGATTAGCTAGAGACTTATTAGCAGACTAAGATGATTATTAATTTACCTAAGCTAGGTGCGGTCAAATTTGATGACGACCTATCCCGTGATGAGTTTGAATCACAATTAAAAAAATTAGCCACTAAGTATGACTTTGAACTTGCTACACCTGACTATGGTGTTCTAGGTTCATTTACTCGCGGAGTATCACGTGGTGCTAAACGATTAGGTGCTGAATTCGGTGATGTAATACCTGCTATGGTAGGTAGTGCATTAGGTGCTGATGAATATGCACAAAGACAAATGGGCGAATATGCTCAAACTCAAGAAGAAATAGAACGTCTCAATCCTGCTCAATTCCAATCCCGTAAAGATGTTAAAGGTCCATTAAGTGGTTTAAAATATGGATTAGAAACTATTGGTGAACAAGTACCTAATATTGGAGCAGCTCTTATTCCAGGGGGTGTTGGTAGAGTAATTGGTGGTGCTGCAGCTAAACGTGCTGCCTTAGCTGGTGTAGAAGAATATGCTGCTCAAGAAGCTGCTTTAATGGGTGCCGCTGAAACTATTGCTGCTAAAAAAGCATTAGGACAAAATGTAGGCGTTTACCTAGGTTCTTATGCCATGAATGCACCTGAAATATTTGGTAACATTTATCAAGCTACAGGTCAATTTGAACCAGGTGCTGCTCTTCTTGCAGGCTCTGTTAGCGCTGCCCTAGATTCTGTATTACCATCTGCCATATTAAGTAGACTTACTAAACCCGCAAAATTAGGTATTGTTGAAAAGATACTAGAGAAATCTGGTATGCAACCCGGTTTAATTCGTAAAGTAATAGGTGCTGTACCCGGTGCTGCTGCAACTGAAGGCTTAACAGAAAGTGCTCAAGAAGCTATTAGTATCGCTGCAGAGAAGTACATAAAAGGTAATCCACAGATATTTGACTCGGAAGATTTTGAGCGTATGATTGAGTCAGGTGTACGTGGTGCTATTGCAGGCGGTGGTATTAGTGCTGTATCTGCTATACCCGAAAGACTTGGTGAGCGTGCACAAGAAAGACGTGAGCAAGACGAAAAAGATATTGCAGAACAAGAAAAAATTAGATTAGACGAAGAACGTAAAAAAGTTATTGCTGATCAAGCACAGCAAGCTCCGATTCAAGGTCAGTTATTCCCAGAAGAACAAGGACCCCCTGTACCTCAACCTATATTTCCAGAAGAACCTACACCTACAGAAGCTGCACCTGCTCAAGGGCAATTATTTCCTGAAGAAGCTGCACCAATACCTACAGCTCAAGTTGAAACTACTGAAGCTCCAGAAACAGAAATTGAAACAGAAGCGGCTCCAGCAGAAGTTCAAGAACCTATCAAAGCTACATATCCTACAGGTGTGCTTACTAAAGATGCAGAAAGTTTATTAGACTCCGTAGATGCTGGTGGAGTACCTGCCATGATGACGTATAATTTACGTAGGATTGCAAATGAAAATGGTATTAAAGTATCAAGCAAATCAACACCAAATGAGATTATAGATGCATTACGGGCTAAACTAGAAGGAGTTAAAGATGAAAGACTTAAATCCACAACAACTGGAACTAGCGATGAAGTTCTTATGGGACAAGAAGATGCAGTTACCGAAGGAGCTGGAAGAGATATCAGATCTACAGTGGATGAGTATACGTCTGATATGGGACCAACTGGAGCTGGAGAAAAAGGACTCGGTTTTACACTAAAAGACCAAGCTAAACCAGCTGCTAAACAATCACCTATTGCAGGTTGGACATGGCAAGAAAAGACTAACCCAGATGGTACTATTACTTCAGGGTTTGAAAGAGATACAGAAGCTGAGGTTACTACTGAGGGTCAACCTACTATTACTCCAGAAATGGAAGCTCAAAAAACTGAAGAAGTTGAGAAAGCTAAACAGGCCGTCTATGATGAATCTGCCGCTGATGCGTTTGATAATATGCATTCTTTTACTGACTATGCTTACGATACTCTAAATCCTAAACTTCAAAAAGAAGTTAATAGATTAAAAAACCAAAACAAACTTAATGATCAAGCTGTACAAGATATTCTACGTAGTGAACGTGCTGAAAGACAAAGTCAAATAGGTAAACGTTTATTTGAAGCGGGTCAAAAAGAACAAAACATTAATCTAGAACAATCAGTAAAAAAAGGTAAGGAAGCTGAAAAACGTATCTTAAAAGAAACTGTTCCGTTTAAAGCACCTGAAGAAATAGTACTATCTAACTTTCAAAGAAACTTTACTGAAGCTAAAACAGTTGGTGATGCATTAAAGATATTACTTAAAAAGAAATTAAATACTCCGCAAAAAGCTTTAATAAATGCCTTGATGCGTATACCTGGCGTTAAAGATTTAGACTTTGCTGTACTTAAACATCCTGATGCAAGGCTAAGAAAAAGCCGTTTAACACGCTACGAACAAATTACTGGCGATATAGATGGTGAGTATGATGAAAAAACTAAGACAGTTAAAATTTACCAAAGCGGTACAGTTAATACTTTATTACATGAAGTTGTCCATGCTGCCACAGCTAAGATTATTAATAACCATGTATACTTTGAGACTATAAATGGAGTTATGCGTGGTGTAGGTATAACACCACTAGGTAAAAAACTTATGCGTATGTTTGATGCAGCTAAAGTAGCTGCTGGTAAAAAGAACATGGTGTACGGTCTACAAAATGCACATGAATTTGTTGCTGAGGCATTTACTAATCCTGATTTTCAAAATTTTTTACGTAATGTAGAAAGCATTTCTAAGGGTACTGTTAAAGGTAAACTGTCTTCTTTATGGTCTGACTTTATAGATTCAATTAAAAATATGCTTGGTATACCTGATATTGCGGGTACCTTACTAGAAGATGTATTAACACTAGCACCGCAAATGTTTAAAGGTCCACTAATTGAATCGGTGTCTAAAGGTGAAACTGTACCGCTCTATGCTATGACTTTAAATAACACGGCTAATAAGTCTGATGTTGTAGGTCTTATTAATTCTAGTGGTGTATTATATAAAGATCTTCCTAGCTTTAATGAAGGTGTGGGTGATAAGATATATAATGTAATATCTAAATTTACAGGTAGTATTAGATCTTATTTCTTAGGTTCAATGTCACTAGAAAACTTATATGAACTTTATAAAAAACAATTTCCTAACATAAAATTCTTAGATGATATAGTTAAATTAAAAAGTAATTATCATTCTATTATGAGAAAAGATATTGATAATATTGTACATAAAGGTATTGGAATGTTACAAAAATACCCACAAAACATTCAGAATAAATTTAATAATGTAGTGCTTGAAATGTCTAGACTTAATATAAACCCTAGAAAATTTAATAAAGTTATTGATGCAAACGGTAATATTAAACAAGTGCCTAATCCTAATTATGATAGTAATAATTCTTATGTTAGAGAATTTGAATCTTTACCAGGACCTTTACAAACCTATGCCATACAAATGGTTGAACAGTATGAAGCATATAGTAAGGAAATGTTAGACTCTATCACTGCTAGATTACCTAATGATAAAGCTGCAGAATTAAGATTAAAATTCGAATCTAATAGACTTCCTTTCTACTTCCCTCTTGTTCGTAAGGGTAACTATTGGTTGCAATATACAGACCCAAATGGTGAGATTGTATCTATAGCTCGTGATAATCCTAGAGAAATTGAAAAGATTAAACAATTTATATTAAGTCGTGATAAAAATTCAGATGTAAGAACTTATACTAAGATTACTGAAATTAGTCACACAAGTGCACCACCGTCAGGATTTGTTGCAGACATCATTAAAATTATGCAAGCAGCTAATGCACCTGAAACTGATATAGATAGAGTTTATCAAACTTACCTTTCATTATTCCCTACAGAATCTATTAGACAACAGTTTAGAGAGCGTCGTGGTGATCCAGGTTATATTCAAGATGTAATTCAAGGCTTCTCACAAGTAGCTCCTAGAATGGCTACACAGTTAGCTAACCTTAAGTATAATCCTAAAATAGGTGAAGCTTATTCAGCTCTTGAGGAAGACTTTAATAAATCATCTAAAGATAAAATGGCACAAGATGTTATTAATGAATTGAAAACAAGAAAAGGTTTTATTGATAATCCTGTAGCAGAAAACTGGGCATACTGGTTAAGTAATGCAAACTTTGTAATGAGTATCGGCGGTAACTTATCATCTGCTCTTATTAATACAACTGTATTACCCATGGTTGTATTACCTAAATTAGCAGTAAGTTTAAGAACGGGCAAGTTTGATATAGATAGAGCCTATACAGCTATGATGGATGCTAAGACACTATTCTTTAAAGGCGGATATGATGATAGTAAACAATATTTAAGTAAAAGTCTTAAAATTAGAACCTTTGGTATGAACCCGCAAGTACAAGCTGGCGCTACTGAACAAATGCGTAATTTAAAAGATTTATATAATAGAGCATTATCTAGTGGTGTTTTAACCTACAGTGTTGGTCGTGACTTAGATGATATATCTAAAACATCATCTGATAAATACTCTATGCTCATGAATAAAGGAAGTACTTTATTAGGATTATGGTTTGAAGGTACAGAGCGTTTTAACAGAGAAGTTACGTTATTAGCTGCATATGATTTAGCTAGAAAAGATGGGTTTACTCATAGTGAAGCAATGGATAAAGCTATTACATTAACTTCTAGAATAAATACTGAAGCAGTGCCTGAAGCAGGTGCACGTTGGTTACAAAAGGGTATACCTAAAGTAGCATTAACATTTAAACGATTTGTCTTAGCTCAAATTCTTAATATGGGCATGATAGCTAGAAATGCATTAGCTGGTGAAGATCCTATTACTAAAACAATAGCCAGAAAACAAGCTGCTGGCATAATTGGTATGACTTATTTATTTGCAGGAATTAAAGGTCTGCCAGGTTATGGCGCAGTCAATGTACTTGCAAACTTCCTTGCTAGTGATGATGATGAACCATTTGATTTAGATCAATGGATACAAGACTCCGTAGGTACTGTGGGATTAAATGGTATAGTTAATCAAATTACTCAATTAGATATTGCAGCACGTACCGGTTTTGATAATACGATATGGAGAGACGATCCTAAGAGATTATCTGAAGTTGGGTACCTAACTTATGCTTTAGAAAAATTTGCTGGACCTACATTTAGTACGTCTCAAAACTTTATTAAAGGTGTTCAAGAATTTAATGCGGGTCAGTATGAACGTGGTTTAGAAAAGATGACTCCATCATTTGCTAGAAACTTTTTAAAAGCATTGAGATACGGTATGGAAGGCGCTAGAGATAAAAGTGGTGCTCCAGTAGTAGAAAATATAAATGCCTACAATGTATTTATGCAAATTTTTGGATTCTCACCAACTGAAGTAGCTGAAGAATATGCGCGTACAGGTGCCATGAAACAAATGGAACAATCTATTTTAAATAGAAGAGTGGCTTTACTTGATTCTATGTATCTAGCTCGATCTAATAATGATAGTGACGCAATTGATGATACCTATAAACTTATAGATAAATTTAATGATAAATATCCTACTATTGCTATTTCAGAATCTACACTTGATAAGTCATATAATGCACGAGAAAAAGCTATCGAACGTAGTGTGGGCGGTATGACATTTAATCCTAAATTATTACCAGAATTAGAAGATAAGTTTGGTCCTCAATAACTATTTAATACGCCAAGCCCTTACCCCTAAATATCCATCTTTTGTAGTAACATAAGCCTTAACTTTAATCTCAGCTCGTTTAGCTCCACACTCGATTGCATATAATAAGGGCGAGGTTTTTAACGTAGGGATAAAGAAACTATCCCCAACGTCCATAGCGTCGAATGGAAATAACCATTCAGGTTCTTCATGCAGTTTCAGTTTGAATAACCTTTATAGTATCAGTAGAGAACTTATCACTAGGGAATACATAAGCTTCTACATTAACTACTGACGTTGCATCTTTCCATCCTGAACCCATTTTCTTTCTTTTCTCTGTAACTTCTATACCAGCTTGTTTCATTTGATATAAGAACTCACGAGTACTTACTTGTTTTTCAATTAAGAACTTACGGAACTCAGGTTTAGCAATAAAGATAATATTATTATCAGCCTCAGCTCTAATGACAAGTGATGTCCTAGGTTCCATAGCAATCTTGTTATCTTTAAATGCAAGAATACCTGTTTGATGATTATTAATAAATTCACCGATTAGTGACTCATAATCAATATTATTAACCTTAACAACATTATCTCTAATATTAATCATTTCACCTGTAATGCGTTTGTAGATTCTTTCTAAATCATATTCTAGAATACCCGCATTCACTGCTATTTCACCTGCTGTCATTGTGACTGCTACTAAGTTTTCATAGAATCGATACGCAGTATCTTCTCCAAAATCATTTTTAAATTTAACGATCCAGTTATTCATCATAACTGATATATCATTGTGGTGGTATTCAAAGAATACTTTAATAAAGTCTGGACCAGCCCAACCATAGTTATATCTAAATACATCAAATACAGTCCTACCTAACTCAGGATTATCTATGAGCATTTTAGGTTTTCTAATAGATAACTCAATAAGTCTTGCTACTTCACCAGATGGGTCTTTCTTAATAGTAGTTAATCTATCATATAAAGAATGATTAGAAGTAAAGATTGCAATCAAAGATGCTGACATCTCATGGTCTCGTTCCGCATTTACAGATGCTTGCATTCTAATCTTTGACTTACCTTGTGATATTTTATGGATAAGTTGTGATAGGTCTTTAGCTTGAATATTACCTACTTCATCTAATCCAAATGGAATATTATGTAGACCTAGATATCGTCCTGTCATACCATTTGATGTAGCTTCTAATATAGATAAGTCTTTAGGATTACCCCATACGCTTAGTGCTCCATATAGTGCCCCTGTCTTAGCCGCACCTGGTTCACCTGTTAAAGATATAGTGACACCTGATGTAGAAGATAAGTGCATTAATGCTGAACCAAACCCAGATAATAAAGTAAATGCATGAAGCTCCATACTAGGTTTATTTAAGTAGTTAGCGGCTTCCTTCCATTTATCATAACTACCTTGTGCAGTTAAGTGTTTAGCAATACCTTTACATAGTGCTGACGTGGGTGAAGATAAAATCCTACCATCTTTAGTAATCTCTCTGTCTCCAATAACAAACGCTTCGTTATCTGGAGTCCAACCCATTTGCATTCTCATTATCTCTGCGGATTGTTTGGCGACTAAATATTGTCCCCAGTTAATAATATAACTCATTAAATATGCTCCTTGTTTAGTATTAGGGTCTGGATAGATACCTATACTTGTTATTATTTCTTTAAATTTTTCTAATGCATACACATGTTTCATCGGTAAAATAAATTCACGGTCTGGGTCGTTTGGTAGTATTGCCTTCATAAGTAAGCATTCGCCATCGACTGTACTAAATATTCTTTTCGTAGGCCATATATCATATGGAGTTACTAGTACCGGTGGCTTGGCTGGAAGTGGTTGTCCATCATCATCAAACACTGTAGGAGGCTGGTAATATATCCCACCATTTAAACCATACGCAAATGGACTAAGTTCTTTAGGTAATCCTGGCAGACCACGTTTTAACGACGGTAACACTGTACCACCTATTGAGACTTCATTAGACGTGGTGTGCTCAACAGCACGAGCTATTTTAAATACTTTTCCAAGTGCAAGAGGGTTAGTAATTTTGCCGCGATGAGGACAGCTACCACATATACCAGGATTGACATTGTTAAAAGTTTCACAAGAATGTGGTTTACCCTGTGTTGCATCTGCTTTTCTAATGGTCGCTTCTTTATCATATCCTGGATACTCCTCTGACATTTTATGGATGGCCTCTTCTCTATCTACACAATGTTGTGCAATCGATAGACCTGAGTACCAAATAGGTTCTGGCAACGTTTTGGCATTTTCTATGATGTACCTAATCTGATTACATCCGTGACCGTCTAAACTCTTTAATACTAAATCTGTAAAGTTAGACTCGAAGTTATCAGTCTTATGCATAATCTTTTCTTCATCGGTTAAACCCTTAGGAACAGATTGTAAAATAGACTCTAATGACTCTTCAAATTTAACTTCGCCTAGGAACTCTTTAAACATATTGTAGTCATATACAACTATATCATCTATAACATTCGTAGGTGATGGAGGTTCAGTCTTAAAGTTTAATGTATCAGGACATCGTAAGACGCGGGCTAGATCAGCCGTTACTGTAGAATCAATGTTAAGACCTTTAGCAATACATAAGTCTTTAAATTTATCTGCGTAAGCTTTCCACTCATCAGGTTTAATCTCAGTATCTAATATCCAGTATGCGTGGATACCTCGTCCAGAGTCTACTCTAACAGGTGGAGGAAGTTGTGTATCTTGTACGAACGTGGTGAGAGCTTCTATTGCTTCTTCTTTAGTAGGGTATCCTTTACCTTCACCTACATCTAAATCCACAAAGAATGATTTGGTTAGCTTAGCTTCCTTAGCTACACGTGATGCTTTATTAAAAGAACTTAAAGCTACAAAGATATGAAACTGCTCTGCCTTTTTTAATTCTTTTACCTTAGTATCTAAGTCATCAATAGACTCGACCCAGTGAGCTCTGACCTTCTTGCTATCTACCTTGTCTATAGTAAATACACAATATAGTCCAGTACTTGGAAGTACTTGTGAATAAAATTGTTTAATCATTTGCAGTCTTTCATTTTTAAGGGCAACAGAATCCCCCCACACCATTGTGTGTTTTTTAAATTTAAATCCGAAACTAAATTATACTACTTCTCTATTATCTCAGGTGTAACAATTTCTTCTAAATAATGCTTGGCTAAGATAGAAGTTATCTTTGGTAAATGACCCTCTAATAACTCTGTCTCAACTATGTTATTAAACCTTTGAATCTTAATAACATTTTCTTCTTTTATCTCACTACCCCTAAACCAACTATGGATAGCCATACGTGATACTTTAAATACATTAGCCACATCTTTAATAGGAAGCCTTGCTTTTACACAAAGCTTCGCCATCTTGATACCTATATGATCAGAAGTATTTTTTTGTAAATTTAGTACAAACTTTTCACTATAGGATTTAGGCATATTATTTCTTTGCCCACTTATTAATAATGTCACTTACATTAGCCGCTTTAGGAACTTGTGGTTGAGCATTATCTCTTAATACAGGTTCGTTTATAGCTACATCTGAAGTAGGTTGAGCTTGAACTACTGGCTCTTGTACTTGTGCTACTGGGGCTTGAGCTGGTGCAAATTCTTCTTCACCTTCTTCATTACTACCACCTTGATATACAGTTAATTTAACTGCTTGTTCCGCAGCTATTGATTTAGCCTGTCTTTGTAATACTTCCATATCATTCACATCAACCGCAGCTGATGGAGAGAATAATACTTTAGGTGATTCTGATTTAGTATCAAACTGCATTTTAGTTACTACACGACCAGCACTTACATTATTATTTGCAAGCATTTGGATGTAAGGTCTAAAAGGCCATTTACCACTTTCTTCTTTACCAAAACATGACTTAGCTGGTAATACTAATTGCATAATATCGCCTGATGGGTCATTAGGTAATACAACAGCCATTCTCCATGATAGACGACATGCCGTACCTGCGCCGTTATATCCAGAGTTTTTAGCACTGAATTGGCATGTTTCGCATGATGATGATTGTGGTGTTTTTACTTCAGGGTCTGGAGTACGAGAATCACTAGACCAACAAACAGGACTAATTTTTTCATTCTCTTTCCAAGCTTTTGGATATAGCATACGAGATGCATTATGAGCCATCTTCACTATAATAATATTCATGTGACGATCTTCAATCGCACTTACTTCTTTACCTGCTACATACTTACGGAATACTCCGCCTTTAATTGATATACGTTTTGTACTATTCGTATTACCCGCAACTGCTTTAGTATCATCGTCTAATCCAGTTTGGATAATTTGAGGACTGTTTTGTAATATACTAATTAACTCACTACTCATAATATTCTCCACTAAAATTTAACTATTATCTCTCTGTCGGTTTCTTAACTGTTATAACAACCTCTCT
>Ga0181352_1000629_pt1 | contig 14839 bp, 12 predicted proteins | sample Fa13VDMLBSN_FD_130103 | JGI IMG/M metagenome (GOLD analysis project Ga0181352, IMG submission 130103) | Freshwater viral communities from Lake Michigan, USA - Fa13.VD.MLB.S.N | ecosystem: Environmental > Aquatic > Freshwater > Lake | place: USA: Michigan | collected 2013-09-23 | reverse complement strand
TTGAGCGCCTGCAGGAGCGCAGCCTGCGCGCGCTGAAGTGGACCCTGAACGCCCGCTCCAAGTTCCTGAAGCAGTTCACCAAGGAGGCGCGCGAGCTGCGCAAGGGCGTGCTGGCCGAGGTGATGGGGGAGTTCGAGACCAAGCCCGAGGTGATCGCTGCGCGCGCCATCCGCAAGGTGCGGAACAAAGACGGCGCAGAGCGCGATGCCAAGATCGCCGCGATCGCGGATGCCACGGGCTACCCCACGGTCGAGGAGATGACGGCAGCCGTCACGGCGCTCGGCCCGGTGAACGAGGCGGTCGAGGCCGAGGTCGATCGGCGCATGCTGGAGCGCCACGGTGACATGGCCACGCAGGAGGCGCTGGAGGCTGCCGCCAACGAGGCCGTGCACAACGAGGCACGAGCACGGGCACTGGCTGCAGAACTGAAGTCCCAGAACGAGGCGATGAACCCCCGCGAGACCACGGGTCGCACCGATGCCCGCGGTCGCCCGATCACGGTGAATGCACTGGTGGCTGCCGCGCGGGCATTTGGCGCAGACCTCGCAGCCCGGCGCGCGGTGGGCAAGCTGAAGAATGCGATCTACCTGCACCGTGCCGCCGAGGCCCGTGCCGGCAGAGCCTGGCAGACGGCCACGCAGAAGGGCGAGACACAGGCTGCCGTGCAGGCGAAGAAAGACCAGCTCCTGAACAACCAGGCCGTGCGCGCACTGCTCGATGCGCAGGCCGAGGTGCGCGCTGCGATCGAGTTCTTCCGCAAGGTCACCAAGGGTAACAACGAGAAACTGGTCAAGGGCGGCCGTGACCCCGACGTGGTGAACGCCATGCGCGCGATCCTGGGTGTCTACGGCATCGCGCCTCGCACGGGCAAGGGGGCGATGGAGTACCTCGAGCTCGTGCAGAAGAACGATCCTGCGATGTACGCCGTGATCGCCCCCGGCGTGAACACCGCGCTGGCCAACGCGAAGCCCTTCAGCGAGCTCACGGTGGAGGAGGTGAGGGGGCTCACCGATGAGCTGAAGTCCCTCTGGCATCTGGCCAAGCGCTCACGCCAGATGGAGATCGACGGCGATCTGCTGGATCTCGAGGATCTGGCCGATCAGCTTTACGCCCGGATGGAGGACATCGGGATCCCCGACGTGCTGCCCGGCGAGAAGGGTGCGCTGACCGATGCCGAGATCCGCAAACGGAACTGGCTGCAGCAGGCCCCGGCGATCCTGCGCCGCGTCGAGCAGTGGGCCGAGGCAAAGGACGGCGCCTTCGGCGGTCCGTTCCTGCGGTTCATCTTCCAGCCCGTCAAGATCGCCGCCGACCGCTACCGCGCGGATCGGCTGGTCTATCGGCGCAAGTTCCAGGCATTGGTCGATGCGATCGAGCCCACGATGGCCAAGACCCTCATCGCCGCACCCGAGCTCGACTACACCTTCGGTCGCGGGCACAACGGTATCGGCATGGCCGAGGTGCTGCACGCGATCCTGCACACCGGCAACGACTCCAACAAGCGCAAGCTCCTGCTCGGCAGGGAGTGGGCCACCGAGAACCCCGACGGGACGCTCGACACCTCGCGCTGGGATGCCTTCATCGCGCGCCTGATCACCGAGGGCACGCTCACCAAGGCGCACTACGACTTCGCGCAGGGTGTCTGGGATCTTATGGAGGAAACCAAACCGCTGGCGCAAAAGACGCACCGCGACGTCTTCGGGCGCTACTTTGCCGAGGTCACGGCAAACGAGGTCCAGACACCCTTCGGCACCTACCGCGGGGGCTATGTGCCCGCGCAGGCCGATCCGCTGCTGGTACAGGATGCCGACCAGCGCGAGCTCCTGGAGACGGAGAACGCGGGCATGAGCTACGCCTTCCCGGCCACCAACAAGGGCTTCACCAAGGGGCGCGTGGAGTACAACCGGCCGCTGAAACTCGACCTTCGCACACTGCCCCAGCACATCGACAAAGTGCTGCTGTTCTCGCACATGGAGCCCGCGGTGCGCGGCGTCGATCGGTTGCTGCGCCGCAAGAAGATCGCCCAGGCGCTGAACAAGATCGACCCGGCTGCCATCAACGGGATGCTGAAGCCCTGGCTGAACCGCTCCGCGCGCCAGACAGTGGAGACCCCGGTCTCGGCCGACGCCGGTTTGAACCGTAAGCTCTCCCAGGCGCGCGCCCGCACGGGCATGGCACTGATGATGGCCAACGTGAGCAACACGCTGCAGCAGATCACGGGTTTCTCGACGGCGCTCTTGAAGGTGAAGGGCAGCCATATGCGCCGGGCCGTGGCGCAGTACATCGCCGACCCCCAGCAACTGAAGAACACCGTCTGGTCGCTTTCGCCCTACATGGCCGATCGCGCCAGCAACGAAGTCGCGGTGCTCTCCGACACGCTGGAGGCGATCCTCCTGAACCCCAGCGTCTACGAGAGCGCGGAGCGCTTCACGCGCCGCCACGCCTACTTCCTGCAGACGGGGATGGACAACCAGATGTCGCCCATCATCTGGACGGGCGCTTACAACCAGGCGCTGGTAGAGGGCATGAACGATCGTATGGCCCGGCGCTTTGCAGACGGCGTGATCCGCCAGACGCAGGGCTCCACGCTCCCCGAGGATGTGAGCCGGGTCGAGACCGGCACGGCATTCGTGCGCGCGTTCACGCAGTTCGTGGGTTACTTCAACATGCTCGCCAACACCAACGCCACGGCGATCCAGCAGATCGCCCAGGAGCAGGGGCTGCGCAAGGGCGCGGGCAAGGCCTTCGGCGTGCTGATGGTGGGGATGATGATCCCGATCTGGGTGGCCGAGGTGATTGCGCACGCGATGCGCGGCGGGCCAGAGGATGAGGATGACGACGGTTACCTGGACGACTGGCTGGCCGCCGTGTTCGGCTTTGGCACCATCCGCGGGATTCTCTCGGGCATTCCGGGTATCGCGCAGATCGGCCAGAAGATGGTGAACGGGTTCAACGACAACCCGGCCGATGACAAGTTCAGCCTCTCGCCCACGGTCTCCGTGCTGGAGTCGGCGGTGGCTGCGCCGCAAAGTGTGTACAAGGCGATCGTCGACGAGGGCAGTGCACAGAAGGCCGTGCGCGATATGTCGGCGCTGATCACGTTGGCAACGGGGCTCCCGGCCATGACGCTCGCCAGACCCCTGGGCTACGCCGCGGGCGTCGCCCAAGGCAAGATCGAGCCCACTGGCCCCGTGGACGCGGCTCGAGGCCTGGTGACCGGCACGGCAAGCCCCGAGAGCAAGAACCCCTGATGTATCCGTGAGGGGCACCCCTGCCACCTAGCATACGCGAAGGTTGCAGGAGTCCCCCGCGCATGACCATTTCCAGCACGGCCCGCAAGGCTGGCCCGTTCACCGGCAACGGTAGCGCGACGTCGTTTGCGTTCACGTTCAAGGTGTTTTCCACGGCGGACATTCTGGTCACGCTGGCCGACAGCTCCGGCATCGAGACGGCGCTGGTGCTGGACACGCACTACAGCGTCACGCTGAACGCGAACCAGGACACCTCGCCCGGCGGCAGCATCACCTATCCCGTCACGGGATCCCCGCTCCCTGCCGGCGCCAAGCTCACCATCGTCGGTGATCTGGACTTCGACCAGCCCCTCGACATCCCCGCGGGCGGCAACTTCTCGCCCATCGCGCTCGAGAACGAGCTCGACCGGATCGTGATGCAGATCCAGCAACTGGACGAGCGCGTCGATCGCTCAATCACGCTGCCCGTCAGCTCCGCCGCATCCCCGGTTCTGCCGGCCGCCGAGGCGGGCGAGGTGATCGGCTGGGACCAGACGGCATCCGCGCTGGTCAACTACTCGATCGACGAGCTGATCACCTCGGTCACGTTCGCCGACTGGACCTTCGACACCTTCACTGGCGACGGACTGACGACAGCGTTTGCACTGGGCTCAAACCCCGGCAGCCTCGGCAACGTGGACGTCACCGTCGACGGGCTCTCGATGGTGCCGGGGGTGGACTTCAGTCTGTCTGGTAGCACCATCGCCTTCACGGCAGCGCCCGGCGTCGGCGATGAGATCCTGGTGCGCTACGGCGAGAGCGCCGTGCAGGGCGGGCTCACGGTCACCACAGAGCGCCAGCTCGCCACCGCATCCCAGACCGTGTTCACACTGGCGAACACCTACACGCCAGGCGGCAACAACGTCGGGATCTACGTGAACGGCGTGCGCCTGTCGCCCGGCGTGGACTTCGCCGAGACGAGCGCGAACGTGGTGACGATGACCGCAGGCCTCGCGCTGAACGACGAGGTGCTGTTCGTGGTCGGGGGCCAGGTCGCTCAGGCCGTGGGCTCCGGCAACGTGGGCTGGACGCAAGCCGGTAGCGGAGCGGTCGCGCGCACCGTGCAGGACAAACTCCGCGAGCGCCTGAGCGTGAAGGACTTCGGCGCACTGGGCGATGACGTCACCGACGATCTCGCCGCCTTCAATCTCGCCACCGCGGCGCTGCTGCCGTGGCAGACGCTCTACATCCCGCCCGGCCAGTACCGGCTCTCCAACACCTGGATCATCCAGAACCGCTACCGCCACCGCATCCTCTGCGAGGGTGTGCTGAAACCTTACGGGAGCTTCAGCGACTACCTGGTGAAGTTCAGCAACAGCACGGGCGACCCGCTCGTACCCTCTATGGGGCAGCACGGCTACGTGCAGACGCTCTGGCTCGATTGCGAGTGGAAGTGCCGCGGGGTCTACATCGAGAAGGCCTACGAGTCGACCTTCGAGCACCTGGTGATCTGGCGACCCTACGGGCACGGGCTGAAGACCCCGATGCTCCAGGAGGTCACGTTCCTGCAGCCTGCCATTATTTCCGGCAAGGCGCGCGTGGACGCAACCATCGCGGCAGCGAGCGTCTGGAGCTCGGTCACCACGTACACCGAGGGGCAGGTGGTAATGGGGGACTACCCGACCTACGCCGCCGGCACCACCTACAGCAAAGACCAGGCGGTGCTCTCGGCGGGCTTCGCCTACCGCTCGCTGATCAACTCCAACCTCGGCAACACGCCGGCGAGCAATGCAGACAAATGGGAGCGGATCCCGATCGAGTATTTTACCGCGACCGCGCTGGCGTCGAACCTGAACAAAAACCCCCACGACGCGAGCACGGACTACTCGACGCGCTCGAGCACGGCGGGCAACAAGTTCTGGACCCCGACCTACGCCGACGAGGCCGCCTGGGAGATGACGGGCGAGGGTGCCACGATCGACAACGCGAAGGTGTGGAACTTCATCTCGCGGGCGAACGCGCACGACATCACCATGCGCGTGGACGCGAAGGAGCAGTCGCTCTCGGTGCTGAAGCTGGAGCTCTTCGCCTGCCAGTTTCACTCGATCACCACCGCCTATATGACCGCCTTCAACGCGGACCCAGCCTACACCGCTGCCTACGGGGGCACGATCACCGCGCCCACCTGCCCGGCGCTGCTCTGGCTCGCCGACTCCTCGAACACGAAGATCTTCGGCGGGCAGTTCCAGTCGGGGAACCTGGACTGGTGCAAAGGCCTCCTGGTCGGCGGTCGCAACATCGGCATGTCCAACCCCCGCACGATGCTGATCGGCACCCACTTCGAGGGCACTGTGGGCGGATCGAACCAGACTGGCATCAGCGTGCAGCGCTCCACGGAGAGCTTCGGCAGCGCCTGGTATCAGGAAGGCATCTCGAACGTCATGCCGGGCACCAACTGCGTTGAGAAGTGGGATCTGAACGGCGAGACCATCCGCGAGCTCTTCGGTGTCGCCACGCTGACAGCCGGCAACGCCTCGGTCGTGGTGACGTTCCCGCAGCCGATGATGGCCATCCCCGATCTGACGCTCACGGTTTCCGGCGGTGTTAACTCGCGCCTGAAGGGCTTGTCCCTGAAGACCGAGTCAGAGAGCACCACGGGGTTCACGATCAAGGTCTCTGGGCTCTGGCACGGCCCTGTCCAGACCAAGGCCTTCACCGCAGCAGGCGGCGTCAACCAGGACTCCACCTACACCCACAGCACCGGCGTGACTGCAGCGGGCTACATGATCCTTTCCCAGTCGGCGGATGTGGGTACGGGGTTCCGCACCTTCGCGCAGACCAACAGCACCACCGCGATCACCGTGCGCGCTCCGGCTGCGCCTGCCGCCGACAGCACCTGCAAGTGGACTGCGGTCTGGGAGGACGCGGCGCCCTTTGATCTGAGCATTGAGTGGCACGCCGTCGTGCCCGGCGAAATTTGAGGACTGAGCAATGCCGACGTTGAGTAAGGCGAGACAGGTTGCAGGGTTCAATGTTGATTCCGGCGATGGCGGGTTCTGGCCGGATGTGAGCTCGGATGCGCAGGTGCGCCGCATGCGGGATCGGCTGTTCATCAACGACGGTGCTGCGTTCACGGGCAATCGTTATGGCACGCAGTCGGGGTTCGTGCCAACGGGTACTCAAGGGGCCAACTGGGCACCGCGAGACTCCAGTCTATTTGTTGCCCAAAGCAATGGGTTCATGGCAATCACGGGATTTGCCAGCAATGCTGATGCAGATCTTGCAGAGCCCGGAGGCGCAGCAACGATTGGCGTTTCGGGCTTTGTGATTGGAAACAAAACAACCAGAAGTGTCTGGGGCCTGTATTCAGATGTCCAGTTTGAAACCGGAAACTACGGGTACGGGATAGAAATCGCCATAAAAAACAAAGAGGGTGTTGACCGTACAAGTACGCCGTATTTTGCCACTACCGGCACTTACGGAATTTGGATCCCCGGTGGGGGAGACGCCACGTATGGTGGTTCGCCAACTCATCCAAATAACACTGCGATTGCAATCGGAAAAAACAGCAGCACGTGGAACAAAGGCATCGTTTTCTTTGCTGACGGTCTAACGGGAACCGATGGCATTACCGGGACAGCGACGGCGATTGAAATGGCGCGGGGCCATTCAATTAGTTGGCGAGCACCGGGAAACTATTCGGGATTTACTATTCGTTCAGACGTAAGCGGAACAGCCAACACAAAAGGCATTACCGCATCAGACTCATATATCAATCTGTTCGGCAATGGTGGCGTTCCGATTCTCCTTGTAAAAGACGCTTTGCCTGCGGCTAATTATGTGGCTATTGAGTCAGCCCAAGCTGGGGGTTTGTGTGTATTTAGGTTGCTTGGAACCGACACTAACGTGGGGATGACTTTTGTCGCAAAAGGCACGCAGTCTTTTCGCTTTACCTCTCAAGGTTCTGGCAGCAACGATGAGTTCCGTATCGGCGGTGTCAACTCTGCTCCCGTAAATTTCCTGAGAGCCTACGGCACAAACAGTGGCTCAGGTCTTGCTGTTTTGGATGCCCTTGGCACAGACACCAACATCAGTATCCGCCTCGCGCCCAAAGGCACCGGCACGGTGCAGTTCGGCACGTGGACATCAAACGCGGATGCTGCCGTCAACGGTTACGTGACGATCACAGACTCCTCCGGTAACACCCGCAAACTGGCGACCATCGCATGACCCTAGACAACGAACAGCAACGTCAATTTTTGCTTGAGTTGATCAAGCAGGTGAATTTCCCAGGGCACCTGATCGACCTGGCCTTTGAACTGAAGGCCGCGATCGTGGCCGCACCGATTGCTGACGACAGTTAGCATGTGGCGCTTCTCTGAACGCTCTGAGCAACGTCTTTCCGAGGTGCACCCGCAACTGGTGCAGGTCGTGCGCCGCGCGCTCGATATCTCGGAGGTGGACTTCGCGGTGGTGGAGGGCAAGCGCACGCGCGAGCGCCAGGCGGAGCTCGTGCGGATCGGCGCCTCGAAGACGATGTTCTCGCGCCACATCACCGGCCACGCGGTAGACCTCGCCCCGATTGTCGGCGGCACGATCTGCTGGAAGTGGCCCGCCTTCACGCCCCTGGTGGACGCGATGAAGCGCGCCTCGCAGGAGATGGGGGTCATGCTGGTGCACGGTGCCGACTGGAAATCCTTCCGCGACGGCCCGCACCACGAGCTTGATCGGAGGTACTTTCCGTGAACCCGATGATCCTGGGGCCGATCCTCGAGATGGGCCGCACGCTGCTCGATCGCTGGATCCCCGACCCCGCGCAGAAGCGCGAAGCGGAGATGGAGCTGATCCGCATGGCAGCGGACGGGGAGTTAAAGCAAGTCATCGCGCAGCTCGAGATCAACGCGCGCGAGGCCCAGCACCCAAGCGTCTTTGTCGCCGGCTGGCGGCCGGGCTTTGGGTGGGCAGGGTGCGCGGGCTTCGTCTACGCGACGATCCTGCAGCCACTCCTTGCCTGGTACGCGAGCGTGCACCAGTTGCCCACACCGCCCGAGCTGAACCTGGACCTTCTGTGGGTCGTGATCACCGGCATGCTCGGGATTGGGGGCCTGCGGACCTTTGAAAAATCCAAGGGTGTTGCCACCCGATGAAGGAGAAGCCCCATGAGTAACGCCGCCAAGAACATCCTGAAGCTGCAGGACATTGTGAGTGTGGTGGATTTTGGTGCAGTTGGGGACGGGGTAGCGGATGACACTGCGGCGATTCAGGCGGCACTAACAGCTAGTGTTAGTCGTGTGCTTTGTTTCCCTACTGGGGTTTACCGGCTCACCTCTAATTTGGTTGGAGATGGTTCTCAGATCGTTGAATACGAAGCAGGCGTGACTTTCCCTGTTGGATCAATCTCAGGTGTGGTTAGCTTTGCATATGCACTCGGACAAAGCTATTCAATGAGAATTCGTCGTTCAGTGTCAAGCCCTACCACAGTGTCACCGACCGTCTTAAACATTACTTCTGGTAAAGGCGACAACGCGACAGTCATTGGCGTAAGTGGCGGCTATTTTCAAGCGCGAGACGAAAATGATGTTAATGCGTCTAACAAGGGTGTGCTGTACGGGTTGCAGTTATCGTTGGTTCCCCGCGTAGTCCGAAACAACATCCCTTATGACGATGTGGCCGGCCTTGTAGTGCAGAACGATGCCGATGTTGCGGGAGCCCGAGGGACTGACGCCATCTACATTGGGCGCAATGGTGCTGGCGCTTTTGGTAATGACGAAGCCCAGTGGGTTACTGGCGTCACAGTTGCCCCAAGTGTTGGGTACGCATTTCGATCTACTGGCGGTAACTTTTGCGGCATTAACATCTCTGGCCGCATGGTTGGCAGCTCAAACATTGGTTTTAGTTTTCTTGGCGATTCAACTATTCAAAGCAGCGTTACCGATACAGCGGCAATTTATAGATCTGAGCCAAGCACTCAAGCGGCATCTTTCACACTAACAAACTTGCGTCACTTTAGCGCAACGCTAACCACTCTTGGTGCTGGTTCCAGTATTACCTATCAGACGGGATACTATGCTTCACCATCAATCTCTGGTGCCGCAAACAACTATGGTTTTTTCTCTCAGTTGACAGCCGGTGCGGGTAATTGGAATTTTTACGCTCAAAGCGATGCAGCTAATTACTTTGGCGGACAAGTGCTTATCAATACCGCAGCCACAGCGGTTTCAACGTCTGGAAGTGTTTCGGCACAGCTCCAAGTTGCCGGCACATCAGGGGCGCGGTCGGCAGTTACGTTTGCACGTTTCTCAAATGATGTTAACAGCCCGTCTCTGAACTTTATCAAATCGCGGGGGACAAGCATTGGTAGTGGAGGTGCGCTATCAAGTGGCGACCTTATATCGACCATCGGTTTTGATGGCAATGACGGATCGACTCAAGTTAGGGCGGCAAACATTATCGCTGGTGTTGACGGGGCACCCGGCACTGGAGCCATGCCTGGACGCATATCCATTTCCACAACACCCTCTGGTTCTGGTACACCGGTCGAACGGCTGCGTGTCGACAGTAGTGGCAACATCATTGAAACGCAGCCGGCACCGACGGCAATCAACACCACCACCACATTGACGGTTGCAAATCTACGGACAAAGATCATCACATCGACGACGGCGGCAACTGTCACCGCTACGCTGCCAACCGGCGCAGACATGGATAGTTTGTATGCCGCCGGCACAGACATGGGCTTCAATTGGTCGGTTATCAACACCGGTTCAAACGCATTCACAGTGCAGCAGGGAGTGTCTGCTCACACGGTGCTGGGGAATATGACGGTCGCGGCAAGCTCCTCTGGCGCTTTTCGCTCGCGGCGCTCTGGTGCAAGCACATGGGTTACTTACCGCGTAATCTGATCGTGCGGCACCACCTCTCCGAGGGGCCCTAAGCGCGCTTCCTGTCGTTCGCGGCCGGTGCGAAGCGATCGAGCGCCTGCTCGGCGATGGCGAGCTTCACCCGCAGCGCCGTCACCTCACGACTCAAGGTCGAGATCCGGTCCGCATCGAAGTGCGCCGCGCGGAGCTGGCCCGCGGTGTAGCTCACGTTCTCCGGCGACCAGAGCTTCCCAGCTTTAAAGAACCACCCCGACCATGCGCCCTCGGTGCCAGGGATCTCGCCGAGCAGCACCTGGATCGCCACGTGCTGGCGGCCGGGAATCTGGCCCCGACCGGTCACCCAGCGGTAGAGCGTCTTCTCGTGGATGTTGAGCGCGCGCAGCACGGCGCGCTCGCCGATCCGGTCGATCAGGGTGTTCAGATCCTTCCACGGCCGCTGGTTCACGTCGAGAAGCGGGAGCGCCACGTGCTGGCGGGTGCGGTAGCGGAAGGTCATGGCGGGGGCCTCGGTAGATGGTGTTTGCAACATACCGTTTAGCAGCCGCTACAGTCAACATCCCCCAGTTTGTACGCATAATGTATAGTATGTATGTAGCAAATGCCAAATACATCCTACACTTGAGTCTGAAACGGTGAGAGGGGAGTGCCTAGCAAGTGCTATCGGCAGGTGCACTATGCACCGGCTGCGAAGCCTTGGCAAGCACCAGATCCTCCCATTCATCGAGCAGGCGCAGATTGCAGCCTCGGCGCAGTTGAGTGCTGTGCGCCAGAAAGCAGGCGTTTGCAGCCTCCTTGGAATCCGTGCGCAGCACGGTGCGCCAGGTGAGCGAGGAGGGTGACTGGCGCTGTAAGGCGTATCGGCCGCGCTTTCTCACACCACCTCCCCAAGCCGGCTCTCGCCGTACAGCGCAGCGTAGGCAACCATGTCCTCGCACGAGTCCTGGTGGGGCTTGTCGCGCTGCCGATCGCGCACCATCTTCAAGAGCGCCATCAGCAGCCAGCCCTCGGCCTCGGTCAGGGTGTGCCCGGTGACCGCGTTGAAGGCACGCACGGTGCGCCCCATGCTGCGCTCGCCCTCGGGCTGATCATACTGCTGACCCCGCTGGCGCAGGTGCTGTGCGGCTTGTTCCAGAAGCATATGCACGTTCATCGTTCCCCCTTCATGTAGTCCATCAAAAGATCCTGCACGCTGCGCTTGGTGGTGCGCCGTGCCATCACCAGTTCATCGACCGTCTGGCGCGCGACGATGTAGTGCACCATCACGGGCCGGTTGAGCCCAGCCTGCATCTGACGCATCGGCCCCACGCGCTCGATCAACTGGTCGTGGTTCTCGAGGCTCCAGTCCTGCGAGAAGAAGCAGACCGTCGAGCAGTGGCGCTGCAACCCGTCGATGCCGTGGCCGACCGATGCCGGGTGTGCCAGCCAATACTTGCCTCGCCCGCTCTGCGCCATCGCGAGACCGTCTCGGGTGGCAAGATCGATGGCACCGCTGAAGCGCGAGAGCAGGCGCGCGCGATCGGACTGGAAGTGATAGGCGACCAGCAGGGGCTCATCGCCCGTGGCCTCCCCCAGTTCCTCCAGCGCATCCAGTTTCTCGGTATGCGCCTCGGCCCAGGCGCCCGTGCCGTCGGTGTAGACCGCGCCGTTCGCGAGCTGCAGGCACTTCTGCGTCTTGGCCGCGGCGTTCAGCGCCTCGACCTCGGAGCCTGCGATCATGGTGAAGAGCTCGCGTTCAAGTTCGCGGTACTGCGTGCGCGCCTTCGCGGGCAGGATCACCTCGATCGTGTTGGTCACGGGCTGCGAGAGATCGAACCAGTCGGCCGGGTCCAGCGTCAGGCAGATGTCAGACAGGCGCTCTTGGATTTCCTCCTGCGCGCCCGGGCGAGGCGTCCACCGGGTCCATGCGCCGTTTGACACGGGGTGGAAGAAGCGCTCGCGGAATGCGTTAAACGTGCGCCCCAGGCGCTGCCCGCAATCCAGAAACCACGTCTGGCCCCAGAGATCCTCAAGGCCGTTGCTGGCCGGGGTGCCGGTGAGATTGATCCAGCGGGTGACGTCCTTGTGAGCGACGCCTGCCAAGGCCTGCGCTCGCTTGCCGCCTTGCCGGAGCCGGAAAGATTTCAGCTTGGTGGACTCGTCGCAGACAACCGTTGCAAAGGGCCACGGGCGCCCCTTGAACTGGTCCTTCAACCACGGCAAGTTTTCGTAGTTGGTGGTGTAGATCTGACCCGGTTTGCGCAGTGCGCGACTGCGTTCAACATCGGAACCCAAGATCGGCACCACCTCCAGCGCGCAGTGCAGGTGCGACCACTTGTCGACCTCGTTCGACCAGGTGTCACGCGCGACCCGTAAGGGCGCCAGCACCAGCGTCGGTGAGCGCTCGCCGTGGACGTTGTGCAGGAGCTCGAGAAAGGTGAGCGTCATCACGCTCTTGCCCATCCCGGGCCGCGCCCAGAGTGCACACCGCGGCTCGCGGATCATCAGATCCATCGCGAGTTGCGCGTAGGGTCGGGGGTCGTAGCGCCGTGTCACCTGTCAGCACTCCGCCGGGTGCCGCGGTGCTGGCACTTCAGGCAGCAGGCGCGAGGCTTCAGCCAGGCGATCTCGTCTGCGGGCTTGTCGATCCTGCAGTATTGGCAGAACACGCGACCTGTTCCCCGTCGCATGCCGGCAGTGACCTGCCTGGAAATATCGTTGCTCATTTGAATCCCTGTCGTTTCTCGGCGCACGGCTTGCACTTCATCATCAGACTCCACACATGCCGTCGCACTCCTCCTGGAACCCCCACTCCATCTGCCCAGCATCGGCCGCAGAGCGGAAGTCCACTTCCTCCAGCGGCTTCAGGGATCGATGCAGGAACAGGCGTTGCGAGGTGCCCCGCACGCCCCCGCGGATCAATCGGTCCACGGCCACGGCTTGGCTGAATGATTCGGGGTCGTTGTTCTTCATGTCGCGCCAGAGCGCGTTATCGTGGTAAGGGCAAAATGTGCAGGAGGATTTCTGAGGCTCGGGATACCCTTGCCGCTTCATCCATTGCAGACAATCCTGGCGGGTCATTTTCAATTCGATGAGAGGCCAGCGGTGCTTTGTCAGGTTGGTGAAGGGGTCTTTCATGCGCTGGATCTCGTCCCACGAGATCCCGATCCACTGGGTGATCTCAGGGGTCGTTGGCGCGCGTTGACCGTGCGCCAGTCCCAGCATTTCTCGTCGGATAAATTTCTCGATGGGCTGGACTTTGAACTCGCGCGTACACTGGCGGCGTAACCGACCCTCGCGCCCTGTGTCGCTCTCTGTAAAGAAAGGGGCGCCTGCAAACCTGCCCCCTTCAACTGCTTCAATGACGTTAATCAAGAGTCCGCGGTCATGCATGACGCGGTGGACGGGGAAGGGTAGCTGCGTCTCCAACCAATCGAGCCACTCGTAAACGTGGCGCGGCTCGGCCCCGGTATCACTAAAGATTGCGCACTCGGGCATCGGCCCGATTTCGCCGCGGGCCGCCATCAATGCCATCGTGCTTGACTGCACACCTGCACCTAACGAAATGACGTGTCTCACAGTTCAGCCCCCATCAGCAATGCATCCACGCCTGTCGTGCTGTCGATCACCACGACGTACTGACCGAGCTCGCGCAGACGTGCGTGCTCGCGCACCTGGAGCTGACCCGGCAATTTGCCGGGTGCTTTCAGTTCCACGTAGGTGGCGGGCCGACCGGGCAGCATCACCAGGCGATCGGGCGCACCGCGCCGTCCAACCCATGCACACTTGCGCACCTCGCCACCCGCGGCTTTCACTTGGCGCACCAGGTAGGCCTCAATCTCGGACTCCTTCACGCGATCCCTCCGAATCCCCCGACGTCCTGCAGGATCTGCAGCGTCTCGTTGATGTACCGGTCGTAATCGATGTCACTCGGCAGCGCCTCGGGCAGGTCCATCAGGGGACGTGCGCCTTCGCTGCGCGAGACCGTGTAGCCGTTGATCTGGTAGCGCAGCGCGCCGGTCACCTCGCGCGCGTAGTACCAGCGCACGGCCTTGCCCAGGTACGCGCCGTGCTGGTCGATCGCGCCGCCCTTCACGGTGCGCAGCGTCAGGAATTTGCGCACGTCCGTGCAGCCCCGGATGGTGTCCTCGACGCTGCTGCCATCGCGGAGCCACCGCACAGCGGCCTCGGTGCAGATCGTCGTCGTGGGGTTCTTCGACAGTCCGCCCGTGGCGTAGGCGCCTTTCAGCTTCACGGAGCCGTCGGGCTTGATCGCGATGTAGTTGTTGACGTCTCGAGAGTACAGCGCGCGGTAGCCCGTCTCCTCGGTGCTGAACCCCGTGCGCGCTTCCCAGTCGGCGACGATCGCCGCCATCGCAGCGGTGTCGACCTTGTGGCAACGGATCACGATGCCGTCGGTGTTGGCGCTGACGACCGCGATGCCCTCGGCCTCGAGCGCTTCGATCAGCATGAGGAGCGCGAGTTGCCCGGTGAGCGTGACCTGCACCAGGAGATCAGGGGAGTAGAGTCGGCTGTACTTGCTGCCCAGCTTTCCGAAGCTCCCGTTCACCACGATCTTCAGCACGTCCGCCGTGACCTTGTCGCCGGCAGCCTTCGCCGCCAGGCGTCGGTCGACGATCGACTGGTAGACCCGCAGGAACTCCTGACCCATCTGCTGGGGCGCGAGGCCGAGCCGCAGGATGATCGCGGGGTAATAACTCGCGACGTCACGATCAACCAGGACGTGATCGG
>Ga0181352_1000628_pt1 | contig 14847 bp, 11 predicted proteins | sample Fa13VDMLBSN_FD_130103 | JGI IMG/M metagenome (GOLD analysis project Ga0181352, IMG submission 130103) | Freshwater viral communities from Lake Michigan, USA - Fa13.VD.MLB.S.N | ecosystem: Environmental > Aquatic > Freshwater > Lake | place: USA: Michigan | collected 2013-09-23 | reverse complement strand
TCGTACAAGCGGGCGATGGTGGCGAAATCCAGAGGGTCCGCGAGGGAGAGATCGAGCGGGTATTTCAGTGTCCTGACGTAGTCGTCATTGCGCTTCGCGAATGCCGCCACTTGCTTGCGCCACCGCCGGGCGGCTGCGCCTGAGGGATCTTTGTTTTTAGCGTCCACGCGTACGGGTCCTTGTAGTCATCAGCCGTGGCCACACCGGCCACTGATCGCCGGAGAATATGCGCACACCCTTTGCAGATGCGTCAACCCGCTTACGCACCAACGGGGTCAGGTGGTAGGCTTTGCCCTGCAACGTCCCAAGAAGCTTTTGGAAAAGCGTTCGGCGCTATCCGTACCTCGGCCTCTTGGGCGCCCCCGGGCCCCGGGTGCACCACAAGCGGGGCCCACCTAATTCCTCACGCTCGCCCAGGCAGTCTGAAGGACAGCTTGGGCGGCCTGCCCCCGGCGCGCTCACCCTCCATCGGGATTACCAGCCGCGCCGTCTCGCCCAGCAGATACGCCCGCAGCGCGAGCACGACGCCGTGCAGCAGATTCTTGCGAGCAACCGTCTGCCGCGTCTGGGGCACGTAGACCTCCTGCTCCATCTTCGCCTTCAGGTACTGCAGCGTCATCGCTGTAATGGTGCTGGTATCGCCCTCGGGTAATGCCCGTAGCGCGTCCGCAGCGCAGTCTTCGATCCACCCCCGGTATGGCTCCATCAAGTCGTAGCAGAGGCTCGGGTAGGTCGTGGGCTCGTGCAGGAACGCATGGCAAGGCGACAGTCTGTGGAACAGCACCCACCGAAGAAGGACGCCGAAGAGGAAGAATGATCCTGCGTCCAAAGCAGCATTTATCGGGTGCTTCTTTTCCCGGCGCGTGAGGTCCTCGAGCCCGAGGGTTGTGTAATACCGATCCCAATAGCGTTTGGTCGCTGCAGCTTCGATGCTGCGCACGACCTCGATGCTGCGCGCAGCCTGTAGGTCTGCGACCACGCGATGGGAGACCGGGATCGTTTGGCCCAGATGGGCCAGCCGGGACCGGATCAGGGTCCGCGCGATGTAGGCACGGCGAATCAGGTTGTCCCGGTAGCGGATCTGGTGGGAAAGCACATCCACTGCGGCGTCTGTGGATTGCGGGAAGAACACATAAGGTCTGGGAAGGTTGCGGCGATGAATGATCAGCGGAATCCGATACGTTGAGAGTTTGTCCAGAAACTCCACGGGCAACGTGCCAGACGCGCCATAGAGCATGAGGAAGTCGATCTCCTTCAGGTGACAGGTGACCTCGCCGCCGTTGAAGGAAAAGCGGTATCGATCTGATTTGCCTTTAGGTAGCCGCTCGATGGATTGCAGGTAGGGCAGCCAGAGCGAAACTTTTCCCGAGCGCCGGTTCGATTTCCATGTCCAAATGAAATCGGGGTGCTGTAATGCATCGATTTCCATTGACCGCTGTATCTCTTGTTTCGAGGAGATCTTTATGTAGAGTAGGTAGTTACTGGCCTACCTGCCAGTGATGTGGTGACGTTCGAGGCTTCGAGGTCAGCCTGTCGCCAGTGATGTGGTGACGTTCGAGGATTGGTGAGAGGGCTGCAGCCAGTGATGTGGTGACGTTCGAGGTAGGTCGCGCCCTTGAAAGCCAGTGATGTGGTGACGTTCGAGGCTGCAGGGAATTCTTCATGCCAGTGATGTGGTGACGTTCGAGGCCAATCCTGATGGAACCAGCCAGTGATGTGGTGACGTTCGAGGTTCGCGGCCTTAATCACGGCCAGTGATGTGGTGACGTTCGAGGGATCACGCCGTCGCACTCGCCAGTGATGTGGTGACGTTCGAGGTATATACATGAGAGATTGGCCAGTGATGTGGTGACGTTCGAGGCACCGCGCAGGGTCCAACGCCAGTGATGTGGTGACGTTCGAGGTCAGGTTGCTCGCGTAACGCCAGTGATGTGGTGACGTTCGAGGGGTATCGCGGCCCGACGAGCCAGTGATGTGGTGACGTTCGAGGCGAACAGATGATCCAGAAGCCAGTGATGTGGTGACGTTCGAGGCAAGGTCGAGCCACTGGAGCCAGTGATGTGGTGACGTTCGAGGTGTCGTCAGAAGAAAAGCGCCAGTGATGTGGTGACGTTCGAGGTCTCGAAGAGCTTCATGGCCAGTGATGTGGTGACGTTCGAGGACCGCGTGTCGCAGGCGTGCCAGTGATGTGGTGACGTTCGAGGCAGCAGCAAGCAATGGGCGCCAGTGATGTGGTGACGTTCGAGGTGATCATGCCGCAGATATGCCAGTGATGTGGTGACGTTCGAGGCGAGGGCGCAACCACGCAGCCAGTGATGTGGTGACGTTCGAGGCCCGCTCGGCGATCCCCAGCCAGTGATGTGGTGACGTTCGAGGTCACGGGTGTTGCAATTCGCCAGTGATGTGGTGACGTTCGAGGCTGATGAACGGCAACGATGCCAGTGATGTGGTGACGTTCGAGGGGGAATGATCCAAAGAACGGCCAGTGATGTGGTGACGTTCGAGGCATGTCCCTGCCCGAGCGGCCAGTGATGTGGTGACGTTCGAGGCCAGGGCGTTGGTAAACGCCAGTGATGTGGTGACGTTCGAGGACAGACGATCCGGCGAGTGCCAGTGATGTGGTGACGTTCGAGGGTAGGCGGGGATCTCTCGGCCAGTGATGTGGTGACGTTCGAGGGTCATGCTGTCCCCCTAAGCCAGTGATGTGGTGACGTTTGAGGTTCCATTCCCGACAGCAAGCCAGTGATGTGGTGACGTTTGAGGGAGAGACAGAGTGCCATTGCCAGTGATGTGCTGACGTTCGAGGAAGGGTCGCCTGCCACCCGCCAGTGATGTGGTGACGTTTGAGGCAAAACACGTGGCATCTAGTAGGGGCTAGTGCATCAATCGGTGATCACCGCGCTCAAGTCGCTGCAGATATTCAGAGAATACCGGCTGAAGGAGATCCCGCACTTCCGCGATCCGTCGGTCTTCGGCACCCTCTGCGGTCAGGTCTTCAATCCAGTAGAGCTCCACCCGAATTGCTTCAGCGAGATCTCGCAGAGAGGCAGCCTTCAAGGTCGACATGTGGCGATTCTTCGCAACTCGCTCCGCACCAAACCATACCCTACACGGGGGCGGCGGCGTAATTGGTCCGTCGACCTTGGAATCTTGCGTGCTTACACAGCTATGCCTCGGACATTCACAAGGAGGTTCGGAGTCCCTAACGGGGGGGGCCTATAATCGGCCCCAAGCGGAGCCGTTTGTCCGAATTCAAGTGTGACGCGCGCTCCGGGGGACCCTTTGCAACTTGGGGGGTGCCCCCCCGGTGGGGTTCTGATGTCAGCGGGTTGGCCTTAGCGCCTGATTTTCAGGCTTTCAGGCTTTGAAAAGCCTAGCTGGTTGCAGCCTTACGCCTAGAGTGCTGCGGGTCTAGAGAAAAGCGCGGCCATCAGCCGCCAAGCGGTGGGTAAGGGGGTGGGTAAGCCACCACCCTTAAAAATATTTCCTTGTAAATCAAAACGATAAGCCAGGAATTGGTGGAGAAGGAGTCCGCCTAACTGGCGTCTGAAGAGGTCTGATATAAAACATTTTTAAATAATAATTTCATATACTTACAATTATTACTCCTCCACTAAGCCCCGTTGATGTCTGCTACAATCCGGACACTTTTGGTGGGTAGGATGGTGGGTAGAAGTGGCGTCAAAAAGAAGGCTAACCTCTCGGTCAATAGAAGCAGAACGTTCGCCGGGCTACCACGCGGACGCCCTACAGCCGGGACTCTACCTACAAGTCTGCAGCGCCGCTTCTGGCTTAAGCAAAAGCTGGATATACCGGTACACAAGTCCCGTAACAGGTAAGCGACGCGAGATGGGTGTCGGCCCGGTAGAACTGCGCTCGTTGGCAGACGCGAGAGCGCTTGCCACACAGTACCGAAAACTCGTGCTAGATGGCCGTGACCCAGTTGAGGAAAAGCGTCGCGAAGTCGCCGAACGTCGCCTTCAGCACGCAAACACAATCACATTCGACGAAGCCGCAAGGCAATGTATCGCGGCCAAATCCCCAGAATGGCGTAACGCAAAGCACGCCCAGCAGTGGGAAAGCACCCTTGCTACCTACGTCAGCCCCGTATTTGGAACGTTACCGGTCAACTCCGTTGATACCGCTCAGGTAATGCGAGTACTGGAACCTATCTGGACAACGAAGACCGAGACGGCCACAAGGGTGAGACAGCGTATCGAAAAGGTACTCGACTGGGCGAAGGCCAGAGGGTACTTCACGGGGGAAAACCCCGCCCGACTTCAAGGCAATCTACGCGAGTTACTCCCGAGCGCCAGTAAGACAAAGAAGGTTCAACACCACCCCGCCGTACCGTACAAACAAATCAATTCGTTCTTGAAGCTACTGCGCAGAAAAAGCGGCAGCACCCCACTTGCGCTGGAATTCCTAATACTGACCGCCGCCCGAACCAGCGAGGTCACCGGTGCCAGATGGCGCGAAATTGATATCGAATCCAAAGTCTGGACTGTCCCTGCCGACAGAATGAAAGCTGGGAAAGAGCACCGTGTTCCTCTGTGCACACGCTCCATATGCATCCTTTCAAGCATCAAGACAGGGCGTACGTCAGACGAATTCGTATTTCCGGGCTGGAAAAAGGGCACAGGACTGAGCAACGCCGCAATGCTCATGCTGATGAAGAAATTGAAATACGGCGAATACACCCCGCATGGGTTTCGCAGTACGTTCCGTGACTGGGCATCAGAAGAAGCGCATGGATTCCAGAACGAGACGCTTGAACTGGCACTTGCCCACGTCATCAAGAACAAAGCCGAACGCTCATATCGACGAGGTGACCAGCTCGAAAAACGCCACGAGCTCATGACCGAATGGGAGCGCTTCGTCGAAACAGATCAGAAGATACCCCGAGAAACAGTCGTTCCGTTAAAGCGGAGGCACAAATGAGCGTTGCTGACGGTCAAAAGCGCTTACGTCTAATCGCTCGAACGATAGAGTCTGAAGAGCCCCTGGACGAAACAGATCGTATATTTTTAATCGGGGCATTTACCGATATTGCAGATGGCAAAGATGCTGCGAGCGCGCTGGGCGTGAAAGCAAAGCGCGGCGAACGTAAAAGCAAAAAATCAAGCCAGCGGCGGTTAGACAGAAAACTAGCCCTTGCGTGGATTGCCGCAGCCAGACTTCCGGAAAATGACGGGGGGCTAGGACTTACTTTAGAACGGGCGTGCGCTAATATTTCAAGTCAAGAATTAAACCCATTCGGCTTCGAATACGAAACGCTTCGAACATACTGGAAAAAAAGCCGTTCAAAAATAAACCATACCTTTACAATGGGGGATTGAAATCACGATTTGAGTCCGTGGACGGGCACGAAAACCGCCCCTAATCTCGGCTCCGAGTCTGCTTATAAACGACCGGAGACGTACAGATATGCAACACAGCACAAGTGCCGCCCGCGTCCTTCGCATGAAGGACCTGCCTGCCAAAGTCGGCTTTCAGCCAAGCACACTTTACGAACTCATAGCCCTCGGGAAATTTCCACGACCATTCAAACTGGTCCAAGGTGGTCGTGCGAGCGGCTGGCTTGAGCACGAAATAGATGCGTGGATCCTAGAGCATAAAAGCAGCGGGCGGGCACAATGATGATCACCCGCTTCTCCCGTTTATTGACCATAGAAGATGGTAGCGCCGTTAGTTTCGTCCTCCGGATACCAGCGCAGCGTACCTCCGACTTCTACCTTCCATATCCCTACTTCGGCATCAACACCGAAAGCTCTCGATACGAGCTAACCGGCTGGGGGCCATCTGCGTTTACGGACTCCGACGCTTATGAATGGTTAACCCGAGACCGGCGCTGCGTGCGGTTCGCTGACGTGACGCGGCTGCGTCCAAAGAGGCATGAGTTTTTTAGACACGAAGCGATGGAGGCCCTTCGAGAGATACAACACATGGATCACGTCAGCGGTTGGACTTCAACCACCGGTGCCACGTTTGTGTTGAACGAACCCTACGTACCGAGCTCAACGGGGTTTTTCCGCACTGGCCTACATGAGTTCATGATTGTTGAAGTACCCATAAACGCGTCCCCTTACTGCGGGTCATGGAGTTCTGAGATTGGCGCGCTGCCACATACGCGCTCGTACTTGATTGCAAGGGGATGTGACGCTGCCGAGCTTGAATGCCTGCAAGAACGCCTCAAAGCAGCCGCATGCAGCGAACCGGCATGGAACGACATCACGGGCATCTACCATGTCTGACGATCTGCGCGCCGGTGCTGCCCGCCGGACATTCGAATACAACCTCGATGCCGTTCCAGATCTGATGAAGCAATGCCCGCGCTGGGTGGTGTGGCAGGCTGGCCCTCTCAAGGACAACGGGAAGTTTGACAAGGTGCCTATCTCGCCAGAGACGGGGCGCAACATCAACGGACAAGACCCCGCGCACTGGCTCTCGTTTGAGAGGGCGCGCCGGACTTTCGAATCGAGTATCGGCAGCGGCGTCGGCTTCGTTCTAGCCGAGCAGCCGATCTGCCAGGCGGAGGGGAAAGACCTGTATCTCGTAGCGCTCGACTTCGACCATTGCGAGGAACTTGCAGATGAACTGGATGATCTGTGGTGTGAACTCGGCAGACCGTTCGTCGAAGTCTCCCCAAGTGGCAAGGGGTTGCATATGTTCGCCCTGAGCACAATGCCACCCAAAGGGGGGAACGACTACGGTGGGCACGAGATGTACAGTCGTGGGCGTTTCATGACGGTAACTGGTGCCTCGGCGCAAGGTCAGTTGATGGACTGCACGGCGCATCTCGCGCGGCTGGAACGGCAGTGGTTCAAGAAGCCGGATAGAGCAGCACAAGCACCCAGCGACCTGATGCAGCGATTGGCTGGCGGCGCGACGCCCGAGACCGATGACCAGATTCAGCGAGTGAAGAGAGCACTGGGGCGAGTGTCGGCTGACTGTAGCTACGAACGTTGGCGTGACATCGTCTGGGCAGTCATGTCGACACAGTGGTCTTGCGCGGAAGCCATCGCCAAGGAATGGAGCGAGTCGGCGCCGAGCCGCTTCGAGGAGGTTGCCTTCAACCGAGTTGTAAACAGCTTCGATCCGAGTCGGGGCATTGGACTTGGCACCCTTTTCTATCACGCTGGCCCTGCTACGCCCTGGGGATTACTGGATCTACTAACTGACTTGGATTGGGCCGGAGAAGTGGCAACGGCCGAACCTCGGGACCAGCGTCCGTACCGGTTGCTGAGGCCGCAGGACATCAAGAACCTGACCCCCGTCGAATGGTTGGTTAAGGGGGTGCTGCCACGACGTGGGTTTGCTGCAATCTACGGCCCCAGTGGGTCCGGAAAATCGTTTTTAGCGCTTGACCTCTGTGCCCACGTCGCCTGCGGTGCCCCGTGGTTCGGTATCCGAACAACATCAGCGCCGGTGGTCTACGTCATGCTCGAAGGTGTGGGGGGGCTACGCGCTCGTGTTGAAGCGTGGGAACTCGAGCATGGTCCTTTGAACCAAACAAATTCGTTTTTTTGCACTGAGGAGGTCCGGCTCGGTAACACCGACGACATTGAACGCCTCGGCCAGTCAGTGCCAAGAGGGGCTGTGGTTATCGTTGACACGCTGAACCGAGCGGCACCGACGATGGATGAGAACTCCAGCGGTGATATGGGCAAGGTGCTGGTCGGCGCTAAACGCCTCCAGGAGTTGGTTGACGGGGTTGTTATCGTCATACACCACACGGGCAAGGATCAGTCCCGGGGTTTGCGTGGGCACAGCTCCTTGCACGCTTCCTTGGATGCAGCGATTGAAGTAACACGTGTCGATAACCAGCGGGCATGGAAGATCGCAAAGGCGAAGGATGCCGAAGACGGCGGAGAATATCCGTTCCGACTCAAACGGCACCTGCTCGGCAAGGACGCCGACGGCGATGAGATCACCAGTAATACAATTGAGCCGGTTTCTCCGGAACCGAAAAAGCCCAAGGAACCGAGCGGGGCGCAGCAGAAGCTCGCGCTCCAAGCGCTACGAAAGGCGACTGCAGCGAGTCAAACAACTGGGAAAGCAGGAGCTTTCCTGACCACCCCTTTCCTAACGGTGAACGACGCGATTAGCGCTGTATCGCAAGTATTGACAACAGTGGACAAACACCAACGCATCAACCGGGCTAGGCAGCTGATAACCAGCCTGACTGCGAGGGGGCACCTAATCAGCAAGATCGAGAATGAGGGGGAGTGGCTAGCGTTGAAATGGTGGAGTCAATAAAAAGTCCAAACCCATAGGGTTTTTGGACTTTTTGACTTTTGGCCGGAAGTAAAAAAGTCCAGAAATCGATTTTTTTGACTTTTTGGACACCCCCCCCTCACACCCCAAAGAGCCAGCCTGTTTCCCTGAGGTCAACGAACAATTATTTTCTAGAAGCCAATCAGACGAGATACACTCGATGCCACTTCCCTGCGTAGCCGATTACAACGCGGTCAGATGCCGTGCCACTGCCAAACACTCAGGATGCCAGTGCCAGAACCCCGCCGCGTTCGGCATGCCGGTCTGCCGGGTACATGGTGCGCGCCGGCCGGAGACTGTGAGGAAGGGTACCGATCACCCTCAGTACCGGCATGGGCAGGAAACTTTAGAAATGAAGCGAGCCCACCGAGAGTCGTCTGCCCGGCTCCGGGCGCTCGAATCGCTTATGCACATGTTGGGAATGACCAAGGCCAAGCGAACACCTGGGCGAAAACCTGATAGTTTCTAACGCTTCACGAGCGGAACAGTACAGTTACTACCCACCTCAGAGTCTGCTGCCACCAATCCTATATTGCTAAATACAGGTCATGGTGTTCCCCCAAAAACTGCAATGCACCCAAGTTGGCTGTTGCGGTGGAGGGGGCGCCACAACCACCGGCCCGGACGCTCCGCTTTCACAAGCACTAACATTAACCAACATTCCGAGAAGCGAGGCCTCCGGTTGCTGCTGAGCTGCACCGGATCTCATATAACATTCGCCCATTCTCGCTTGCGCCTGCCGACGTTCTTCTTCCTGAATAGCTGCGACCTGTTGTTCGTACTGCATTTTTCGAACTGCAAAATCGCGTTCTCGGCGCTCGTTTTCTAAGCGTGCCGCCTGAAGTTTCATTCTACAGTCGGCATATGCGTCCGTGCCCGCACGATAACCATAACCACTGCACGTCAGGTCATCAGGGCTTCCGTCGCCACGAACCACCGGCGTTTCCTTGCCCGCTTGGAGCCGCTGCGCTGAATCAGCCGTTACATCATCACTGCGAGCGGCGGATCTAGTCACGACTGTTGGTTTACTCTTCGGCTTGGAGGCGGAATTCGCCCTTCTGTCTAACTCAAGCACACATTCCCCATACGCAGGGGTGCCCTTCTGAAAGCCAATATCCGCACATGTCTTTTCGAATAAATCGAGGTCGCGCGCTATACTCGCGAGAGGGGCGACAGCAAGAAAGGCTAAGGCTATTTTGTAAGCTGCAGTACGCATGATCCAAATTTTTCCGTGCCCGCTGTAAAACCAAGATTAGCGCACTTTTCTTTAGCATCATCAAAAGACATGCTCGGTGCGATTGCTTTTATCTCGGCTGCAGCGCGAGCTATCGCAGCCTTCTGTGCCTGCTCTTCCTTTCTGTGTCTTTCTCGCTCTTCCTGCACCTTCTTTGCAGCCTGAGCGTCCCGTATCGCTTTTGCTTCGCGCTCCTTTTTCATTCTCTCGCGCTGCAGAACGACATCCTTTCGACACTTTTCATAAGGCTGAGTTGTAGGAGTAAATCCTCTTTTTTTGCAAATTAAACTATCTGGAGAACCGTCGCCCGCAAGAGCTTTCTGCCGCTCTTCCTCGGCTATTCTTCTTTGTTTTTCTCTAATTTTTTTGGTCTCCCCTCTCAAGTCTGCGTTGACACTTATGGATTTGGCGGGATGAAACGACTTCCACTCGGCAGAATCCCATAAATCCGAGGATTCGCCCCCAAGACACGTTGTGCACGCTACCTCTATGATTGTAACTTCATCGACATTTAAAAGCGCCAATTCATTATCTGAGAGTTCTACTATTGCAAATTCGCGCTTTTCGTCTAATTTTTTTAGTTCCGTTGTTATAGTTCTGTTAATTCTTGATTCTTTTATCGAAATGGTCACTGTGTTTTGCGCGAAATTTTCATATTCTCCCGGCAAATGTTTTTCGTGTTCTCCTGATAGGTATATGATTCTTTCTTCGGGATGACTAATCTCTTCCCCCCAAGCTATCCTGTACTTTCCCGTCGCTCGCGGCTTTCTATCGGCAGATGGCTTGTATTCTGAAACAACAAGATCTGAGCATCCAATGAAGCCTCTTAGTGTTTCTTTCGGATAAAAAAGCAATGGAATGCCGAGCGTTAGCACGGTTGCCGCACCCGCCCCGACGGGGTCTGCACTGTGTTTGCGTCTCGTATCAGATTTGCTCAGATACGCTTCAAATTCTGCATGGAGCTCCGCGCGACCAATTTCGATTCGGATAGCTCTGCCTTTCTGCTGCGCACCCAATATTCCGCTTCGAGCATCAACAACCTCTCTGCTGGCGTACTTAACTTTATTTTTTGTTCTATAGACGGTAGTTGATATCGAGGATGGATATCCTTTTTCGTTCAAACAATCCTGTTTCTCTATTTTTACGCCATAACCAAATTGCCCTTCGTACTCAGAATACTCCCCATAAAAATTCGTGTCTGTAAACATCCGTCCATTCCCATGAGGCTTGCCATCGACCCAAGGACCTTCGTAATTAGGCATTGGAAGGTTCGGGTAGCGGCCAAGCCCAGTACAATCTGTCCATTGGCTTGTAGGAAAAGATGTATCGCAGGGTGACCGGCTTTTAGTTTTTTTACTTGCCTCGGCGAGGCTTGTAGTCGTGAGAAGCAGCAATGCCAATATTGCTGGACGAATATTACGAAGCATTATTCTCTCGCTTTACTTTATGAAAACCGTTTGGGTTGTCTGGTCGATCGTTTATTGGGATCCACGCTGGCCATCGCGCAGCATAGTGTTAAGGCTGTCCTCCCACGCCTAAATCGCCTAAATCGCCCAAGTCGGCAGAGCTACCTGACCCCCCGATCCTTCACCCACTTCCGCACAATGTTCACCGCCGCGTTCTCGTCCGCGTGCATGACCTGCCCACAGTCACTGAATACGCATGCATATCTGCTCTGCGTGGTGTCCTTTGCCCGGGTGGAATCTTGAGGCTGCCGTAGCTGCCTGCGCACCAGCATAAGCAAAGAGTCCTTAGTGAGGCGGCGCTGCTCCTCAGGGTACTGGTACGGGGCATGGCGCTTTTGGTGGCGCAGCGTTCGGGCCTCGATCTCACGTTCCGCCGAGCTGGCAGAGGGGTTGTCGCGGCGTTTCAGCGCTACCCAGTCGCCACTCCCCAACTGCACCATCCCGTTCTCCTCAACGGTGTACTGCCCACCTCGCTTGTCGTCGTAGATCATCGCTATCGGATTTCTCCCGCAGTGCGAGCAGGTCTGGCTGGTGCCTGCAGGATGAACGCCTGCGCCGGGATTCAGGAGTAGCGGTATCCACTGCCCCGTGCCCACCCACTTGCCCTTTCGCTCCTTCAGTTCCTCCCGCTGCAGGGACGGATGCTGCCAGGAGTCGGCGCCTGCCCAGTGATGCTTTCGCGCCGCCTTGTGCGCATCGGTGCCTGTGTAGAGATAGAGGTTCAAGATGCGGTCGTAGATCAGTTTGAGTTGCGCCGCACCCGAGGCGAGGCCCCCAACACTAGACTCCAGAACGGGGAACCCGCGGTGCCTCGCGCAGAGCCCATCAATGGCGTGCGCCAGATCGCCCACGACGTTGTCGCGCAGAGACTCCAGCCCGGTGCTTTCCCGCGATCTGAAGCGCTGGTTAGGCTGCACGCGGCGACGGTAGTGCGCGACCGTTCGGATGAGGTTCCGCACTGATCTGATAGGGATTGCACCCGACTCCACGGGTTGCGCCCCTGCACCATGTGCAGCGATGTCCTCCGCTCGGAACACGGAGTAGCCAATTCCTATCTCCCCGAGATCGATACCGATCACGGACTTGGCGAGCGGGTGCGCAGTCGTGGCTGGGAGCCCCGGCTCAGTCACCGTAAGAGCTACTTCAGCAAACACCTTGGCGGGTTCGCAACGCACGCTCACGGCCCCATCGGAGGCTACGGTGACGGACTGCCTGTAGCTCTGCAGGAACATCAGGTTGTACTCGCCGAACTTGATCGCGCTCTTCACGAGCCAGTCGTCTAGCACCTGCTTGTAGGAGGACGCACCCACGAGCCTCGCGGGCGTGCGCACGGGCACCATCCGGCGCAGGACTCCGTCCTTGTCGATGCGCAGCGAGGACACTTCCTCTGCGGCCGAGACGCCCGGCATCCCGAGATCAATGAACCAGTCGTGAGGCGACTGCGACAGGAAGGCCGTGAAGGGACTGCCGCCGCGCTCGCTCGCGAACAAATCTCCCTTCAACAACTTGGGCACTACGGTGCGCGGGAGCATTTTCTGGTTGCCTGACTCTGCCGACAGACGATCAAGTACGGTCGCAATGGGCGCGGACGACCCGTAGTAGTGAGCGGGCGGTGTCCAGACGGTGTCCTTCGGCACGTAGTGAAGGCTGTTCTCGCCGACTCGCACGAATTTCGTCTTCAGCACGAACGACTCACGGAACAGCATCGCGATGATGCCCGACATCTCGCTCACGTACAGGTTGATGCATTTGATCAACGTCTCCCGTGCCACGGAGTGGCCCTCCAGTAAGGGGCGCACGAACACTGGTAGCCGACACAGGGCTTCGAGTTCCTCTCTTTGCACCAGCGCCGTCGGCACGCGTGCGGGCAGTCCCGCCAGCGCCACCATCGTGCCGAGCGACTCCAATCGCAGAAGGTCCCGGTAGTGCTGGAGGTCTGGGGTAGCCGAAAACGCAGTCTTCGCGCAGCCCACTGCCTGATCTACGAAATCCACAACATCGAGTGCATCGAGCCCCGCACCGTCTAGCTCATAAGCCCGGTGCCGGGAGTTGCTGTAGGGGCTGCGATAGAGGGCTCCCAGAGCGTTGAAGATCAGACGGTTGAGGTCCTTGGAAGCGATGCCGAGGGGAGCCAAGAGATCCCGTACGCCAGCCTTCAACTGATCGGAGCCCGTGGATGCGAGCCTCGCGACGCGCTGCAGGATTTTGCGCTTTGCCATCCGCGTGGCCGGCTCGGCCGCTGCACCCCCACGGGCATCAAGCAGCCTTTGCTCCTGTTCGGCGAACTGGGCAAGAGCATCCATCGACTGGTTGCTATCGACGGCCCACTGCTTAACCGTGACGATGTGGTCCTGATATCGGGCGCGCAAAAGGTTCAGCTTGATCTCTGCTGCCTGCAGCTCCTCCTCGACCTTGGGCAGGCCACCGGAGATGCGGTTGATCTTGGGAAGACGTTTCAACCATGTCGGCAGAGTGAACTGGCAGGCCTTGGCGCGTGCTGCACGGTCTGCGTCACGGCTCTCGCTTTCCTGCTCCAAGCGGTTGCGCACCATCTGCAGGAGGCCCGACAGGCCGTCCATAAAGTCGCTGAAGGCCTCGATGGCCTCGACCTCTACTCTTCCCGGCAGGGCGGCGTTTCGGCCCAGCAGCGCGTCCAGCGAGGGCGATACCTTGGCGGCCAGCGCAGGCAGCGTGCGGAGTGTCTCCGCAACCTCGTAGACATCAACGCCGGCGTTCGTGACGAGGTCAGCGTTGCTCGCATCCAGCAGCGTGGCCGGGAGCGAGAAACCGTCCATCGCGCCCGAGAGCGCAGTCTGCAGATCGCCCAACCTGTTCAGGTAGTTCGCAATCCAAGAATCGATCTTGCCGCCTACGGAGGAGCGGAACCCCGAGTAATGTTTATCACCAAAACCCGGATCTGCTGGGATGGCCGTGAACCACTCCTTGAGAGCAGCGATGCGGGCGAGTTGCCCCGCATCAATTCCATAGTCGCTGCAAATATCGACGACTGAGGTTTTCCGCCAATAGAGCCAGCCCGTGCCAAAAAGCCAACTGAGTGCGTTATTGGTCTGGGTGGTAATAGCCTGCTGGATGCCAGTCCTCGCGGCACCTATCCAGCCCTCTTTTGTGTCGTGAATCTCGCTCAACTTCTGCGCGACAACACTGTGGACGGCGGTGTCGTCCAGATCCGCGAGGTCGCGTGTCGGCAGCGATGGATCGAAGTCGATGCTGGAGTCCTTCGGCGTGAGTTCCTTCATCCCCCCTGCGCTTACCGAGAGTGCGGGTAGGGATGCGCCGAAACTAGCCATCACGGCATCGAAGATCCGCAGTGCGGTCGGCACATCGGCCGACACATCAACACGGGCAGGGAACTGCGCCTGCAACTCGTGCTCGAACGCGAAGAGCGCATCGCGCACGCTGACCAAGGGGTTTGCGTCTTTCTCCGGGCGCTTGCCGCGCACAAGCTTGTAAACCTCAGCCGCGATGGGCTTGGTGCCATAAGTGGGTTCGACACCGCCCGTGGCGCGGGGTTGTTTGCTCAGAAGATCAATGAGCGCCGCCGGCGTAAGCCCTGCACTGGGGCAGCGGAAGAAGTCCTCCCAGCCACTGCAGAATGCGCCTTCCGACAATGCTGCCTGATTGCGGAAGGTCGTGGTGGCACCGGCGCTGCCGAACAGCCTGAAACCAGAGAGGTGCGTCGCAAAAAGGAGCCCGGCTAGAGAGCCCTTGCCCACGCCCTCGGTCACCTCGTACAAGCGGGCGATGGTGGCGAAATCCAGAGGGTCCGCGAGGGAGAGATCGAGCGGGTATTTCAGTGTCCTGACGTAGTCGTCATTGCGCTTCGCGAATGCCGCCACTTGCTTGCGCCAC
>Ga0181352_1000627_pt1 | contig 14848 bp, 21 predicted proteins | sample Fa13VDMLBSN_FD_130103 | JGI IMG/M metagenome (GOLD analysis project Ga0181352, IMG submission 130103) | Freshwater viral communities from Lake Michigan, USA - Fa13.VD.MLB.S.N | ecosystem: Environmental > Aquatic > Freshwater > Lake | place: USA: Michigan | collected 2013-09-23 | reverse complement strand
GCGACGACGAATAACTGGCATCAAAGGCACAGGCAAAAATAAAAAGGGAGCCGAAGCTCCCTGTGTTTAGCGAGAATATCCACGCGTAAAATTATGTACCCCTGATAAACACGCATCTATTTCTGCCCTTGCGCGTAAGTCTGCGCCTTTTTTTATTGATTCACATCTTTGCACAATATGGCGCAAGTTTTTAATCAGTTCGTATGAATACTTACTACTTTGTTTGATTGATTGTAATTCATCCGATGTCAAACCCATCGCAAAGTCGATATCGGTTTGCGCATCAAAAAGATTTAATTGTGTCCACATTTGCATTCTCCAGTTAGTTGAGTAAGACCGCATCTCTGCGGTTTCGGCTATTCAAGCCTCATCAGTTACTCTTTTTCCCAATCCCGATTTTCCAATTTACGCATTGTGGTATGCGTTAGCTGTTGAAACTCTGAATCGCATTGCATCATGTCGAGCAGGGTATCAAATTGCATTACGAATTCTTTGTCTGACATTTTTGCAATTTCCATTCGGTGCTCAATAGTTGGGCGAAAACCGAAAGTGTCTTTGTGCAAATCGCTGTACTCAGCGCGCATTCTTTCCATTACTGACATTTCATTCCAAGGCTTCATTGCATTCTCCAAAAATGCAGGGCTTTCGCCCTGCGGGTTGATTAAGACTCATCTCCAGCAAACACGCTTTCCTGCGCTATCCATTCCACACGCAATAGCGTGGGGTTGATATGGTCATTTATACTTAAAAACTTGGCAAACACACTATCACATTCACTACGCTTGCACCATGACTTGGCTAGTGTGACACGCTTCATGCGGTACTTAGTTGTTGGCAGAGTTACTGCCATTTTGATTGTGAGCATTCCGTCCATTTGCATTCTCCGTTTCTGCTTTGCACTATTGCATCGCATTGGGATTAGTATAACATAAACTTTACATATACGGGCTAGGCAGGTGACCCCCACCCCCCGGATTCCCAAATGGGTCCCTCCCGCGTCCTATACACCAAGACTTGCACAAATAACCTACAACATGTTCAAATTTCCACAAAATCTATACACATCCCCAACAACGTGTATATAATTACCGAAGTTAGTTGCCTCTCCTACTCCTCCTTTAGACCCCCTCCCCGGGGTCTTTTTTTGTCCCTTACTTTGTATATAGGTGTTTTCCCTAATACCCCCCGGGTAGGAATCCTACCTCCCTATGAAAATACGTGGTATATTTCGTCAACTTTGGAGTGCCAATTCCCTCCCAATGCAAGACTTAATTCCAGAAATAGACTCTCATGTTCCGCTCCCGGCGTCTGCCGTTGACGCTATGCCCGAGCTGTCTCCGCGTGAAGAACTGGAAATGCGTGCAAGGACTGTTAAGCTCATAGCAGACTTGACGGGCACACCGATAGAGCCAAACGATGATGAACGCCAGCAGGCGGTTGAGATTGCCCAGAGCATGATGGGCGATCAAAAGCAAGTACCCACTCTGTCTACCTATCCAAACGCGACGATAGCTTATCTTGCAGGAATGGTGGCGCAGCACGACACTATGGTCGTGAAAGAGCTGGCTGATTTAAAGAAATTCGTGGTTAACAAGCTAGTAGCGGAGACGGACCACCCAGATGCAAAGGTGCGGCTTACTGCCTTACGTGCTTTAGGAGAAGTAGACGGGGTAGACGCCTTTAAGAAACGCTCTGAAGTCACGCACAAACAGCAATCTATTGAAGAAGTTGAGAAAGAACTGCTTGAAACCCTTGCCAAATTGGAAAAACGCACTGTTGACGTACAGATGGTAGAGGTTGTACGGTGAAAGTTACACGAGAACAGATCGAAACCCTAAAAAACCTGTTGCCAACAGCGTCATCAGATGAAAAACGAAAAATTCTTGAGCTTATTAGGGTCTGGGATGCCCAATCCGTGCAGGATTTTGGTAAAAATAGCCTATTAGAGTTTGCAGATCATGTATATCCCGGCTATAAAGTAGGTCCACACCATCGCAGACTAGCCAAAATCTTTGAAGACATAGCAAATGGCAAGAAAAAGCGAGTCATTGTCAATATTGCACCTCGACATGGCAAGTCTGAACTCATTTCCTATCTTGCGCCAGCATGGTTTTTGGGTAAATTCCCTCATAAGAAGGTCATTATGGCCTCCCATACGGCAGATTTGGCTGTTAATTTTGGTCGTAGAGTGCGAAATTTGGTGGGAATGGACACCTACAAAGACATTTTTCCCACTGTAGAGCTGCAATCAGACAGCAAATCTGCATCAAGGTGGGGGACAAATTCAAATGGCGAATACTTTGCAATTGGTGTGGGTGGCGCTCTTGCTGGGCGCGGTGCTGACTTATTTATCATTGATGATCCTCATTCTGAGCAAGAAGCTAAAACTGGACGACCCGATGTCTTTCTTCCTGCTTGGGAGTGGTTTCAGTCTGGCCCTCTCCAGCGCCTTATGCCGGGCGGTGCAATTATCATTGTGATGACTCGTTGGTCCAAGCTTGATTTGACTGGTCAGATAGTTAGCCAGATGGCCCGAGAAGAAGGCGTAGATGACTGGGAGATTGTTGAATTTCCTGCCATTTTGAACGAGAAACCCTTATGGGGTGAGTTCTGGACTATTGAGGAATTACTGTCCAAAAAAGCTGGTATGGACGTGCGTTACTGGGAAGCCCAGTATATGCAGAACCCCGTATCAGAAGAAGGCGCACTGATAAAGAGGGAGTGGTGGCAGATATGGGATCAGGATAAACCGCCTCCCAACTGCGAGTTCATCATCATGAGCTTGGACGCTGCCCAAGAAACAAACAACAGGTCTGACTACAACGCCCTGACCACATGGGGTGTCTTTTTCAACGAAGAGTCTAAGAACTACAACATCATCTTACTCAACGCCATAAAGAAACGTATGGAGTTTCCGGACCTTAAAAAGATGGTGCTGGAGGAGTACAAGGATTGGGAACCGGACGCTTTTGTAGTGGAGAAGAAGTCTAACGGCGCGGCGCTGTACCAAGAGTTTAGGCGCATGGGCGTGCCTGTAGGAGAGTTTACTCCGGGTAAAGGACAGGATAAGATCTCTCGTGTAAATGCTGTCTCTGATTTGTTTTCTTCAGGGATGGTATGGGCACCAGACCGCAGATGGGCAAGAGAAGTGATTGAAGAATGTAACGACTTTCCAAGCGGTACAAACGATGACTTGGTTGACTCAACCACACAAGCTCTAGCACGTTTTCGTCAGGGGGGTTTTATTAGGTTACCAAGCGATGAACCTGATGAAATTCAATATTTTAAAAGTCGCCGCGCAGAGCGGTACTACACTGTGTAAGGACACATCATGGCAATAGAAAAAGGTTTATACGCAGCCCCTCTTGGTATGGAACAAGAAATGGATGATCCTATTGAGATCGAAATTGAAGATCCTGAGTCAGTCAATATTGGCCTTGGCGACATTGAGATTGATTTAAAGCCCCGCAAAGAAACAGCAGAAGACTTTGATGCCAATCTCGCCGAATACATGGACGAGGGCGACTTAGATTCGCTTGGGTCAGAATTAGTTGAAGACTTTGGCAAAGACATAATGGACCGCAAGGATTGGATCAAAACTTATGTTGATGGTCTGAAGTTGCTGGGTTTGAATTACGAAGATAGAACAGAACCTTGGCAGGGCGCTTGTGGTGTGTTTCACCCTATGTTGACAGAGAGCGTTGTACGCTTTCAAGCAGAAGGGATTATGGAAACGTTCCCAGCAATGGGTCCAGTCAAGACAAAAATTATTGGCGAAGAGACACGCGATACAGAAGAAGCTGCCATACGTGTACAAGATGATATGAACTATCAGTTGACCGAAGTGATGACTGAGTATCGTCCTGAGCATGAAAAGCTCTTGTGGTCACTGCCTCTTGCAGGTTCAGCGTTTAAGAAAGTCTACTATGACCCGAGCAAGGGCCGTCAGGTCGCGGTGTTTATTCCAGCAGAAGACATTGTTGTGCCGTATGGGGCAAGTAATTTGGAGACGGCAGAACGCGTAACACACGTCATGCGTAAGACCGAGAACGAGATTAAGAAGTTACAAGAAGCTGGGTTTTACATCGACGTGGACTTAGGCGAGCCAACACATGAGTTGGACGATATTGAGAAGCAGAAAGCTGAAGAGCAGGGCATGTCAGCTATTAACGACGACCGTTTCCGGCTGTTGGAGATGCACGTTGACTTGGACTTGGCTGGGTTTGAACATAAAGACAAAAAAGGTAAGCCCACTGGGATAGCACTGCCATACGTAGTCACCGTAGAAAAAAGCACAAACAAAGTTTTAGCTATTAGGAGAAATTGGTATGAAGACGACGAACTTCACAACAAACGACAGCACTTTGTCCACTACCAATACATCCCCGGTTTTGGCTTCTATGGTTACGGTCTTATCCACCTTATCGGGGGATATGCAAAATCGGCTACGATGCTCATCCGACAGCTCGTTGATGCTGGCACGCTGTCTAACTTACCCGGAGGTCTTAAATCTCGCGGCTTACGCATTAAGGGAGACGACACCCCCATCCAGCCCGGAGAATTTAGAGACGTAGATGTACCTAGCGGGTCCATCCGTGACAACATATTACCACTCCCATACAAGGAGCCAAGTCAGGTTCTGTTTGCCCTTTTCCAGAACATAGTAGAAGAAGGCCGCGCATTTGCTTCGTCGGGCGATATGAACGTGTCTGACATGAGCGCGCAGGCTCCAGTTGGTACAACGCTTGCGTTGTTAGAGAGACAGTTAAAAGTGATGGGGGCAGTTCAAGCTCGTATTCACTTTACGATGAAACAAGAGTTCAAACTTTTGAAAATCATCATCGCTGACTATACGCCCGAGGAGTACGACTATGAGCCTGTAGACGCAGGCCGTAAAGCCAAGAAATCGGATTACGACAGCACAGAAGTTATCCCTGTCAGTGATCCAAACGCGGCAACGATGGCACAAAAAATTGTGCAGTACCAAGCTGTTATGCAGTTGGCTCAACAAGCTCCGCAGTTGTATGACATGTCTCTATTGCACCGTCAGATGATTGAAGTGCTTGGCGTTAAAAACGCAGACAAGTTAGTCAAGACTGAAGATGATGAAGTGCCAACAGACCCAGTGCAAGAGAACCAAGACTTGTTGACTATGAAGCCCGTCAAGGCGTTCATTGAGCAGAACCATCAAGCTCACATCCAAGTGCATATGGCAGCGATTCAAGATCCCAAGATTCAGCAGATGATGCAGATGAATCCACAAGCGCAGGTGATTATGGCGGCGGCTATGGCTCACATCAACGAGCATATGGCGCTTGAGTACCGTAAACAAATTGAGATGCGTATGGGCATGTCGTTGCCCGGTGAAGAGAATAACAAGAAGATCACTCCTGAACAGGCGGATCAGATTGCTGTTATGGCGGCGCAAGCGGCTCAACAGATTCTTCAGCAGAACCAACAAGAAGCTCAACAGCAGCAGGCTCAACAACAGATGCAGGACCCCTTGGTCCAGATGCAGATGCAGGAGTTGCAGATCAAACAAGGCGAGTTGCAGTTGAAACAACAGAAGCAAGCCATCGACGCTGCAGCAAAGGCAGATCAGATTCGTGTCGAAGAAGCACGTATCGCGGCTCAAAAAGAAATCGCTGCTATGCAGGTCGGCGCACAGGCAGCTGCAAACAAAGATAAAGCAGCAAGACAACAAGAGACTGAAGGAATGCGTTTAGGGATTGACGCTGCTAAACATCGCGCTCAATTAGCCGTACAGCAAGCCGCGCAGAGAGCTGCGCAAAACACTGGCAAACCGCCAAATAAAGGACAGTAAATGAATTCACAAGCACTTGCATACCTACTCAAAGAAATTGACAAGTTACGCGAGGATCAGGCCGTTTTTTTAAACGGTGGTGGTGCTAAGGATTTCGCCGAGTACCGGCACGTTTGCGGAGTTATTCGGGGTCTAACTCATGCAGATCAAATTGTCAAAGACCTTGCGAAAAAACTGGAGTATTCCGATGACTGAATTTGACGTCGCTGCGGTAGATTTGTCTGGCATTCTTAACACGAGTGCAGAAGATAAAGCGAAACAGTTGCCTGATCCTAAAACTTTTCACCTTCTGTGCGTTGTTCCTGAAGCAATGGAAGAGTTTGCAGATAGTGAAATTGGTATTGTTAAATCAAATCAATCTATGCACTATGAAGAAGTACTGACCCCAGTGCTATTTGTAGTAAAGATTGGCCCCGACGCCTATAAAGACACTGACCGATTCCCTAGTGGACCGTCATGCAAGGAAGGTGACTTTGTCATCGTCCGCCCCAATTCAGGCACTCGCCTGAAGATTCATGGTCGTGAATTCCGCATTATCAATGATGATTCGGTTGAAGCGGTTGTGGAAGATCCCCGTGGTATCACACGAGCAGCATAAGGAGTAAATCATGCCGTTACCAAAGTTTGAAGAGACTTACGAGTTTCCCGACGAGAAAGCAGAAAAAGCTGCTGAAGAGAAATTTGAAGTTGAGATTGAAGACGACACCCCAGAGGAAGATCGTGGTCGCAAGCCCATGAAGGAGCCTGTTGAGGAAGTAACTGATGAAGAGTTAGCATCCTACGACGAGAAGGTCCAAAAACGAATTAAGAAGTTCACCCGTGGATATCACGATGAACGCCGCGCAAAAGAGCAAGCTCTGCGGGAACGTGAAGCTGCGGAGGAATTTGCCAAACAGGTGTTTGCAGAAAACAAACGCTTACAACAGCAGCTCTCTACAGGCAGCGAAGCTTACATTGAACAGTCCAAATCCGCTGCTCAAATTGAGTTAGACGCCGCCAAAGAGAAGTACAAGAAAGCGTACGAAGCTGCTGATCCAGACTCAATTGTTGCAGCGCAAGAAGCAATTGCTAGAGCTACCCTCAAGATTGACCGTGCTGAAGGCATGAGGCCAATTAAGAATGAGGAAAGAGAATACCAGCCCCCCGCGCGTGAAGCGGAAGAAGCTCCACGTATGCCACCTCGCACTAAAAAGTGGGTTGAGCGCAACAGCGACTGGTGGGGTATTGACGACGAAATGACTATGTCTGCAATGGGTATTGACAGAAAGTTGCAGAAAGAGTATGGTGCGGACTATGTAGGTACTGAAGAGTACTTCCAAACCATCGACAAAACGATGCGCAAAAGATTTCCTGAGCACTTTGAGAGTGACCAGAGCTACGAGGAAGACGATCCGCCTCCTAAGAAAAGGGCGTCAGAACCGGAAGAGGAATATGAAGATACTCCACGCCGTGCAACAAGAAATACTTCGCCTGTGGCTCCGGCCTCGCGTAGTACTCCACCTAGCCGTATTCGTTTAAAAGCATCAGAAGCCGCCACTGCGCGTCGCCTTGGGGTGCCCATCGAAGAATATGCTAAACAGGTTGCTTTACTTAGAAAAGGATAAAAAATGGAAAACACTGAAGTCAATAAAGCTGGAAAACCGCAAAATCGCCTAGATCGTGCGTTGGACACTCGCCAAGAGATACGACGACCAACATCATGGCAAGCGCCAGAGGCTTTACCTTCACCCGACGATAGGCCCGGTTGGACACATCGTTGGATCCGTACTAGCGTACTGGGTAATAGTGATCCATCAAACATCTCTTCTAAGTTACGTGAGGGATATGAACCCTGCAAAGCAGAAGATTATCCAGAACTCATGATGCACGCTTCCGTTGACGGACGCTTTAAAGGAAATGTTGAAGTTGGTGGGTTAGTACTTTGCCGTATCCCAGCCGAGTTTATGCAACAACGTGATGCTCACTTTGCCAAGATAAACAAAGCGCAAATGGATTCGGTGGACAACACCTACATGAAAGACAATGACCCACGAATGTCAAAATTCGCGGAACGCTCGTCCAAAGTAACATTTGGTACAGGTACATAAATTTTTTAAAAGGAGTCTTAAATGGCTTATCCAGTGATTGACGCCCCATACGGGCTGTTAGCACAGAACTTGATTGGTGGTCAAGTATTTGCGGGTTCTACTCGCTTTTACCCCATCCAGTACGGTTATGCGACTGACATCTTCTATGGTGATTTTGTTGTTCTATCCCGTGGCTTTGCCACACGCGCCACAGTTGATACCGGCACTGGTTTGAACCAGACCGTTGGTATCTTCTTGGGTTGCACATTCACAAGCCCCGTAACAAAGCAAAAGCAATTCAGCCAATACTGGCCCGCAAGCACCGCCGCTGGCGACTGCGAAGCCTACGTGTTGGATGACCCTGATGCTGTGTTTAAGGCTGTTGTGTGTTCTTCTGGTACTACTATTGCTTCCGGCGCATTGGCGATGGTTGGCACTAACCTGTCAGCCATTGACAACACCGGCAACACAGCCACCGGTAATTCCAAGAACGCAGTTTTGGCTCCAACTAACACTCCTGTAACTACCACTCTGCCTTTGCGCATGGTTGGTGTTGTGCCGGACACAGCAGTTTCGTTGGGTACAGCTACTTTCAGTTCAGGTACTACTACCCTGACCGTCAGTGCTTTGCCTTTCGCCTTGCCAGTCGGTACAGACGTTGGTGTGGTGACCACAAACGGTCAAATTGCACAGACAGGTTCTTTTGTTGATACCGCAGCCGCAGCAGGCGCAACTTCTGTTGTGCTGAACCAAGCCGCCACATTCACATTGAATTCTGGTGTTTACACATCGACTGTGGTTTTCACTCAGTATCCTGAAATCTTGGTTAAGTTGAACCAAGGTTTGCATGGCTACTATTCCGCCACTGGCGCATAAGGAGTTATTTAAATGGCTATTTCACGCGCACAACTGCTTAAAGAACTCTTACCCGGCCTGAATGCCTTGTTTGGCATGGAGTACGCTCGTTACGGTGAAGAACATAAAGAGATTTATGAAACCGAAACCTCAGAGCGTTCTTTTGAGGAAGAGACCAAACTGTCTGGCTTCTCAGCCGCACCCGTCAAAAACGAAGGTTCTGCCATCGCTTACGACAATGCGCAAGAGGCATGGACTACCCGCTACAACCACGAAACCATTGCTTTGGGTTTCTCAATCACTGAAGAAGCGATTGAAGATAACTTGTACGACAGCTTGTCTGCTCGTTACACCAAAGGTCTGGCTCGTGCTATGGCTTATACCAAGCAGGTTAAGGCTGCTGCTACTCTGAACAATGGTTTCTCTGCCGCTTACCCCGGTGGCGACGGCGTTGCTTTGTTTAGCACTGCTCACCCCTTGGTCTCTGGTGGTACTAACTCCAACCGTCCTTCCACTGCTGCTGACTTGAATGAAACTTCGTTGGAAAACGCTGTTATTCAGATTGCCGCATGGACAGACGAGCGTGGTTTGTTGATCGCCGCCAAGCCCAAGAAGCTGATTGTTCCCCCTGCATTGCAGTTCGTGGCTACCCGCCTGTTGGAAACCAACCTCCGCGTTGGAACTGCCGACAACGACATCAATGCACTGAAAAACAATGGCTCTATCCCTGAAGGCTACACCATCAACCATTACCTGACCGACACAAACGGCTGGTATTTGACTACTGACGTGCCTAACGGTCTGAAGCATTTCGTTCGTTCACCTCTTGCTAACAGCATGGACGGTGACTTTGATACCGGCAACGTCCGTTACAAAGCCCGCGAGCGTTACAGCTTCGGTTGGTCTGATCCGTTGGGAATGTACGGTTCCCCCGGTTCGGCCTAATTGGATTCAGTAAGGTAGAGGTGACTGGCCTGCCACTAGGGCTCCTTCGGGAGCCCTTTTTATTTATTGCACAACTTTTTCTTTTGGTGTATATTGAAGACATTCCGAGAATCATCGGCGTATCAAACAGGCTCGGCTGACCTCATGCAGATTGATACGCTACAACGCATGGAGAATTAAAAATGGCAAATAGTACATTTAGCGGCCCAGTAAGATCGCAAAACGGTTTTGAGACTGTTTCTATCAACTCAACCACTGGCGCAGTTACCGTTACTTCTACTCTTGGTATCGATACTAGCGTAACTACCTTGGCTGCTACAACCGTAACGGCTACAAATCTGGTTTTTACCGATCAGAACCACCCAACAACTGCCGCAATTAACGCAACGGCTACAGCCACCGCAGCAGAAGTTGCTACAGGCTACATCACTTCAACCTCCGCAGCAGCTACTACCATCACTTTGCCTACAGGCACTTCGCTCGGCGCGGCTATCAGCGCAACTCGCGGTACTGTATTAGACTTGTTCGTTGACAACACCGCTGGCGCAAACACAGTAACAATTGCTGTAGCAACTAACGGCATCTTGTCCGCTGCCGCTGCCGCCGGTTCAAGCGCTGGCGCTGGTTTGTTGACTGTACCTTCTGGCGTTACAGGTCTGGCCTGCTTCAGAATTATGTTCTCTAGCGCCACTGCATACGTGTTCTCTCGTATCGCTTAATCAACCCAAGGGGCTTCGGCTCCTTTTTTTAAGGAGATTGATTATGGCAATGCAGACAGACGTACGATCGCAGCATTTGACTGCCAGCGGCAATATTGACGGACTTAGCCGTAATCGTTTTAAAGCTCTTTCCTACCGAGGAACTGGGGCAGATGGTTATGTGAAGCTGCGTAATGGTGGCTCAAGCGGCGCTGTTTTGTGTGAACTTGATGTGGGCGTGAGCGACTCGTTCACCATCTATGTCTTATTGCCCGGCGAAGGCATCTTGTTCCCCAGTGGTATTTACGTAGATTTATCTAACGTATCTGCTTGTACGGTGTTCTATGGCTAAGAAAACTCCCTCCCTCGCTGTCGGTCGTGGTGAAAAGCTACCTGCTTCCAAGGGAGCGGGCTTGACTGCCAAAGGTCGTGCCAAGTACAACGCAGCAACAGGAAGCAATCTGAAGGCTCCGCAGCCACAAGGCGGCGCACGCAAGAAGTCATTCTGCGCTCGTATGTCTGGTATGCCCGGCCCGATGAAAGATGAAAAAGGCAAGCCTACCCGCAAGGCGGCCTCCCTAGCAAGATGGAAATGTTGAGGTAAATCATGGCTAAAACAAAGAGAATGTTTATGGGTGGCGCTGCAAAGGCAGTATCACAAGCCGCTAAAGTTGCCCCCAAAGCTGGCCCTGCTGGTATGCAAGGACTTGGGCAAGCTATGCGCGGCAATCCACAGATGGCACTCCGTGGCAGCACTGCTGGTATGCAAGGACTTGGACAAGCTATGCGCAGCAATCCACAGATGGCACAAAACTTAGGGAAAGCTGCTGCTATGCAAGGACTTGGACAAGCTATGAACCCGCCGCCCAAAGGTGAAGCCGCGCTCCAGTTTATGTCAGACAGGCTCCGTGGCGGCGCTGCTGGCGCTCCAACAATAGGTGCTGGTATGCAAGGACTTGGACAGGCTATGCGTGGCAACCCACAGATGGCACAAAACTTAGGGAAAGTTGCTGGCGCGGCAATGGGCGGCATGGGTATGAAAAGTGGCGGTAAAGTCTCTAGTGCTTCAAGCCGTGCTGATGGTTGTGCCACCAAAGGCAAAACAAAAGGTAGGTTTGTATGACCGAGCAAACAGACACCGTAAAAAATGTATTGGACGTTGTGGCAGTGTTTACCACACTCGGTACATTTTTGAACTTACTCACGCCCGTATTTGGTCTAATCGGTGCGATAGTGGGTGTCATGCGCATTTACGAGATGGCTACAGGCAAAGATTTCTCCACGTTGTTCCGTAAAAAGAAAGACAACGATGCCGAGCACGAGTAAGAAGCAACACAATTTCATGGAAGCGGTGGCTCACAATCCAGCGTTTGCCAAGAAAGCCGGAGTCCCGCAGTCTGTGGGTAAAGAATTTTCAAACGCCGACAAAGGCAAAACTTTTAAAAGAGGTGGTGATATGGCTAAAACAAACCCTTTCATGGAAATGATTGCCAAGAAAAAAGCAGCGGCAGCAGGTAAAAAATCAGAGATGCCTTCTAAGATGGGCAAGCCTGTAATGAAAAAAGGCATGGACATGGCTAAAAACGGCATGAAGAAAATGGCTGCTGGTGGCGGTATTGAGTCCAAGGGTGAAACCAAGGGCAAGATGATTACTATGAAGTCCGGCGGCAAAAGCTGCTAAGGGGTCAATCATGGCAAGAGCAAAAGATTTAGCGGGTTTAGCCGCACTTGGTTTTCTTGGGTACAAAATGTCCCAAATGGGCAAGGGCAAAGACGACGCTGGCAAGTCGGCAGATTCAAGTTCTTATACCGGAGACACTAAAAAAGTTGAAGCTAAAGACGAGCCTTTTAAAGCCACAAACGCGTCTTCGTACACCGGCAAAAACACCGTTCCAAACATCGGTTTTGGAGGTGGAACCGACAGCGACAAAAATCTTAAATTGAAATCTACGTCAAGGTCTATGCCCAAAGCTGAAGCCAAAGCTGAAGCCAAGGTTGATGCGGAAGACAAAACAACTACTACCTCAAGTCGCGCAGTTCCCGGTGGTGACGCCAAGCGTACTGAAGGTAACAAGCCAATGCCTTCTTTGAGGGCAGTTGAAGCCCGCGCAGCGTCAAATAAAACTGACGCAATGCGCAATGCTTCCCGCGCAAATGTTGCTGCGTCAAACAAAATGAAGCGGATGGCGGCAAATCCAGAGTCGCAAGCTGCTGAACGTGTATACCCAGAAGAACTTTTAGTTGGCGGACCCGGCGTTAAGGTAGTAGGTGCTGCGGCAAAAAATTTAGCCAATCGTGGCGGTAAAGAAATAGCCGAGTACTCTACTCCTCGCCTTGCTGCACCAGCTAAACAACTGACCGGCCCAAGCAAAGCTGATTTGGTAAACCGTGACCGCGCTGCCCGTGCGGCTGGTCGTCAAGAAGAGATGTTGCGTGATAACGCTGCTAGATACGGTTTAGACCCAAAAGCCCCCGGCTACGAAGCTACGGCTGGAGCGTTGCGTAAAAATCTTGGCGGAGATGACTTCGTCATCAAGAAAAAAGGCGGCATGGTTAATATGGCTTCCGGCGGCATGACTGCTTCGCGCCGTGGTGACGGCATCGCCACTAAAGGCAAGACACGCGGCAAAATTTGCTAAGGAAAAATCATGGGAAAACATTCAAGACACGGGATGGACAATCAGCCGCTTGAAGGTGGTGGGTATGGTGGTGGAATTGGCGGAAAACTTGCCGGAGCAACCGTAATTGGTAGCGGCGCTGGAATTGCTGCTCTTCCTGTTGTGGCAAAGTATCATTTTGACAAAAAGTACCGCGAAGAAAAACAGGCAAAAGACGAAGCCAAAAATGAAATTAAACGCGAATCTCGCGGCTCAACAACTTCACCAATGGATCAATTTATGGGCGAACTTGATAAAGGTCTTAAACAAAAAGGTCTTGATACAACTCGTGAAGGTAATAACGTCACGATTAAAGGCATCAAAAAACCAAAAGAAGGCCCAATGACCACCGGTCAAAAGCAGTCTATGCAAGAAGCAAAAGACGAGGAAGATTACCAGAAGAGAAAGACTGCGCCCACTACCAAGACGGAAATGGGTAAGGCATTCGCTAAAGGTGGTATGACAGCCTCTGCTCGTGCAGATGGTTGCTGCACCAAGGGTAAAACTCGCGGGATGATGCGCTAATGATGTCTTCTCGTGGCATGGGCGCAATCAACCCCAAGAAGATGCCGGGGAAGAAGGTCATCCACCGCAAGGACAAGCCGCAAGACGTGGATATGTATGCGGATGGTGGCAAGGTCAATGCTGCGGGAAATTACACGAAACCAAGTCTGCGTAAGCGGATTGTGTCTCAGGTCAAAGCAGCAGCTACCCAAGGTACTGGCGCAGGTCAGTGGTCAGCAAGGAAAGCTCAGTTGGTAGCCAAGAAGTACAAGGCTGCTGGCGGGGGGTACAGAGATTGAAAGCGCCGCAGCAATCCCTTAAAAACTGGGGCGACCAAAAATGGAGAACCAAGAGTGGTAAAAAATCTTCTGACACAGGCGAAAGATACCTTCCTGAGGCTGCAATTAAAAGCCTTAGCCCTTCTGAGTACGCTGCGACAACACGCGCAAAACGTGCTGGCAAAGCTAAAGGGAAACAATTCGTAAAGCAACCGCCTAAAGTGGCAAAGAAAACGGCAGGATTTAGATAATGGCACAAACTTCCGGCGCAAGTGGCTTTAACCTAGACCTCACCGAGTTGGTAGAGGAGGCGTTTGAACGCGCCGGTGGTGAGCTTCGCACCGGATATGACCTGCGTACAGCCAGACGTAGTTTGAATATTATGTTTGCTGACTGGGCAAACCGTGGCATTAACCTGTGGACGATTGAGACCGGCACGATTGACTTTGTGCAGGGTCAGAACACATACGCTCTGCCTGATGACACCATTGATTTACTTGAGCATGTGATCCGTACGGGTGCGAACGTAGCCGCAACTCAGGCTGACTTGAGTATCACAAGGATTAGCGTTTCTACCTACGCTACGATCCCCAACAAGATTCAACAAGCCAGACCTATTCAGGTTTGGATTCAACGCTACAACGGTCAAACTTCGCCGACAGGGTTAACCCTAGACGGTGATATTACACCTACTTCCACTGAGATTGTATTGAACTCTGCTGTTGGCTTACCCGCCGCCGGCTTTGTGAAGATTGGCAACGAGATCATCAACTACAGCTATATTTCAGGGAATACCCTATATAACTGTTTCCGCGCACAGCAAAACACCGCCGCCGCAAACCACGTATCTGGCACTGCCGTGTACTGGCAGCAAGTTCCCGCGATCACCGTTTGGCCTACCCCAGACAATGCACAGCAGTACCAATTTGTGTATTGGCGCTTGCGCCGCACCCAAGACGCTGGCGGCGGTGTCAACATCATGGATGTGCCTTTCCGCTTCATACCCTGTATGGCGGCTGGC
>Ga0181352_1000626_pt1 | contig 14857 bp, 14 predicted proteins | sample Fa13VDMLBSN_FD_130103 | JGI IMG/M metagenome (GOLD analysis project Ga0181352, IMG submission 130103) | Freshwater viral communities from Lake Michigan, USA - Fa13.VD.MLB.S.N | ecosystem: Environmental > Aquatic > Freshwater > Lake | place: USA: Michigan | collected 2013-09-23 | reverse complement strand
GTGCCTCAACTTCAGGTAAACTTTCAGTAATACCTTTTGACTGCAAGTCTGAGCGATACTTCATTGCTGCATCGTCCTCAGCATTTTGTAGAAGTGCATTGATATCACCTGCAGCAGTTGAGTAATCAACAGTCGGCTTTGCAGATTTTGGAAGTCCAAAACCACCATAACCCATTTGAGCAGCATAACGCTGCTGAACCTGTGTCATCAAGTCTTGCTGAGGAGCAGATGTTCCAACAGGCGTTGACTTTAGTTTGTCAAGTTCAGCTTCACGTTCACCAATAAGTTTATCAATTTCTTCAACACTTGGCTGTATTGCTGCTCGAACACCTGCAATAGGCGTTTCAGTTGCAGGTGCTTCAGGAGCTGGTGCCCGTCCACCTTTGCTTTTGATGACAACTCTCTCAGGAACTTTTAATGTGATTTTATCACCAAATGAGTCAATAATTTCTTTAGTAGTTTCTTTGTAAGTTGTTACTTCAACACTTGAACCACTTGCAGTTTTTGCTTTTACTGCTGCATCTTTTGTTACTGCACCAGCAATAAGACTGTTCTTCTGACGAACAAGGTCACTGATTTGTGACTGTAACAGACGCTGTTGCTGAGCCTGAGCCCTAACAATGTCATCGTCAGCAGCACCAGCAGCTCTCATATCAGCAGCAGTCATCTTACTGATTTCGTCCCAAACCCTCCAACGCTGGTCTGAAACAAGAAAGCCATAACCACGACCACGACTGTCAGTTGGTTCAGGTACATTTGTCTCAATGATGTAAACGTTTGAGTTTCCAACACGCTGAATTGCCATATTACTTGCCTCCTCTACTTGCCATCAAATAATATGATGCAAGGTCTGGGTTATTGCTAAATGTTTGAAGAAGTTGCTCAGTTTTTTCTGGAGAAAGTTTCAAGTCTGTTGACATCTTCTGGACAAGTCCAGTGTTAAATGTAGTCAACTGCTCAGGTGACATTTGAGAAACTTGCTTCATCATGTTATCAAGTGGTTTGTTTGTTGCATAAGCTACAAGTGCACCAGCAGCGACATTTCCAAGAGCACCAACTCTCTTGGCACGAACATCAGCAATTGAAGCGCGAAGAGCAAGTATGTCTTCTTCTTGCTGTTGCTTCTTCATCATGTTTGCTTCTTCAATCTTAGCATTTGCTTCTGAGATTGCTCTTGCCTTTTGTTCGTCTGCAAGTTGTGCCTGAAGGAGGGCTTGCCCACCACCAACTCCCATACCACTTCCAGCAATGAAGCGCGCTCTTTCATTTGCAGCCGCTTCACTAGCAGCAGTGATGCCACCAGTTAATCTGCCTTCCATGAGTCTACGCTCCTCATCAGTAAGACCGAGTTCACCGGCCTGCTGTTTCTTTAGAAGAGTTTGTAATCTTTGTTTCTCCTCAGCTTGATAACGTGTTGGGACCAAACTTGGAAGTTGTTTTGCTACTGATGCTCCTGTTCCAAGAAGCATAGCGAGAGTAATTGGGTCTATGACGCACCTCCTTTTTAATTATTACGTTTAAGTATAAAAAATTTCCATTGTGTAGCTTCTCGCTGAAGAGTAGCCAACTTCTACTTTTGGGTTTGCAGCAACATAAAAACGATAAGTGCCTGCAGCAAGATTTTTGACTGTCCACTGAAACCCAACCCAGCGTCTGCACTGTGTTGTTTGGTCACGAGCAGTTGGTGTCGAAGTGTACATAACAGCTCCTGGGTCAGTTGTACCAGCAGAAGCAGCAGTTGTTTCTTCATATGAGTAGCTTCGTGTTCCTTGTATTATTGTTGGGTTTGGAGTTGTTGGAGTGCTTATCATTAGATAAACTCGGCTGTCCCAACGTCCATTTGTGACAACATCATTAGGTTCTGAAACAAATGCTCCACCAAATGTGATGAACACAGTCGCTGTCGCTTTCAGAACAATCGTGTCACCAGTTTCAGCAATTGCTTGATACTGTCTTGAGGTATTTGAAGTCTGAGAAGTATTGCTGATTTTAGTGTGTGATGTGAAATAACTACGGTCACGCTTTGCATTATCATTGAACTGTCCCCAGATTTCACCAGTGACAAATGTGTGATGGTTCACAATTGGGTCAAGTTCACCACTTTGAAAGTCAACAGTTTCAAAAGCTGCATTTGCATAATCAGCAGCAACTGTCTCTTGATTGACAGCAATTTTTAGTTCAGTGTCATTGCTGTTTTGATCACTCGCGGCGAGAGCATTACCGTCAACGTATGTGTATGGTTTAGTATATGGCATTATCGTTTAGCCCTCAAAGCAAATAGTTGGTGACGCTCAATGTTCAATGTGTTTGTATTATCAAAAACTTTACACTGTAGTTGAACATTATTTAGGACACGAACCTGGTCAACTCTCCAACATGCTGAGAACTGAAATGTTTGCCAATTGATTGCACCAGCAATTGGCTGTGAGATTGTGTTGTCAAGTGTTCCACTTTTCTTTGTGGTGAAACTGTAACCCCACTCTCCAAGATTAATTGTTCCAGGAACACCACCAGTTGTGTGGTTCAAGAGCAATCTGAAAGCGTAATAGTTTGGCTTTCCTTTGTTTCCTCCAGGAAGACCAGCATAGTCATAGTCAGTTGCAACTGAGTGGGCACCACCAATACCACTAGCAGTAAAGCGTAATATTTCACCAACTTCAGGTGTAACGTTTATTGTAATTTGGGCAGGGTTACCACCTTGTGTGATTGTTGTATAGCTTGTGCTGTTGTAAGTTGTCACAGTTGTAGTTGCATTTGCATAGTCATACAACACGTTTGCGACAGGTGTAGCTGGGTTACAATGTTTTAGTGTAACCCACCCAGTCGCAGTGTTGTCTGTATCAATATTGTTTGACACAGTTTGAGCATCATCATAAGGAGCATTGAGCCCCGCAGCGGTAGGAACATCACCGCCATCATAAATTGTTCCACTTGTTACAAGAGGCATCAGTTCTCCTTATCTGTAAGTATTGCGTACCCATGTTTCTGCTGAAAAGATTAAAAGCTCAGAGCCGTGTGGAAGACCAGTTGTAGCATAATCACTGATATTTGACTGCCAACGTATATCAACTGTAATACTATTTGAACCAACTGGAACATTGAAAGGCATTGAAGTTGTGTGGCGCTTTGGAGGTATTTTACCTGAACGTGCAACAAGCACATCATTTACAAAAACGCCCCACTCAGTCCACCAATCATTTCCACGTGGGCTACTAATGTTGAGTTCTTCAAATCTACAAAGTAGTGTATCAGTTCCATGTTGCCAGTCAATGTTTGCACAACCAACAAGTGAGCCATCAAGCGCATCAAAGTCTAAGTCAAAAGTTGTCCAACTTGTTAGGTTACTCAACTTGTTCCAACCACGTGACCAATCATCAACTTTCAGGTCAATTGTTGTAATTGGTGTCCAGACATCAGTTCCACCTTCAAATGAAGATGAACGACGCTTCCAAAAATAACCTTGTGTCTGAAGTGGAGCATATTTGCCAGACACAGAGCCTGCAATGTCAGTATATGGACGGGAACCAGCAATGTGTGATGTTTCAACAGACTTTACTGGAAGATTGTTCCCATCAAGTCCACCGTTTATTTCATTGATTAGTGTTGGGCCATTGATATTGAAAGTCTCAGGCTTTGCAGCGTAGCTCGCCCCAATAGGCTGTTGCGTGAAAATCTTACTCATTATGGTTGACCTTTAGCGAGGTTCACTCGCTGGTTGAGAGCCTGCTGATTGCGGCTGTCGAAGTTTATGTCATAGCTAAGTAGATGGAAAGGAACACCACTACTTTCTAAGCGGAAACGAAAAGTTTCAACAAGTTGTGTGTTCACGTCCCAACGTAGCCTTATCATGCGTGGCTCTTGAAGTGCTGAGGTACCAACAACGAAGGCACTCTTTGAGGGTGAAACAATAGGACCGAGCATTGGGTCTGCTCCAGTTGTGTTCAATACTTCACTCTTCGCCTGTTTTTGATTTCCAGCAGTGCGGACTGTTGAACCATAGTCAAAGCTCCATGTGAGTTCAATGTCAATGTCACCAAACGCAATTACATCTGCCTCAACACTGAAAACACGATGTTTCATTGATGCATCAGCAAAGTCAAACCAGCCACTTTCATAACGATTACGTGGAAGGGTCACATCAGCAGTGTTCCACACATTTGATGTCTGAGTTGGTGCAGCAGATGTTAATGACTTGCCCCATGATGTTGAACCACTCCACACATGAAGTCCACTGAGGTAACCAACTGAACCTTCAGTTGTTGGAGTGCCGAACCAACGAGGCTGTGTTCCAATCAAAATGTTGCCTGTTGCATCAGTTGCAAGAGCAGTGAAGCCAAACTTCCAATCAGTTTCAGCGTTCAAGTCTCTTCTGAAAGACCAAACATCACCTTCAGTATGATAGACAATACCGCGTGTGTTATATGTTCTTCCAACTGGTGTGTAATGCAACCAATACTCGCGTTCTTTTGCTGAGTAGGTAGCAGTTGCTCTTGGCAAATAAGTCTTTGAAAAACGCGCAGTCTCTTTCACAAGACCAGTGCTCATTTTTTGAACGCTGATGCTTGAACCACCATCAAGACCACCACCGATTGCATAAATGCCATCATAGCTCATAAACATGAGTCCAACACCAGGAACAAGTTTCACTGTGTTTGTTGCAGTTGTTCCAAGCTCAGGCGTTAGTTGTGAAACCTGATAGTTTCCACCATTGCCGACACGAACAATATCGATTGAGCGTTGACGAAAAACAATGATGTTGTTGTAATATGGAGCAATTGCTGTGATAGCACCACCTGCAGTGTTACCAACATCAAAGTAGTCAAATGCACCAAATTGTTCAGGCAGTCCTTGCTTCGAGTAGATAATCTTGGTTGGGTTTCGGCTTCCACCTGCAAGCCAAATGCTTCCGTTCCATGTGGCACCAAATGACCACCCAGTTGAAATGGTTGATGTATCTGTGATTGAAGGCGCAGTGTCCACAAGCTCAGCATCAGGAACAATGTCAATAATGAAGTCAGTAACATTGTCGTTCACCTGCTTCACAAGGTAATATTGTGCGTCTGCTCCAGAAAGCTCAGGGACCTTTTGGTTCCTTGTTCGATAGAGACGACGGGCCACAATGCCTCCTCCAGCTGGGCCCGTCGGAAAGTGTTTGATAACAATACCAAATCTCTGTTGTGTTGCAGCACTTGATGTTGCTTCCCAGCTAAGACCATTTGGTGTACTGAGTGGGCTTTCAGAGCCAGTATCACTGATGAAGGTCATCTTGTAATCGTATGTGTTTACTTTGCCATTAGATGGGTCACCCATACCAATGGTTGACGAACTATTAAAGTGTGGTGCAGCAGTGCTATCTTGAAGGTCATCAGTTCCAGCAAGGTAGCCAGGTTGTATGTCAAGAACCTCAGGAGCTGGTGTGTTTAATGAGAAGCCCCAGTTTCGTATCTTGCTATTGCCATAGAACCACAGTGGTTTGTCATAACCGTTTATAATGAGCAAACGATTACCATATGAAATGAACTGTGTTCCTGGCTCATTTACTTTTCTGATGTGACGACCGCTCTGAAGGAGTACGAGGTCATCATAAAAGCTTGCAACTGCAGTTGTGCCTTTGTTTCCAAGCCAGTAGTAGAGTCTGCCACCACTTTCAATGAGATGATAGACTTGCTCTCCACCACCACGAACCCAGACATAAAGAGCATCAATGGGGTCGACAAAGTATGCTGTGAAGTCGCTTACTGACAAGCCAGGCGTTAACTGAGTGCGTGGGTTCCACCATGGCTCAATACCACGGTCAAATAACCAGCCGCCGCCAACAGTGTCAACGCGAGCATTAACAATGTCCTCAGCAACGTTCATGTCTGCTGATTTATAACGCTGCTCAACACCACCAGCTGCTGGTGATTTGAAAGTTTTTGTTGCTAAAGTACCGCTCATTTTAGGTCACCTTTCTTAGTGATTGCCAATCATATGGGGCGTACTGGTCTCCTGATGGAGGACCGAGAAGGAAACGACTACGAACAATTGTACTGTCAATGTGGTCCACGTAACGCTTTTGAAGGTCTTTTACTGCATCAGCAATGCGTCTACGATATAGTTCACTCATTTGTGCATTGCCAAGCTTAAGATAAATCTCTTGGAGAGCTGCGTAACAGATTAAAATGTGGAACTCACCTGGCATCTGTGGACTATCAGTTGCTTCAGCAAGAAGTGGTGGTTTGAAGTAATATCTCATTTCACCAACGCGAAGAAATTGTCTGATGAGTGGACTATAGTCCACTGTTGCTACAGCCTCAGCAATTGCTCTGTCCCATGCATCAACGCGTGGGTAAGGTCTAATCATTAGATGTTGACCATCAATCTCAATGTATCTGTCATTTCCTGGGTCAATAGAGTTGAAGAAAGTAATGGCGATTGTTGACACAGTATCTGCAGCAACGATTGGCTGAAGATATACAGATGCATTACGTACTGCTCCACCACTGTTGAAAAACTTCCAAGCTGGAAGACCAAGACGCTCACCAGTTGTTCTATTGAAGTTTGCGTTCCAGAAGACGACCTTTCGATAACCTTCGTATTGTGTTGGACGAACATCTTTTGTCTGAAATGTGTCAGCAATGATTGGCTGGTCGTCCCAGCTCAAAAAGTTGACGCCAAGTGCAAATGTCCCAGAGTTGCCAGTAAATTTGATTGTTGCTGGCTGTGATAGTGCACCAAGTTTGCCATCTTTCTCAAATGCCCAACAAACCTCAAGCCAAGTGTTGGCTGGAAAGCCAGTTATACCTTCACCACTTGGTGATGATGTTAGACCAATCTTTTCAGCTGGAGGTATGAAGACTTGTGGGCTCCAAACAAATGCCTCAGCAAATGAAGCCTTGTAGTCTTCGCGAAGATTAATTTCTTCATCACGGCGTGGAACCAATGCAAGAAGCTTTCCACGTGGAGGAAATGTTCCAGCGCCAGATGCTGATGAGATAGGAGCATCACGGTGGCTGATGTTGAGGAGCTCAATGCAGTCCTGAGGAAGAGCATAGAAGCGCTTCTTGATTACCCAGTTTGTTGATGCAGCGAGTGTGCCACCAAGATAAACAGAGTCAAGCAAAATAACAGTTGTTGAAACAACTTTGCTAATGGTGTACTCAATACCTTCAGACGCAAAGATTGCTCCTTCCCAAGTAACAGCTTCACCTAATCTGCTAATTACCTGTGAAAAGACGACTTCACGAGAACCTTTGTTAAGTGCTGCTGTTGTGTCAGCTCCACCTGCAGGTTTATCACGGTTTGGAAGTATGTCTGGGTGGAAATAAAAGTTCCTACTCTTTGTTGCAAATGTCCAACGCTTTCCAGTCCAAATTGAGTGGTATGCATCATTGATTAGTGTATCAATTTGGTCATTGTATTGCACCAAGTCTGGGCTATAGTCGCTTAGATTTTTGATTTTATCACGAAGGGCAGCGAGGTTCATGTCTTCTCCTACTTCTAATTATGGAGATGAAATTTGTAAAGTAACAAACAATAAGGGCCTGACAAGACAAACCTTGTCAGGCCCCTATCGGTGAGTGTATTAGAACTGCTTGATAACTACAACGCGCTTCTGAGTAGCACCAGCACCTGCGCCGACAGTCTCAGCCAAGATACCACAAACTGGCTGGGCTGAAGCTGCGGAAGCAACATCGGTCTGGCCTGCAGTGTTGGTAATCTGGAGAAGTGTTCCAATGGCGTTACCAGCACCAGCGTTGTCACCAACGAGGGCGTTACAGACGCCAGAGATACAAACCTTCACTTTCTTTCCAGCGGTCAAGAGACCTGAAGTCTCAGCTGAACCGAGAACGACACCGAAAGGTGTACGAACTGGAGAGCTGTTACCGTCAGCCTTGAAAACGCCGAGAGTTACGTCGCCAGCGTTAGTAGCAGCGTAATCGAAAGCAACCCAGTCACCAACAAGGAGGGTCTCCTTGGCAATGAAGGTTTCAACCTGTGAACGGTCCATTGTTTCGTTACCGACAGATACTGAAGTGCCGAGGCCAGTTACGAGGCTAGTCTCGAGGTAGTTAATGAGTGTTGAAGTAGCCATATCTTTTTTCCTTTATTGTTAGTTGTTAGCTATTACCCGGCGTTGATGAGAACGCCCTGTCCACCAAGGAAGTCAGCAACGAGCTGGCACTTGACGTAGAGCTGAGCTGAACGTGCTGTGGTACCAGAGATGTACTCGAAAGGTGAAACTGCGAAGTCGCCATCAGCGTGGAAGACGAGCTTGATACCATCGTAGTTGAGCATGTATGCGCCAACAGTACCTGCAACTGAAGATGCAAAGCCCATTTGTGGGTCCTGCTCAGCCATTGCGCCGTTGAAAGCAAGTGCCATACGTCCACCATCGAGGGTCTTGGTGTCAATGTAACGCTCATTTGCAAAGAGCAACTGGCGGTACTGGCTTAGAACAGTTTCACTCATGATGAGGTGCTTAACGTCACCCATTGGAGCCACTGAGTTTGCCTTGATGTAGAGGTTATAGAGGTCGTCCATGCCGAGTGCACCACCACCGTTCTGGAACTGGTTCTGCCAGCCTGGAGTGGTTGAGAAGGTTGCCTTGGAGACACCACCGACCACGTTTGTCTGTGAACCAACAGCGAGGTGCTCAAGGAAACCAGTTGCAGAACCAATACCTACGTTACCGTTTAGGGTGTTCAATGAGGTAAGAACAGTTGAGTTACCTACCAAGATCTGCTTGTTGAGCTCTCTACGGAGCATGCCCATAACAGACTTCATACGAGCCTCAACAATCTTGACGATTGCGTACTCGCCGCTGTTTTCCATTTCCTCTTTCTTGGTGACTACGATAGGAGCCACGAAGTCAGCCCAGTCATAGATAGCTGGACGGAGGACGTCGTTCACTGCAAGGTTGACAGGCTCATAACCAGTTGCTAGCTGGGTAATAGTGCTGTGTTCCTGAATTGCTAGAGGGCGCTGAATTTTGATACCACCTGGTTCGGTCTCGACGCCACCGGCTTTGCGGACACCGTCAAGAAATGCAACCTTCTTGTAGAGTTCGTCGACTTCAGAGTCTCTGATGCTGAAGAGGGTTGAAGAGAGAAGATCGTTTGAGATAGCCATGATGTTTTCCTTTTCCTATTGGAAATACTTAGTTGTTAAAATCGAACTTGTGACCATTAGATTGTCCGGCCTACCCGGGTTCTATTTTGCTTCCTTCACCAGGGTTTAGGAGAAGTTATCGACTTGGCGGTCTTCTCCTGCGAACGGGAAAGGTTGCTTCGCATAATTGTATGTATTACTAAAAACTGAAATGATAAACCAATCTGTTACTTTCCTTGTGCTTTATGATAGTTATATGCCTCAATTGCACTACGGAACTGTGGAGTGCCGCTTGGTGAAGCCTTTGTTCCACTTGTGCTTTTTACAGCAGTCTCACGTCTTGCAGATTTATTTGCAGCAATCTTTGCCTTTTCAGCCTTCAACTTCTCGCCGTCAATCTGTGCCTTCACAATATAGAAAGCATCTTCAAGCTTCAGTTCAGGGCGGTCTTGCAAGAGTTTGATGATTGGTTTCTTGTATGTGTCGTCAGTTAGCTCAGGGTTTTCAGTTCTGAACTTCTCAAGAGCAAGCTTACGTGTGTTTGCTTCGAGCTCTTGCTGAGCAGGTTCGAGCATTTGCTTCAACATAAGAGCTGCTTGACGCTGTATTTCGTTCTTCATGCCATCTTCATCAAAGAGGTCATACTTTGTCTCAGTATCAATTTGCTTCAACTGATTTGCAAGTGGACCTTTCAAGAGGCTTTCATTGTTTCTTGTTAACTCTGACTTTGCAGCCTCTACCTCAGCACGCATCTTTGAGATTTCCTGTGTTTTGCGTGTGTAGTCTGCTCTGATGTTTGCAAGATGCTTTCTGACCTCTTCAGGTACGTTCTTTAGCCATGACTGTATTGGCTTCATACCCTGATGTTTTGCATCATCATGAAAGAGTGGGTCATCATCAACTGAAAGTTGAAGTAAGTCTTCCAAAGTTGCAATGGTTGGGGTTTCTTCAACCACTGCTTCAGTTGCGGTGGCTGAGGTATTGTCAGTTGCGACAGTCTCAACATTTTCGCTCATAATATTTCTCCGTGTTTTGTTATGGTTGGCAGCTTAAGGTGCTACCAATGCTTGCAGTATGTATCTATCTTATCTATTAGAAGGGGGCGACATGCCCCCTCCTCACAATTACTTCTTACATGCGTCCCATCATAAGCTGGTCAGCATTTTCACTTGACATTTCCTCTTCAGGCATGCCACCTTCCTCACCAGTTTCAGTTCCACGAGTCTCGTCGTCAGGTGGTTCAGACAAGAACTTCTTGAAGTCTTTTGATGAGGCAAGCATCTGCAGTTTACCAGCAAGTGTTAGCAAGCCAGTGTCATCTGTGATGCTGTCAAGGCTGATTGCCATTTCGGGTCCAACAACTTCCTCAGCAATTGCATCATTAACAGCTGCTACGAACATTGTGATAACACGAGTGAAGTCTTCTGGAAGCTCTTTTAAGTTACCAGGGAGGGTTGGGTAGTCGCCAGACTGTCCAAAAAGTGGAAGCAACTTATTTGTAGCTTTTACTAGAGGAGCCAAGCCTCTTCCAGTGAAGTTGCCTTTTGGTGATAATACCTTCACGGTCTCACTGTCAGCATATGCTGCTTCTTTTAGTCCACCTGAAAGTGGTCCAGTCATATCACCGCCAATCTCGATTTTGATTTTTTTCATAATGTCTCCTGACCGATTAGGTCGTTGAAATTTTATCGTCCCACACTTTATCTAGTTCACCACTAAGACACTTCTCAGCAGTAAAAGTTTCAGTAATTGCCTGAGCTGGTGTCAGACCCCCCTTTATCTTACTTGCATAAGTATCTGAAAGTGCATCTTGCTGCGCTCTCTTTTCAATTATTTTGCTCTGATTATCTTCAAACCAGTGCTGTGGCAGGTCACGCTCATTTACAAAGCCGCGGCTCTGCATAATCTTGGCCTCTTCACGTGCATTGGCAACCTGCCGACCAAGTGCCTTGCTGAAGTAAGTATGACTCATGCCTTCAGACCAATTTCCATGCCAACCCATTGGAGTTTTTGCAACAAGAGAAACAATGCGTGTCATTGCTAATGAGCACTTCTGGCAGACAACTTCAACCCTCTGTGCACGTTCCCATGACATGATGTGTTCATCTTTCAGACCACACTTATCACATTTCCACTCATAAATCGGCATTATGCAACTCCAAGTGCGCTTGCAATCTTTTCAGCGCCAGTTGTTTGTGTAGTAGGACCACCTTCAATATTTGCAATGTCAGAAGCTGAAGGACCAGGTGCTGGACTCCTAACCTCATCGACTTGGAGGAAGGTCTTTGGTAGTTCGTAGTTTCTGACAATCTCTTCAAGAACAGCTCTTGGAGCGACGCCAAGACCCTGAAGTGTTGGAAGAAGACTGATTAGGTTCTGCTTTCTAATAGCATCTGAAAGAGGTGTGCTGCCCTGGTCAAGTGCATTGATGCGGAACTTGCCTTCCAGGTCGTCTGCTGTTAGAACCTTTGCAGTTCCTTCAACATCAAGAACAGCGGTCTCACCTTCATCAGCAAGCAAGACCAACTGACGAAGATAAGTGATGATGATATTTTCAAGTGCATTATCACGCTCTCTTGCCATCTTACCAATTTCAGATGCAGAGTACTGTGCAAGAGCTGTAATCTCAGTTGCTGTTGCTTTTGTTGCCTCACCACGACTGAAAGGAGCAAGGACAGAGCCACGAGCAAGGTCACTTTCAATGTATGCAAGGTAACGGTCAAAGTTTCCAGAGATTGGTTCAACTGGAACTGCTTTGATGACACCTTCAAGTGTATCATTGTCAATGCCAATCATTGCGCCGTCAATACCAGCAGTTACCTTTGCAAGTGCCTCTTCATCGACAAGTCCTTCCTTGTAGAGATATTGGCGACTGTCTCTGCGGACAGCGTTTGCCCAGTAAGTTCTGAGGACGTTCTTCTCGTAAATTTGGTCATAAACACGGCCCATTGCCGAAAGCCCTATAAATGGACGACTTGGTACACGTGAGAAGAACAGTGGAACAATTGGAGCAAGTGCCTTGTCATCATAAGTTCTGACTGGTATTGTGTCACGTAGCAAGAACTTCTGACCATTGTGATAGTTTGGTGAGAAGAAATATACTTCATCATTGACAAAGTCATAGAGCTCAAGTATCTCAATATAGAGATAATCATCAGGAAGTGAGTTGTTTGAACGAGGAAGGCGACCTTTGTCATCTGAAGTAAAGTAGTCTACTTTTGGAACTGCAGTGTATTTCTTGGTTCCCCAAATCTGCTTTGCCTGTGCAAGTGTGATGTAATAGTTGTGTCCAATATATCTCTGGTCATCAGCACCAGTTGCATCGCGGTCAACAACAACTTCCCAGCAAGGAACTGCTTTGATAACAACTTTGTCCAACATATCAGACGAAGTACGTGGTGATAGTTTCAACGCTGAGTAATCATAAATGAGTGCAAGTCTTGCAGCAATCTCAAGTTGTTCGCGCTGATTATAAAGAAATCTGTTACTTGCTGCTTGAGCAAGCTTAGGGTCACCACCTGAAGCAGCAATGTCTGCTCCAACGACAACAGCTGGCTGACGTGCAAAGAAAGCTGAAATAAAACCTTCAATATAACTGAAACCATCACTAGTCTCAACACGTATCATTGTGTCATCAAACTTGTGGTCAGCCCAAAACTTGTTCTCATAAACGTTCTTGTAGCGCTTCAGTTCTGCCTGCTTGTCAAGCCAATACTTCTTATGCTCAGCCAAGACAAGTGTACAAAATTTCAAAGCATCATCAACTGTGCGTGCCATATGAGTTTTTATCTCCAATGTTACTATATATACGCGACTATTGCTTAAAAATAACAAAGTTTGCGTCTTTTTAACACATTTTTTGCATCTGTCATCTGAAAGTGTGTTCTTTTTCCATTAGTACCTTCGAGATCTTCCAACTGATGCACCTGCATTTTTGGTGATACGTTGTGCTCTGTTTGTCACAACCCAATCTGGAAGATAAGAGTTTTGACGCAGTATTACCTTTTCAGCGCAAGTATAAGCAAGTGCCATTGCAACTGCGGAGTCTGCGTGTGTTGACATCTGTTCTGGAAGTTGTATCAAACCACGTTCAGTTATTGTGATTGCTCGCAACTCTGAGTATGTGATGTTGTCGACTTGTCTAATGACACACTTTTGTATGTGGTCTTTCAAACGCTCAAACATTTCAGTTTTGGTCTTCACTGTTGTTGTCCAATCACCACCACTATCATCTTTCCAGAGCTTGTGATAGCCTTGGTGTTTCATCTCATTAATGACAACATGGCCGTAGTTGTTGCTTTCTACAAGTACGAGAGCATTGTTATATGATGTCCCAAGGTTTACTGCCATTTCAGCCTGACCAGTTGGAGGGACAAGATTAGAGCGCCAAATTGCTGCAGGTTGCATTGTTCGCTTGTTGATAACATAGATGACTGCATTGTCTCCTCCAACGCCGCCTGAGGTGTCAACACCAATTGCATATGACTCGCCAGCTTGTGGTCTTTCAAATGTTACAAGTTCAGTTGGGTCAACACGCAGGACTTCAATGTTGTTAAAGTCATCAGCACGGAGCCAAGTGTTGCCTGAAATTGCATACGCATCATTAATGTCAGCAGGGTACTCACGTTTGAACTTGTCTCTTCCAATCTTTTCTATCTTCAGACGACGCCAATACAACTGTTCATCAGTCAAACCCCAGCGGTCCCTTTCATCTATTTCGCTTTCAGTCCAAGCGACACCTGGTGGTAGGTCTTGTTGATACTCTTCGTGTTCGAACCATGGAAAGAAAAGATAGTTCCATGATGCTTCACCACGGTCATATTTCATAACTTCTTGATGAAGTGCATCATTAAAGTGATTTGCTGTGCTCTCGATAATGAGCTGACCATTGTTCAGGGCGCTGATTGCTGTTGCCTTCAGCTCTTCTGGGTTCGGACTGAAAGCATACTCTGACATATGAAGAGCAGTACAGGTAAATGAGCGTAGACCACCTTCACCACCAGCAGATGCAGCAATGATGCCAGCACCTGTATCAGCAAAGCGCAGTTCCATTGTGTTGTCAACTGCAAGTTCACGTTTTAGTGACGTTGGTAAGTTGTCATAAAATGTTTTATGCATCTTTAGCAAATGCTTTGAACTGCCCATCTTATGGCTCAAGATTGCATAAGTCTCAGGCTCATCAGCAACATATGCTTTCCAAAACAAGTAAGCTGAGATGATTGTTGACGAACCAATTTGTCGGCCCTTACAGACAAGAGTATCGCCACCCTCTTCCAAGGCAGAGATGATTTTTATCTGTTCAGCATTTGGTTGTAATTTGACACGCTTACCGTTTTTATTGATGATTATCAGATTGCTGATAAATCGAAGTGGCTCATTTTTAATGACCTGGAGAAATTTCGTCTTTGAGCCACTCGTCGAGTTCTTCTGTTTCTTCACCGTCATCTACTGCACCTTCTTGTTCACGTAATTTTTTGAGGGTTGATAACATGTCATAAAGAGTTCTGGGTGATAGTTTGTAGTCTTCAGGTTCATTAGCCTCTAGACCAAGTATCATCAACTCTTTTAGACCTCTTTGAACATCGCCATTTTGAATTGCACGGCGGACTCTTCCGACTCGCGTTGCAAACGTAACTTTCCTTGCCATTAATTTTCTCCTAATTTTTGTGTTTGTTCGGCCCACACTTTCTCTTCATTTTCATTTATGAGTCTTTCTAATAACTCTCTCATATGCAGTTCAGCATGCGCTATTTCAATAATCATTTGT
>Ga0181352_1000625_pt1 | contig 14858 bp, 19 predicted proteins | sample Fa13VDMLBSN_FD_130103 | JGI IMG/M metagenome (GOLD analysis project Ga0181352, IMG submission 130103) | Freshwater viral communities from Lake Michigan, USA - Fa13.VD.MLB.S.N | ecosystem: Environmental > Aquatic > Freshwater > Lake | place: USA: Michigan | collected 2013-09-23 | reverse complement strand
TGTATTATCCAATTGAGAAAGAGGATGAGTTGAAAGAACTTGAACAAGTAAAATCTCAAATGTTTGGAAGTAAAGAAAAAGACTTCGTTGTATTCTTTAATTCAAGAAACATCAGACGTAAACAAATTCCTGACACAATGCTTGCTTTCAAATTATTTTTGGATACATTACCAAAAGAAAAAGCAGCTAAATGTGCTATGCTTATGCATACCGAGATAGTGAGTGATCATGGAACAGATTTAGATGCGGTACGTAAAATTTTATTTAATGATTACCCTGAAGCAATTTATTTCTCTCAAAACAAATTGGATACTAAACAATTAAACCAATTGTATAACATTGCAGATGCTCAAATCTTATTGACATCGAATGAAGGTTGGGGTTTATCATTGACAGAAGCAATTTTAGCTGGAACTGTTATTATTGCTAACGTAACAGGTGGTATGCAAGATCAAATGGGATTTGAAGATGAATTTGGAAATTGGTACACTCCAACCCCAGAAATCCCTTCAAACCACACAGGAAAATATAAAAACCATGGTTGTTGGGCATTCCCAGTTTTCCCAACTAATCGATCAATTCAAGGTTCACCTAAAACACCATATATTTGGGATGATAGATGTAATGCAGAAGATGCAGCTGTTCAAATTGGTAAAGTATATGCTTTAGATAGAACAGAACGTAAAGAATTAGGTAAAACAGGTAGACATTGGGCTATCAATGATGTAGGATTTACGGGTGAAGATATGGGAGCTAAAGCAATTATGGCGATAGATCAATTATTTAACACGTGGACTCCGCGAGAGAAATATGAATTAATCAACGTTAATGACGTTAAAGAACCTACAATTAATCACAAATTTGTATATTAAGTTATGAGTAAACCAGTATTTGTAATAAGTTGCCCCATTGATACCTATTCAGGTTATGGAGCACGTTCTCGCGATATCGTTAAAGCGATTATTGAATTAGATAAATATGATGTAAAAGTTTTACCTCAACGATGGGGAAGTACTCCAATGAGTTTTATTGAAAATAATCCTGAATGGGAATTTTTAATGAATCATTTATTAGTTTCCCCTCAATTACCATCACAACCTGAAATTTGGATGCAAATTACAGTTCCAAATGAATTCCAACCAGTAGGAAAATTTAATATTGGATGTACCGCAGGAATTGAAACAACAATTGCACCTGCGGAATGGATTGAAGGTTGTAATCGAATGAATTTAATTTTAGGTTCATCTGAACATACTATTAAAATACTTAAAGAAAGTAAATTTGAGAAACGTGATCAACAATCCAACCAAGTAGTAGGATATGTTGAATGGAAAGGTGATAGTGAGGTAATATTTGAAGGTGCTAACACAGAGGTATATAAACCTATTAAGTCAACATTTGATTTATCTAATATAAAAGAAGATTTTGCTTATTTGTTTGTAGGTCATTGGATGCAAGGGCATTTAGGTGAAGATAGAAAAAATGTAGGTTTGTTAGTAAAAGCATTTTATGAAACATTTAAAAACAAATCAAAGAAACCTGCACTTATCTTAAAAACTTCAACTGTAGGTTCTTCTTACATGGATAGAGATGAATTGATTAAACGTATTAAAGTAATTAAAGATACAGTTAATTCAACTAATTTACCAAATGTATATTTGTTACATGGTGAGTTTACAGATGATGATATGAATGAAATTTATAATCATTCAAAAGTTAAAGCAATGGTTAATTTAACCAAAGGAGAAGGATTTGGTCGACCGTTACTTGAGTTCTCATTAACAAATAAACCAATCATCACTACAAATTGGAGTGGACATATTGACTATTTAAACCCAGAATTTGTAACACTTTTACCAGGTGCATTGAATAAAGTACACCCATCAGCTGCAAATAATATGTTATTGGCGGATGCAGAATGGTTTAATGTTGATTATGGTCAAGCAGGTTATTATTTGAAAGATGTATTTGAAAACTATAAAGGATATGCTGAAAATGCTAAACGACAAGGTTTCCAAAGTAGAACAAAATTCTCATTTGATGCTATGAAAGAAAAATTAGGTGAATTATTTACAAGTAAAATCCCTGAATTCCCAAAACAGGTACAATTACAGTTACCTAAATTAAAAAAAGTAGGATTACCTGAAATGAAAAAAATTGAATTACCTAAACTTAAACCAGTAAAATAATGCAACACGAAGAAATTATAAATTGCCCTAAATCTGGAGGTGACTTGTGCTATAAAGTACAAGTTGCCCCTGAAATTTATAACTACATGAGTATTTCATGTGGGTTTTGGACTAATTCATTCATGACTGAAGATCATGAATTCTATAAACAACAAATGGAAACATTACCTGAGTTGTATAAAGATTTAGCTTGGACAGACCCTGAAACAGGATTGATTTGGTTACCAAATACAATCAATGTAGAGGATAAAGGTATGATATTTGCTAATGGTACAAATGTTTCAAATTGGAGATGGGCTGCTGTTAAAGCAATTGAAATCCCTAAAGAAGAAACCATGAAACACCCTATCCCAGGTAAACCAGGTCAATTCATGAAATACCGAATGGATATGAAAAATATGAAAACGTTTGAAGAACGTGATTATATGGAAGCTCTTTCATATATTGGGGTATTACCTGAATAAGATATATGAGAATAAGTTATGCCATCACAGTCTGCAACGAATTTTTAGAAATTCAACGTTTAGTGCACTTTTTGCTTAAACACAAACGTATGCAAGACAATATAGTGATTTTATATGATGAAGCAAATGGTGATCCTGAGATCGAAGCCTTCCTACGCTCACATTCTCAAAATGGAGAATTTGCATGGCATAAAGGAAAATTTGAGAGACATTTCGCAGACTGGAAAAACAAATTGACCAGTCTGTGTAATGGGGATTATATATTCCAAATTGATGCTGATGAAATACCCTCAGAGGATTTAATTCAAGCACTACCTGAGATTATAGAACTTAATCCTGAAATGGATATTTATCTAGTTCCCCGAGTAAATACAGTAGAGGGTTTAACTCCCGAACATATCGCAAAATGGGGATGGAATGTAACCGATACTGGATGGGTTAATTGGCCTGATTTTCAATGGCGTATTTGGAGAAATGTACCCGAGATCAAATGGGTAAACAAAGTACATGAGCGTTTAGACGGATTCAAAACATATACCATGTTACCAGATGTAGAGTATTTTGCTTTATATCACCCAAAAACAATCGATAAACAAGAAAAACAAAATAGCTATTACGATACATTATGAAAACAGCATTAATATTAGGTGGAGGTGGTTTTATTGGAGGTCATCTTGCAAAACGATTAAAAGAAGAAGGATTTTGGGTTAGGATTGTTGATATTAAATCTGAACATGAATATTGGAATCATAATGATATATGTAATGAATATATATCTGGAGATTTAAGAGATCCTAAATTAGTAGAAGCAATTTTTAGAATAGAAATGACTAAGGGACATATCCAACCATATTCATATTTTAAACAATCATATACTGATGTAACATCTTTTGATGAAGTATATCAATTAGCTGCTGATATGGGAGGAGCAGGATATATTTTTACAGGTGAAAACGATGCTAATGTAATGCATAATTCAGCACTAATTAATTTAAATATAGTACATGAAGCTGCTAAACAATCAGTAAAACGAATATTTTATAGTTCATCAGCTTGTATGTACCCAGAACACAACCAATTAGATCCTAATAATCCGAATTGTGAAGAATCATCTGCATACCCAGCAAATCCTGATTCTGAATATGGTTGGGAAAAATTATTTAGTGAACGTTTATTTTTAGCATTTAATCGTAATTATGGTTTAGATGTTCGAGTAGCTCGTTTTCATAATATTTTTGGACCTATGGGAACATGGAATGGAGGTAAAGAAAAAGCACCTGCAGCTATGTGTAGAAAAGCAGCAGAATCAAATGGTGAGATTGAGGTATGGGGAGATGGTCAACAAACTCGTTCATTTCTTTATATTGATGATTGTGTAGAAGCTATATTACGCTTTATGCGTCAAGATCAATTCCACGGACCTGTTAATATTGGATCAGAAGAAATGGTTACAATAAACCAACTTGCTCAAATGGCCCTTGATATAGCCAATAAAGGTTCTTATATTAAAAATATTGAGGGTGAAGAATTTATAGACAAATATGGTTTTAAATGTCCCGTAGGAGTTAGAGGTAGAAATTCCGATAATAAACTTTATAAAGAAAAAATGGGATGGGAACCAAACCAACCACTTTATGAAGGTATGAAAAAAACATTTGAATGGATTAATAAACAAGTAAATAAATGATTACCCATAAGAGTATAGGATATAGTGGAAGATTAGGTAACCAAATGTTCCAATATGCTGCTTTAAAAGCTTTATCTTTAAAAACAGGATATGAAATATTTCTTCCTAATCACATAGATATCAAACATGATGGATGTTTTGATATGACTAATAATAAATGGATAGAGTATAAACTTGATTTATTAGACTGTTTTGATTTATCTTATCCTATCTTAGATAATACTCTCCCAAATCAATACCAAGAACAATCATTTGAATTTGAACTATTTACTATCCTTGATGATACATCTATAGATGGATATTTCCAATCATATAAATATTTTGAAGATTTTAAACAAGATATATTAAATGATTTTAAATTTAGAGATGAAATTCTAAATAAATGTCAAGAAGAAATTTCTAAATATATAAACCCTGTATCAATTCACATTCGAAGAGGAGATTATATTAACCACCCAGGATTTTGGAATATTACCCCAGAATATATTCAAGAAGCATTTAATCATTTTAGTGATGATGAATATACATTCTTAATTTTTTCAGATGATATAGAATGGTGTAAACAGATTTTCCCTGAAGGAGTTATTTTTATTGAGGGAAATCAATTTGAAGATTTATGTTTGATGTCTTTATGTAATCATAATGTAATTTCAAATAGTTCTTATAGTTGGTGGGGAGCTTATTTAAATAAAAACCCCAATAAAAAAATTATAGCCCCTAAAAATTGGTTTATACCTGCTAAACCATTAAATGATTTATACCCTAAAACATGGACAATAATATAAAAGCTTTTCTAGTTATATCTAGATTTAATGAAGATGTTAGTTGGATTAATAACTATCCATCTAATTATATAATTTATAATAAAGGAGAAAAACTCCCCAAATCCTATAAACAAAAAATGGTTCCAAATTCTGGGGCTAACCAATATGATATATTTGATTACATTTATACTAACTATGATAAACTTCCCGATTTAATAGCTTTTATGCAAGGTGACCCATTTGATCATTGTTTACCTGAAAGATTTAACCAATTAATTTATAATGAATCTTATACACTTTTATTTGGAGACGCCAATTTCCCTAATGGTGAATATAAGGAACATAATAGTAATTGGTATTTAGAACAAAGTTGGAACAACCATAAACCACCAAGTAAATTTGGTTCATTCGATGAATATATGAATTATATGTTTGAAGATTATACTCCATTAGAAATGCTTCATTTCCCTCCTGGATCTCAATTAATAGTAGAGAAAGAAAGATGTTTATTTTATTCTAGAGAATTTTGGAAAAAATTAATGGGTGTGATATGTACTGAAGAAGGAATGAAGGGTGGGAGAGAAGCTCATATAGTAGAAAGATCAATCCAATTAATTTTTGAAAATAAATATAAAGAAAAATAAATATGACAAAAAATACAAATACCGAAGGCCGTAGTTTTACAAGTAACCATGTAAAATTATTAAAACATATGGATAAACTCCAGAAAATCCAGAATAATCAACCTCCTTCCCCGGTTATGGTACATATATCTCTTATTAATGCTTGTAATTTAACATGTAGTTTTTGTTGTTTTGCAAATAGAGATTTAACTGATAGGTTACCAACAATTAAAGTAAAACAAGCATTAGATTCTTTTAAAAAAATAGGAGTTACTGGAATAGAATTTACAGGAGGAGGTGAACCTACACTTCACCCTGATTTTTGTGAAATAGCTGAATATGCATATAATTTAGGATTTAGTTTAGGGATTTGTACTAATGGAAAAAATATTGGTAAAGTTATTAAAAAAGATACATTAAAATATTTTTCTTGGGTGCGTTTAGGTTTATATGGATTTTATGAAAATTATGACTATAATTTAAGTGAATTTGATGGGTTAGAAACTAATATATCTGCGGCTTATGTTTGGGATGAAGCTATTGATACATCAAATAATCCAAATGTAACAGGAGATTGGTCTGATAAAAGTAAAAAGAGATTAGCTAAAAATTTTCAAAAAAGAGAAAGTTTTATTAAAATGATCAATTGGGTAGAAGAAAATAAAATTCCAACTCGTATTGCCTTTAATGCTATAAAACCTGTAGAAGAAGTAAAAAAAGATATTGAGACTATTAGAGAAGTACTTAAAGAATTTGATTTAAAATATGCATTCTTATCTGACTTTAATTTTAAAGGTGATCGAAGAAATGATCATTGTTATATGCATATGGTTAAACCATTTTTATTTACAGATGGATACATCTATGCTTGCCCTTCAGCAGAATTATCTTTAGAAAACAATTATAATTATGTTCCTGAATCGCAATTTATGGTTTGTGATATAGATGGTATTGAAGAATTTTATAGTAATCCCCCTTCATTAAGACATCATGCTTGTCAATATTGTAAATATGCAATGCAGAATGAACTTATAGATGATATTTTAGTACAAACTCAACATAATGAATTCGCGTAATATGAAAAAAACTAATCAATTTGATAAAGACTACTATGAAAATGGTGTCAAAAAAGGAATAAGTGGTTATGAAAATTATAAATGGATCCCCACTAGAAGCATCCCCGAGGCTATTACTATATGTGAAAAAATCCATTTCCATTCAGCTATTGATTTTGGATGTGCTAAAGGATTTTTAGTTCATGCTTTAAATTTACTTGGTAAAAATGTTGTGGGAGTTGATATTAGTGAATATGCTTTAGAAACATCTTTACCACAAGTAAAAGATAAATTATATTTATTAAATAAATCAATGTCTGAAATAGGGATTTATGCAGATTTATTAATTGCTAAAGATGTACTTGAACATATACCTGAAGAAGAAATAGATGGAATATTAGCTGATTTTTATAAAGTTTGTGATCAAGCATTTCTAGTTATTCCTTTAGGAGATAATGATGCTTTTAGAATAAGAGAATATGAAATAGATAAAACTCATGTTACTAAAAAAGATGAAGAATGGTGGATTAATAAAATTAAAAAAGCCGGATTTAATTTAAAATCATTTAATTATGAATTTGGTAATATTAAAGAAAAATGGATTCCACAATACAAATATGGTAATGGGTTTTTCTTAATTAATAAAACACCCAATAAAAAATAAATAAAAATATTATACTTTAAAATTTAAATAATAAAAATAACAACTATGAAACAACATTCTATCCAATCAGAAAACTCAGAACACCATTGGCCATTTTTAAATGCTAAAAACCATATCCTTTTAGATTTGGGATGTGGTCGTCATGACACTAATGATTTATCCCAATCTAGTGCTGTTTATTTAGGAGAAAAAGGAGCTATTAAAGTAATTGCTATTGATGGAAGAGAATCTGAAATTAATTATTTTAATGAAAATAATTTAGATCCCAATAAATATACATTTATTAATATGTTTATTAATACTCCTGATGATATTAGAAATTTAATTAAAGAGTATAATCCAACCGCTATTAAATGTGATATTGAAGGATATGAAACTAGTTTTTATGATATTACCAAAGAAGAAATGAAAAATGTTATTGAATTTGGATTAGAATACCATACTGTAGATATTTTAAATAATATGATTCAAAAAATAAAAGAATGGGGATTTGAGATCCATACTGAAGCAAAATTTGGATTTGTGGATGCTCCTCAAATGGGTGTATTATTTTGTTCTAAAAATAATTAACATGATTAGCATATGTATCCCAACATATGAAATGAATGGAATGGGAGTAGAGTACTTAGAATATTCTTTTAATATACTTTACTCCCAAACCTATACAGATTTTGAAATTATTATTTCAGACCATAGTATATCAAATGATATAAAAGACTTATGTGAGCAATGGAAACAAGTTTTAAATATCCAATACTTCAATAACCCAAATAAACGCGGAATCTCATCAGCTAATATTAATAATGCTATCAAACATGCTAATGGAGATATTATTAAAATATTATTTCAAGATGATTTTTTATATGATGAATATAGTTTAGAAAATCAAATAAAATGTTTTAAAGATGACTGGATGGTAACAGCATGTTGTCATTATAATGGTAATGAAATTCATAAACCTTTTTATCCAAAATATCATAATAACATACAATATGGAAAAAATACTATTAGTTCTCCTAGTGTTTTAATGTTTAAAAATAAAAATGTTTTAGAATTTGATGAAAATTTATTTTGGTTAATGGATGTAGATTATTATAAAAGACTTTATGATATCTTTGGAAACCCAAGTATTTGTTCTTATATTACCGTAGTAAATAGAGAACATGAAAATCAAGTAAGTAATACTCTAGCTACTGAAGAAGTTAGAAAAAAAGAATTAGAATACATAATCCAAAAATACAAATAATGAAAATATATGATGGTTTTATTTTCTTCAATGAATTAGATTTATTGGAGATTAGATTAAATGTTTTAAATGATGTTGTAGACTATTTTATTTTAGTTGAAGCCTCTGTAACTCACCAAGGTACCCCAAAACCCTTCATTTTTGAAGAAAATAAAGATAAATTTACTAAATTTTTAGATAAAATTATTTATATTAAAGTAACTAATATACCTGACAGTTTCACCACACTCCCAGAAATTAACCCCACCAATTTTGAAGAACAATGTTTTGTAAATATTTTTAATGATATTAGTAAAACATCATTATTTAATAGATTTGATTCTAATCAAATGGGATTTGGTAGAGATTTTTTCCAAAAAGAATGTGTTAAGTTGGGAATGAAAAATGCCCAAGATAATGACATATTAATCTCATCTGACATTGATGAAATCCCAAACCCAGAATATATTAGTCGTTTAGAAGAATTTTTTGAATCTGATCAATTATATACTTTTAACCAAACACATTATTGTTATTATTTGAATATGATTCATTATTCTCATATTGATAATACAAGACATAATAGAGAAATAAATACCAATTGGAAAGGTTCAAGAATGGGGACTTGGGGATTATTAAAAAATTATTCTTTAAATGAATTAAGAGCTCAAGATAACAATGATATAATTGATAGTGGATGGCATTTTAGTTGGATGGGGGGTATAGATAGAGTTAAAAATAAACTTAAATCTTATAGCCACCAAGAAAATAACCAAACCCATATAATTGATGGGGTTGATCAAATGCTCAACACAGAAGATACCATATATGACTTCAGAGGAGATAAATCTATTAAAGTCGAAATAGGACATGACCACCCAGAATATTTGATTAATAATATAGACAAATATAAACATTTGATTAAATGATTTCAACAGAAATATTATATGGGCAAGGTTTAGGAAACCAATTATCTTGTTATGTTACTACTAGAGCAATAGCTACTGATCGTGGGGTTGATTTTGGGATCCATGATCCTCATGGTTGTTGGGGAGATAAAAGATATAACGATAAAGGATTATATTTTATGGATCTAGATATGGGGAAACAAATTGATGTATCTAAAATTGAATTATTCTATAATGAAAAAGAATATAGATATTTTAATAATAGTTGTACCCACGATATACAATTTGGAGCTTGGGTAAACAAAACAGATGAACAGTTAAAAAACATACCCGATAATTCTCACATTTTAGGAATTATGCAAGGTCCTGATTATTTCTATCATAGAATTGAAGATATAAAACAATGGCTCACCGTAAAACCAGAATATGATAATTATGACTTTAGTTCAGATGACATATGTATTCTGAATATTCGAGCTAATATGGACCCTTCAGTTTTCTTACCTAAATCATATTGGATTAATGCAATCAACTACATGTTAAAAATTAACCCAAACATGTCATTCCTAGTTATTACCGAAGATCCAAATACTATAAAACAATTTATCCCAGAACTAGCAGAAAATGTTTATGATTTTGGTATAGGAGAAGATTATTCCATAATTAAAAACGCAAAATATTTAATTGCTTCTAACTCCAGTTTTTCAATTTTCCCATCTTTAACTAGTGAAACCTTAAAATGTATAATTGCTCCTAAATATATGCTTCGCTATAATACAAGTGATGGATATTGGTCATGCGGGTATAATATATATCCAACATATACTTATATGGACCAAGAAGGAAAATTATTTTCATATGAAGAATGTATTGAAGAATTTAAACAATATGATATTAAAAATAATTTTTATTCAAATAAAGTTAAAGAAATATATCCCGAATATCCTTCTGTAGCTACAATTAGACCAAAATGACAACTCAAATAGTTATACACTTATTACCACATGAAATAGATTGGTTTGAATGGCAATCCAAACAATTTAAGCTAGGTAGTTATTATATTTCTGATAAAGTAATAATAGATGTTACTTTGAATCTAAATTTAGTAGATTGGAGTCAATCCCAATTACCTAAACAATTTTTCATTAATAAATTTAATCAAATTAAAACTTTATGGGATTGGTCTGAAACTCAATTTGTAATTGATGAAGAAAATAAATGTTTGGGTTGTGATGATAAACGTAGAGAAGCAATTCGTTCTACTAAAGCAGACAATATTTTATATTTAGATAGTGATTTATTATTTAATCCTGAACTATTAGGTTATATGATTGAATCCTCTAAGTTAATTGAAAATGAATATTATATAATTTCCCCCCAAACAGTTAGAATGTGGGATAATAGTTGGGATGTTATAACTAACCAAAAATATCTAACTATCCCCGCAGATATGGAAACATATTATGCTAATGACCCTTTTAAAGTAATAATGCAAGAACAATTAGATTTAAATCTTAAACCAATTGATCAATTTAAATTTGGGGGGGGATGGTTTAATTTATTATCTACTAAACTACTTAAATTAACTGATATACCTGATTCATTTGGTCCTTATGGGATAGATGATTTATATGTGATGATATGTTGTGATATTATGAAACAAAAAGGATATAATCCTCAACAATATGTCCTAGAAAATTCTATAGTAATTGAAAATTTTAAATATCGTTGGAATCCATATAAAGATTATTTATATTTAATTAATAGACAAGATGAGTTTAGAACTCAAGCTGAAAATAATTTAAATATAGAAATACAAAATTTTATAAAAACAACATAATGAATATATATTTTAAAGAATCAACATTTGGAAATTTTTGTCTTTTAGAAGATGATTTAATTAGTAACTCTATAAATATGAATGGTTATTGGGAAGCTCATTTATTTCATTTTTATAAAGAATTTATCCAACCAGACTATACAATTATAGATGGAGGAGCTAATTTGGGATTTCATAGTGTCCAATTTGCCAAATTAGCCCCTCAAGGTACAGTATATTGTTTTGAACCTCAACCATTAATTTTTAACCTACTTTCAACCAATTCTTTAATTAATGGGTGTTCTGAAGTAATTAAACAATTTAGATTAGGATTAGGGGATTCCACAGAACAAAAATTAAAAATGACCCCCATTAAAGAACAAATATTCTCAGAAAATTGTATCAATTATGGAGGTCGCGGATTAACTGAAGGAATTGATGGTGAAGAAGAAGTTCACTTAACAACTATAGATAATTTAGAATTAACTAAATTAGATTTTATAAAATTAGATGTTCAAGGTTTTGAATTTTATACATTAAAAGGAGGAGAAAATACTATTAAAACTCATCTACCTATCATGTTTATAGAAAATTACCCTGACTCAGAACAAGATCAAAAAGTAATCAATTTAATTAAAGAATGGGGCTATAAAGTTTATCGACTACAAACCAACCATAATGAAGATTGTATCGCAGTATACCCAGATAAACATATAGAAGAAATCAATTTTATAGAAACTCAACAACTCATCCAATGGAAAAAATAACATTTTGCATCCCCAGTAAATCAAATTTAAGATATCTTAAAACATGTATCCCCTCTATCAGAGAAAATGCATACCGAAACGACCATGAAATTATAGTATTCGTTGATTCGGACGAAGATGGAACTGTAGAATGGTTAGATCAAGTAAAAGACGAATATAACTTAAAATATTTTATTAATCCAAATTTAGGTGAAAGTTTATTTGGAATTGGTAAAGCATATGATTACTGTATTGAACATTCAACAACTGATGTGTTTATGATATTCCATGCTGATATGATGTTAGGTAAAAATGCAGATTGGAAAGCATATAATCACCTAAAATCAAAAAGAGTAGTATGTGCAACTCGTATTGAACCACCATTACACCCAAATAATGGAGAAAAAATATTACTTGACTTTGGAATGTATCCTGAAGAATTCAAACAAGATGAATTCAATCAATATGTAGAAGAACATTCTGATGATAATAAAATCACAAATGGTATTTTTGCTCCTTGGATGATGTATAAAGAAGAATTTTTAGAAATGGGTGGTCATGATCCAATTATGCACTCATGTAGAGAAGATTCGGACGTATTTAATCGAATGAAATTAAATGGATTTGAATTTATACAACCTTGGAATTCATTGGTTTATCACTTAACAGGTAGAGGAGCAGGTAGTTTTGATGGTGATAAGGAAAGACATGAGAAGTGGAGAAAAGATATGGATAAATCTACGTTAGAATTTATTCGTAAATGGGGTTCAAACGTGAATCATACCGCTTTAATGGAACCTATCGTTACACCAAAGTATAACATTGCTTACGTGGTAAAAAATTGCCCGAGTCAATTATTAACTGCTTTAGAACCATGGTGTGATCGAATTTATATTGAAAATCAAGACATAGTTAATATTTATATAAATCAAGAACAAGAAAATACCTCATTCGACTTATCAAAACGAGTATTTATAGAAAGCAATAATGATCCAATTGGTGAAAACGATATTGTAATTGAATTTGATGCTACTAGATTAAATCAACAAAACTTCCAATTATTACAACAATTTCCAAGTATTATAAAAGAAAGTGGAGAGATAGGAAAATTTGAGTTAGACATATTTACCATAGAAATAAACCATTTGGAAGAATATACAAACGATTTAATTAAATTATAAAGCTTGCTAACACACCATAACCAATGAGACTATATATATACTATAACGCGGATGACAAAACTAAGGAACCGCACGGTAAACTAGAGGCAATCAATTTAGAGGATGCCATTTTGATAGCAGCGCATATCAAACAAATACCAATTAATGAGTTTTTAAAAATATTTACAGTTGAGGAATGGAAGACAAATTCAAAAAAATAAGCGAACTACTTGGCTCTAAGGTAACCGTAGAGGAGAGCCCCAAAACAGCTAAAAAGAAAGAAGAAGATTTTTTCATGGGGCTTTTAGATCAACTATGTCAAGTTGAGGCAGTATATGCTGTTTTACAGGCCGTGGGAATTAAAGCATCAAACGAGAACCCATTTTATGCCTCAATTAAAATGCTAATGGAGCAACACTATGGGGAGGTAAAAACAGAAATAATATTGTGGTGGGTGTTTGAGAGCATCACAGAGGATGGTGGTATACTCCCTCTAATTGATGAGAGTGGAAAATCACATACAATCAAAACACCAATCCAACTATACAAATTTATTAAAAAATATGATTGAAGAAAGAAAATGCTTAAAATGTAAAGAGGTAATCAACCCATTACGTTTGAAAGCTTTACCAACAGCTAGAACTTGTGTTGAATGTTCAACAACAGGGGCAAAACGAGGAGTACCAATGATGTACGGAGAAAAAGACCATACATATACAGATATTGTAATCATGGAGGCAGATGAGTTTGATCGTTTTGAGAAACTAAGCAAACAAAAATCATCATTTGATACATTGGATAAAACAGAAATGAATTCAGACGGTGATGATGATGTGAGCGAGTGGGACAATACATTGCTTGACGGATTAGAGGATATGTAATATGGCACACCCAAAACCCATATCAAAGGAGGATTGTTTAAGAGCAATGAAGCAAACCCGCTCTATTTATGCGGCGGCTCGTTACTTAAATTGTTCTTACCAGCATCTAAAGCCGTTTATGAAGGCATATAAGGATGATGAAACGGGTGTATCACTGTTTGATTTGCATAAAAACCAATGTGGTAAGGGTATTCCAAAGTTTATAAGCGATGCCTCAAAGAAACACCCCGCAATTGAGGATATTGTAAATGGAAAAGCAGATGCTAATTCATTCTCACCCGAGAAACTGAAATTCAAGTTAATTGAGGGTGGTCATATGATTGAACAATGTTATTGGTGCTCGTACGATGAGAGAAGGGAAGTTGATGGAAAAACACCATTGATTATGTTCTTTAAAGATGGCAACAAACACAATTATAGGGATGGTAATTGCCAGTTATCATGTTATAACTGTTATTTTTTGCGCTTAGGAAACGTGTTTACTGAAAGGGACATGGAGTCGTTGGAAGGACATCAAACCGTTTATAAAACGAGTGAAATGGTTGATTTTCAGGTTGATGAATACCATAAGAAAAAATTGGAGGAATTAGGTTTGTGGGATACAAAAGTAGAGGACGATCCATATTCTTTGGTTTCGAGAAGAAAATAAAGTACTTGGAGAATTAAAGTATTT
>Ga0181352_1000624_pt1 | contig 14871 bp, 38 predicted proteins | sample Fa13VDMLBSN_FD_130103 | JGI IMG/M metagenome (GOLD analysis project Ga0181352, IMG submission 130103) | Freshwater viral communities from Lake Michigan, USA - Fa13.VD.MLB.S.N | ecosystem: Environmental > Aquatic > Freshwater > Lake | place: USA: Michigan | collected 2013-09-23 | reverse complement strand
CTCTTTTTTGAGTAGCTTCATTCCCTTTGGTGCCGGCTTAATAAACAAAGCCTTTAGCCAGGAATGACCTACACCACCAGGATTGAACGTAAGGATAACCTGACCGCCTCCCTTGCCTCGTAGTGCTCCAAATAACTTCCAGATAGGGGAAGGGTCAGCATAGTTTCCCGCTTCCTCTATAGCGCAATCTGAGAGGTTCTGGCCCTGGTATTTCTCAGCATCAGCATCATTAGCTAAAGGTCTAAAACGTAAGCGACCCCCCGATAGGAAGGTAAATTGCTTTTTCTGGTCTTGGTAATGCGCTTTAAGGGGAAGGTAAATCTGTTTGGCACGCTCAATAAGGTCATCAGCTTGAGGCAATTCTTTACGAAAAAAGATAGCATTAAAGTCAGCCCCTAACTGTTCCTGCTTAATAGCGAACTTGCCTAGCACTCCGTCGGTCTTACCACCACCTCGCGCACCTCCAAATCCAATAAGAGTAATAGGGCAATGTATTAACGCCTCCTGAGACCCAGGCTGCGGCGCCCATACTACATTTACGTCTAAAGCTTCGCTCATTTGCGTAGGGTTATAGCGTTTGCTGCGTAGATTCTCTCTACATTACACTTAGGATTTTGACAAACAAAGTACTCATCCGATAAGCCAGGAAAGAAGCTAGTGTAAGGCATACTTTCCCCAAACTTTTCCGTACTTAAATGCTCACATTTAGGACAACGCATTACTTCTGGCTTGTCCTCGTCTTTGAAACTGTGCTCAACCCCCATATCTTCTCGTAATCCTCCTCACTAACCCTATGGTCAATTAACCGAAACGATTTACCACAACGACTTATACCACAAGTTACAAAAACATTATCAGTAACTATACAACCTGGTAAGCCACAATTAGGGCAACGATAATATTCAATCCTCCGATTCTTGGGTAAGGTACCTTTGGACGAACTCTTCTTTCGACATCGGCTTGGCACTAACCACACTCCTAATCTCGCCCGTAATCTCTAGGGTCTGCTGTTCTGACCAACCTAGTTTAGTCTTTAGCAGGTGAAGTAAGATAGGCGTATTCCCATTCATAGCCTCTTCTATAGCTACCGTAGCTAGCCCCTTCTGCATCTGACTCTGGCCCTCTAGGAACGCCTCAGAATAATACTTATCCAGCAAGTAAGGGGTAATCCTAGCCGCTAGTGCTGCGCTGCTTTTAGACAGCCCTAGACGCCCTAAATCGCGTATTTGTAAAGCTAACTGCTCATCCCTTTGGTGCTCCCTAGTTTGCGGCACCTCGCGCATTATAGGCGGCAAAATCTCAGGTGTTAAGGATTCCTGAACAACTACATCTTCCTTATCGTCACTACTCATAAACTTAGCACCTCTTGGCGTAATCGTTTAACTGCTACCTCGCAATACTGCTTTTCTCGTTCAATGCCTATTGCTTTAATTCCCATATCCTTAGCTGCTCTAAGCGTACTTCCACTGCCAGCAAAAGGATCTAGTATGCTCAATGGATTATTGCTTTTGCCTATACACCAAGACATTAAAGAAACTGGCTTTTGAGTGGGATGCTCTTTTTTGTAACTCAAAACAGACTTTCTAAACATTTTGGCTGGCCCCTTTATATTAGTCCAAGCCATTTCAACCATGGCTAAACTAAAGTTTTCAGGTTGTTGCTTATCCCAAATAAAAAAACATTGGCTAGGAGGTAGCGCAAAATAGTTACCTCCCCAAATAATTGCTTGCTTACCAGCCTTTACTACCAGCTCTATTAAACTGCAATCAGGTGGAGCATTATCCCAATCTTTACGCTCGTGCTTTTGTCTAACAGGGTTACTTGCTATGCCTATCCCATAAGGAGGGTCAGTAAGCACTAAATCCACAGGCTCTAATAGCGGCAATATCTCCCTGCAATCGGCATGGTAAAGCGTTACATAATCATCCTGGTAATAGGGGGTAGGTAATCTAGGATTTTTTAAAATCGGGGTCGCCTCAATATCTTCGCCTCGTTTTAAATCGTCCTCGCTCATACTTTTTATGCCCTATTAGTAGAATGATGTTTGAGATACTTGGAACGGAATTTTTTGTGGATGGTTGGGTATATACTTAACCGGTACCCTAGCGATTTTCAAATTAGCCTCGATTTTGAGATTTACAGCCACAATCCCAGCCAAACCCCTGAATTTACTAACCAAAATACCTAACTAGAACTACAAAACTAATAAACTAGCCACGCACCATAGGCAACTATGCGATATCATTAAGTAATCTTAGGAAGTCGTCACTGCTCATACCGCTAAGCTCATGCAGCATAGCTATCTCAAGCGGATAGTACATCACCTTACCACGCTCACGATACTGCCAAGCCTTTTGCGTGATACCTATCAAGCTACCAGCCTGCGTTTGTGTAAGCCCTAGCCTACGTCTGAGCTCGTAGTAAATATTACCCTTAGGCTTGCCGATAGTATGCTTAAACCTAGCTCGTAGCTTTTGCGAGTAAATAGACTTGAGACGTTCTGCCTTGTCATTCACTGAATATCTTAATCCCTCAAGCATCTTAACCAGAGTAACTACTGTTTACCTATCATGCAAGCCCTCATAGCTAAATAGTTGATATCTCGTACCCTCAAAAATAATCTTAATCTTTTTTTTGCAAGTGACGAAACTCCTGTGGACAGTAAACATCATATAGTATATGATCGTATTGTGAGTTGGGAATAATCCCAAGTTTAGTAAGGAATATATGAGTAAAAACACAATAAAAGTAGGTAACACAGTCTGGACTAGTGCTGGAGAAGGTGTAGTCGTAGCGCGCTATAAGGAACCGCTGGGTCACTATTACATCTACGAAGTTGAGTTGACAGAAAGCGGTAAAACGATAGTAACTAAGAACGTTTACGCAAACTAAATAAAAGGGAATATATGACAAAACAAGACGAAATAAATATATTAGAAGACGCGATAAACAAGCTAGGCGAATATAGCTATTTAGGGCCGTGGCTATCGCAAGTTAAAGACGAAGTAGCTGCACTAATAGCAGCGGATATGCAGCCACATCTTACAATTGCCGACGCTATATACGCTAGCAAAGAGATTACGTTTAAAGCTGAGCAAGACGCTGAGCGATTAAGACAAGCTATTGAAAGCGAGCGTCTAAGACTAGAGAAGCATAAACAAGAATACCTTGAGAAGCTACATAGTGCCGGACGGCAGTTACAAAGAGTAGCTGAGGATTTTTAGCCTAACGTGATTACAGGGTACTCTCCGGAGTATCCGATAATCGCAATAGTGCGAGATAGTGAGGGATATATGAGTAAAAAACATACTTGGGAAGTTGCTATTAGGCTACCGCTGCAAAATTATTACGGTATAGAATTACAATGGGTTCCGTTGCAATCTAAAACACGCAACGATGCTATTAATGAAGCGGATCGGTGGTTGGAGTCTGAGAAACTTGATGGTCGTTATGTTGGCTACTCGTTTGCACAATTACTAGTTGCTAGAGGTGACTCTGATATCGTGACAGCATTACGCTATTTCGACGAATCAGAATGGGTTCTTAGTGGTAAGGGTGAACTAGTAACAAGAGGGTAGTGATATGGCCCCACTAGATCGCATCTTAAGCAACGAGTAACAACGGAGAATGTATGAGATATTTCGACGATTTATTTAGTGTTGAGCACGTTAAGAGTCATTATAAGCGATTAGCATTTAGTTATCATCCTGACTTAGGTGGTGATACCGCTACGATGCAGGCTATCAATAGCCAATATCACGAAGCTTTAAAGCGCTTGCATGGTAGCACTAGCAAGGGTGAATCTGGCAAGGATCATCGATATAGCTACGATGAGAACTTAGAGCAATCGGTCATTGATAAGATAGCTTTTATCGTTGGTGCTAAACTTCCTGGTGTTAACGTAGCTCTTATAGGTACTTGGCTATGGGTAACTGGTGACACTAAGCCTTACAGAGAACTCTTAAAAGCTAACGGCTTTAGATGGAATCCTAATCGCTTATGCTGGTACTTTACCGCTACAAAGCATTACGGCAGGCCTAGTAGGTATGGGCTTGCTACTATTGCCATGCGGTACGGCTATAAGGAATTTAAGGATTCAGACAAACGTAAAGCAATTAACTAGCGATCTATTGAGTAGCTAGGCAACTAGCTACTACTAGATCGGTAGCATGGTGCTACTGATTAATGAGGGTGAATATATGAGCGATTTAAATACAATAGTAACAGCGATACAAAACGGATTATCAGCACAAGGCAACGGCAGCGTAGGGGGATGCGGCCGTGCTTATGTTTGTTTTAGTAAAATGCCTGCGAAGCAATTAAACACAATTAAAAAAGCCTTAGAATTGTGTGGCATTCGATACATTAATGAAGCTTATGGTGTCGGTAAGCGAGCTGCATATATTGGCTATGATAATGCCGACGGTCATGCTTGGTCTAAAGCTCAGTCTATAGCCAATAACCTGAGAAGCATCGGCATATCATGTTATGAAGATGGCCAATCTGACTAGCCTAGTGTGATTACAAGACACTCTTTAGAGTGTCTGATAATCGCAATAATGCGAGCAACAAGAGGGAATATATGAGCGAAAAAATAGCAATTGGATTTACTGATGAATGCTTAGTTAACTACACAGCTTGGCTAATAACCAACGTTAACTGCTACTTTGTTTTAGATGCTTTCATACAAGAGTTAATAGCTAATCATCGTTTTGGAGAGTCTGAGTTTGAAGTAGAACTGCCTGCGCGCCTAAGCGTTACGGGAACCCCCTTACACTATAGATTTACTAATGCTGATTATACATATGAGTAGCAACTAACTGTGATTACAGGGTATCCCAAGGGGTACCCGATAATCGCAATAATGCGAGTAACGGAGAATATATGACAAAACAAGATTTACAAAGGGCATTTGAGATAGCCAAGAAAGGTGGCAGTAAATACGATTCCTTAGACTGGTCACTTGGTTTTGGTATGAGTGATTACGAGCCTAAGCATATAACAGTTGGCATGTTAGCTAGCCTTATTAGCTATCAGTGTGCATGCTTAGACGGCAGTTGGGATCAAGTTGCACTAAATGAGATAGCAGAACATGGCAAGCGTAAATTTGTTGTAATTGATTAATCGGGAATAGTTCTAAGTAACGGAGAATATATGAAATATAAGGGTATAGTTGACGACGTAAATGATTGTGATTGTTGCGGCAAAACAGGGCTGGTTAAAACAGTAGCATTAGAAACCAACGATGGAGAAATAGTTTATTACGGCGTAACCTGTGCTTCGGTCGCGCTTGGCTATGGAAAAGAATTTACTACCCGCAATGCTCATAAACTAGCGGAGCGGGTAGAATTACGCGAAAAGTATGCCCAGTTATTGGCTAGCGCTATGGCATCTGCTCAAGAAAAGGCCAATGCTTCACAATCGGATCAGGTAGTTTTATTTAAGAAAGATAAGTATCACAAAATGGGTTGGTATTCAGTTATGCAAGCTGAACAATGGTATCAATTAAACTCGATTGAATATGGTAGCAAGCGTGCAATAGTAACTCCAACAAACTAAGATAACTATAGGAAAGGAAAAGAAATGACAAAAATTAGAGACTTAGCTACTGAATGGTGTAAGACAAATAATCTGGACGTCGATTCCTATGACGCCTGGGTAAATACGGAAGGCTATCAACAGGGCTATCACCAGGGTAGGGCTAATGGGCTTAGGGATGGCTATCTGCTAGCAATTCAACAAAACTCCAACTTGCTAGTGGTTGGAGAGTGGATTGACGCTAAGGTGAACATGCCACCTGAAAATACTTTGTGCCTAGTTGATTCTGACGAAGGCGTTATGAGCGCATACTACTATGGTGAAGATACTTGGTCAGAAGGTGGCATAGCTTGGATCAATTATTGGATGCCGCTACTAAAGGCTCCAAAACGGTCATAGTTGCGTTTTCTATTGTAGCCTAGGGGTAAATAATCTGTTTAGTAATGAGGTAGGATATATGAGCAAAAAAATTAATATCTATATTAGACAAGAACTCCCAATAACACCTAAGAAATCAGAAGTATTCTGGCAGTACTACTGCACTACTGAACAAGCACGCGACATTAGAGATGCTGTACTTAAATTCTGTTATGCCACTGGCAGGAAAGAGAACGAAGTAAAAGCATCTTACAAATAGCCTAAAACCCCCTAGGCTGCGTTCTTTAGCGTAGCCTAGGGGTATCCCTACCCCGTAGCATTATCTTTTAACCTTGGCCCTGCTAGGGCTGTTTAGCGGCATCATAGCCTTGCTACTCAGGCAAATCATCATAGTTTACACCCATAGCTAATAATTCAAGCTTGAACTGTTCTTGAGGTGATAACCTACCTAGATCTAGGTCCCTAGTATTACTCTTACCTAGATCTAGTTTATTTATATCTAAATCTAGGTAATTAGATCTAGGTTTATTAGATCTAGGTAGTTGCTCATTTTGAGCACCTTCATGCTGCTCATTTTGAGCACTATTGAGGTTTTGATGCTGCTCATTTTGAGCACCTTCCAATACCCTAAAATAAGCTGGCGCTAACTCTAAAATACGCTTCCGGCCCTGCTTATTTGCTGCAAGATATTGACCAGCTATTAGGCTATCAATAACGCGCCTTACCGTTCCGTAAGGGATACGAAGTTCAGCTCCGATAGTTTCAGCGGAGGCAAAACAGGGTAGGTTTTTGCTAGTTAGTCTCTCAACGTAGCAGAGCACTCCGCATTGATGCCAATCTAATCCAGCATCTAATAACGGAATAAATACCTTGAAGAAAAAAGGTGATTTTGATAGCTTACGCATATTGATTAGTTCCTTTGAAACCACCTTTTACTTTAGCCGGTAGAGGTGGTTTTTTTATTGTTTCAGCCAGTTATACCTTTCTGGCATAATTCTCTCAAGATTTTTTTCATTATTCCGAAACTAATAGCTGTACACAGGTCATCATATCTGGTACGGTTGTGAGGTAGGGCAATTAAGCCCAATAAGGAACGGAATATATGAGCAAACTAACTATAAGAGAAGTAAATATAAACTACGGCAAAGCACAGCAATATTCGACGATTACCACAGTTGAAGGGGTAGTTGAATTTTTGCGGCAAGTAGCACCAAACAACTCGCAAGAGCATGTTATCGCGCTTTATCTCGACGGCAAACACTCGCCTATTGGTTATTCGGTTGTTTCTACTGGCACCGCTAATAGCTGTCCCGTACATCCTCGCGAGGTGTTTCAACGTGCTGTAATGCTAGGGGCTTGCGCAGTGATCCTAGCGCACAATCATCCTAGCGGAGACGTTACTAGGTCCGCAGAGGATGACAGGGTGACGGCGAAAATCGGACAGGCTGGTGACGTTTTGGGCATTAAACTGCTAGATCACGTCATTTTTTCGGATACTGATTGTTACAGCTATGAGTATGCTGGCAAGTTAAAAGAATTGGTAAAGGCATAAAGGGGCATTGTTATGAAACCGATTTACATAGCATTTTTAGTAAACAAACAAACTGGAAAAGAGTTATTGCAAGGAGTGTTTTCCGACTACAAAGAAGCGCTTAACGAAATAGGAAACGCTATTTGCGAAAAAGGGGACGGCTACAGTTTTGTTATTGAAAGCACCCACCTTGATAAACATAAAAAAGAGGACTCGCATAATACTGATATGGATATTTATATTAAACAAAGGAAAATATTATGAAAAAAATACTTATAGCCCTAGCGTTTTTGCCAGTAACGGCACTAGCACAAGAATGTGACGTAACTTGCCAGATATTTAGAGAGGCCTACGGGCTTCCGGCTGCATCTACTCCAGTGCCATCCTACGGACTACCGACACAACCAGTGTTGCCAGTACCACAGGATGATGGCCCATGGGGTACAGGTTACAGCATTGTAACCACCACGCGCCCACAGCGTAACTTGTGGGATAGAGACTTAACCGGAAGCGAGACCGTTCAACGAGTTGTGCCTAACGATGGGTTAGGCCAGCCGATGCGAGGTCTCGATCTTGGTTGGGGTAGATAGTTGTTTAACGTGTAAATAGATAAGGAATATATGAGAAAAATACTATTAGGAATATTGGGGCTAATTGTTGCTGCTGTATCGGGCTGTACCGGCATTGAGGCTGGTGGAAAGCTGTGGATAACTCGTGTTGACGAGCGCCAAGAATCACAGCGTACCACTAACACACCACTTAAATGCTATTTGTGGGCAGACTGTTCACAGCCTGTGGATAACGTAAAGTAAGGGGGAACGTATGACTAAGATCAAGGAACTACTATTCACCCCTACGGGGATCGCTGTGACCGTCCTGCATGTTTGTTTCTTTGTCGGCGTCATCACTTGCATCATAGGCGTGCGCATCTATGTGCTGGGAGATGACCCTGCTAGGGCAGTACAAACAACCATGGGGAGGAAATGAGCAACGATCAGGGTAGCGGCTGGATAGTCGCTGCCCTAGTCGTAGCGGCTTGCTGCGTCTCTCTGCCGGAGACCCTAGTCTATCATCAGGCGCGCTTGTTACGGCGTCCTGTTGAGGCTTCTAGGGCTGTTTTGGAGGCGGAGATAGAGCGAGCCGCTGATGCTTATGGGCTATCTCGCAAAGTGCTCAAGGCTCTTGTAAGAGTCGAGAGTGCTTACAATCCAAAGGCGGTTTCGCCTGTTGGGGCCAGGGGGATAGCTCAGATCATGCCTTTCAACGCTAAACGCTGTGGGCTACCTAACGCTGATCATTTGTGGGACCCAACCTACAACCTACGTTGTGGAGCTAGGATTCTGCGCGAAGAGCTAGATCAGCATGGCGACTTGCAGCGTGCTTTAACCGTCTACAACTGTGGACGAATAAAATGCGCTGAGGGGCAACAATATGCAAAGAAAGTACTAGCACTATCTACTGTATACTGATAGTGTCTGGTTACTGTAAACAATACAGAAAAGGAGAAGAATATATGAGACTCATTGAACTAAAATATCCGCACTATAAGCTACAACACCGTAGCGGCTACGAGTTTACTATTGAAGCCATTAGAACAGAGCAGGGAGGATTAAGATTCTCTCCGCTCCAAGGATGGCGACAACTCGAAGCTGAGACTCAACAAGACCTAGAAAGCTTGCTGGAGGACATCGACGACACGATTTTTAACGCTACACCAGAAAAGTATGAGGAGTAAAAATATATGAGCAAAGATTTAACAACAACAACAAACAATCTAGAAATGCTTACTGCATTACGCAATACAGTAGCACCAGGGCTTACTGACCCTGAATTTGTACTTTTTGCTGAGATGTGCAGAGCGACTGGCTTAAACCCAGCTACAAAAGAGATTTGGGCCATTAAGGCAGGTGGACGCTTGCAGTTGATGACGGGCATTAACGGCTTTTTAAAGATAGCTAACTCTCACCCCCAATTTGACGGCATGGAGGTTGAGTTTGAGCGGGACGAAAAAGGCCAGTTAGTTGCTGCAACGGCTAAGGTGTACCGCAAGGATAGGCGTTTCCCGTCTATTGCTACGGCATACATGGCTGAGTATGGAAAGAAGACTCCTATATGGGCTCAGATGCCCAGTATAATGCTTTCAAAGTGCGCGAAGAGTCTCGCCATAAGAGAGGCGTTTATCAATGAGCTAGGGGGACTCTATACGCAGGAAGAGATGCCGTCAGAGTTTGCTCCGCCTAAGCCGTACGAGGCCCCGCCAATAGACCATACAGTACACGGCGATATCATAGAAGTAAGGAAACCTGATGAGCCTAAGACCAGGCGCATTCCTACCTTTTACGATACTTCCAAGCTAGATGGTGAGCAGCGTTCAGCGGCCGATAGATACTTAAAGAGCTGTGGGGCTAAAGCTATTACGGAATCAATTTGGCGGGCTCCTATTCGATTGCAGCGATTAACTCAGTGCATTACGGAGGATGTTCAAGATGAACAAGCTGTGGAAGCGTAAGAGACTGAAATTGTTAGTTAGAATAAAAGGAGTAATAAAAAATGACGAAAGAAAAGAGAGACGATGCACCACGCGATGGCGCAGTTCGTTTTACAGTAATAACGGAAAAACGGTATGTGAACTTTTTGAAGAGTTACGCCGCCAAGAACAAGTTGAAAATAACAAGCGTTGTAGGAGATTGTTTTGAAAAGTACATCGAGCGAATTAAATCTGGCAGTAAACGTGATTGAAAACCTAATTAAGCTACTAGAAACCAGCAAAGAGCCGTTATCTGAGTTTGAAAAAGGACAGGAAGACGGCTTGCGCTGGGCTCTGGATATGATACGGGAAATAAAAAGCCCCGAAGATTAACTTAATAATCAACGGGGCCAAGAATATATGAGGAGTTCAGGATATCAGAAAAAACAACAGTTTGTAAAGTTAAACACAATAGTAGAAAACGTAATAAAAAAGGTAAAAAAAAGTATGAATAAGCCAGTCCAAAACTTTAGAGATAGGGGCATTGATGTAGCTGTATGGTCAGCAAAAAACGGAGGTTATAGCTTTACCGTTCGCAAGACGTACAAAAACAAGCAGACCGGAGAATACGTAGAAACTAAGTATCTGTATAAAGAAGAGGTTGAAAAGCTTATTGAGCTTCTTCAACAGGCTGTAAAGTACGCTAGTAACAGGTCGGCGCATGATGAGGAGCATTTGGCGTCTGGAGGCTTTAGCGGGGAGAAAAGCACTGCTAAGCACGAAGAAATCGACATGGAAGACCTGCCATTCTAGCCATGATTACACTGCCCTACACCTTTCAGGAAATGCTTGTAGCTGTAAAGTCTGCTGAGGTCAGGCAGTACGAAGCAGAGCTGCTAGGTTGCAAAGACAGGATGCCGGTTAAGTCGGTACTTGATGCGCTAGAAATTCACACTGTAGGCGCCTTAGCAGAGCTAAAAGTATCTCAGTGGCTAGGCAGAAAAGTACAGCTAGCTCATGGCACGTTTAAAGACGTTGCAGACTGTGGGCATGACATAGAGGTTAGGGCAGTGCGAAAAGAGGATGGCAAGCTAGTCATTAGAGATAATGACCCAACAGATAGGCGCTACATACTCACCTATGTGAGCCGCTGTAGCGTTAAACTCTTGGGCTGGCTCGAAGGCTATCTGGCACTAGAAAGAGGCGTTAGGGCTAATCCTGGGGGCTATAAAGAGGCGTGGTTTGTCTCTCAGGATAAGCTTTGGGATATGGAATCGTTTGAGAGGTATATATGAGCAAAGTATATGAAGAAGTAGCAACAATAGGAGAGCAGGCAGAGAAGTTGTTCCATGACAAGGCTAGAAGGTATGCAGATACTTATCATGGCACTAAGTACGAACTAGGTTCTGATAGCGGCAGAAATGCTTTGCACGTTGCTTTTATGAGTGGCGCTGCGGCTATGCTGCATGAGATTTTGCTGCACCTGCATGAAAAGTCGCTATCAGAAGTATTGGACGAGGCTATTAAGGATGTAAGGAGTGTAAAAGATGAGTAAAATATCCGAAGAGATGTTTTCTTACAGTAGAAGCTATTTAGGTATAGCTCGTCCAATGGTGGCAGATGTTCATGTATTGGGTATTCAATATGACATTCCTATAGATGGTAGGGATTGGCATAGCATGAGCGTAGAGCAGCGCGTAGAGCACTACAAGAAAGAGTTTAATAGTCGCTTAGAAGCCACCTTAGCTGAAATAGAGCGGCATACTAAATGCTATTCTGAGCAATTAAAAAAGGAGAAAGATAATGGATAAAACAAATGAGCAATTAGCAAAAGAACGAGAGCGTTTTAACCATGAATTAGACCAGCTATCAACCGTTATCATTCAATTTGCAGAACAGTACGCAAAACGATGGCATGGGTGCATGTTTGCACTTGGTGGGATGACAGGCGCATACGCAGTACAATCAGCATTTTTAGACGGCGTAGATTACGGATTCGATTTAAAAGGCGAAAAAAAGATAGAGCTATCAAAAGCATTAGAAAAAGCCACTAAAGATTTAAAGGAGCTAAAAGATGAGTAAGACACCTGGAGAAACAGAAGAATACAATTTGGGATACAAAGAGGGCGAAATAATAGGGACAAATTATGTGATGCAAATAAGAGCTGCTAACTACACAAACAGTGAAAGTTTAGCTGAAAAAATCGCAGCAAACGTATTTGAGCGGTTAAATAATAAGACTGTTTCGCAAGCATTTGTGAATGGTTTTCAAGACGCGATGCGAAGCATTGAAAGAATGTTTAAAGAGGCAACAAAGGCGTTAAAACAGGAACAAGATGAGTAAAACACCTGAAGAAATGGCAGAGGAGTATGCGAATTCTTGTTTAACAACCAATGCTTATATATTAAGCAAAGAAGGCTTCCTCGCTGGTCACCGATCACGCGACGAAGAAGTAGAACAACTAAAAGAGGAGATTGCGATGTTGAAAGCAGATCTGCGGGAGGGCTTTAGAGATGAATAAGACACCAGAAGAACTAGCAGAGGAATACACAAGAGACTGGTGGGGCAGTCTGCCCGAAGCTGAAGGTATGCGCAAATCAGCAAGAGAGAACTTTCTCGCTGGCTACAAAGCAGCACAGGAACACGCACACGCAGCACCAGAAGAGGCAGAGGCTAGGATTCAGGAGTTACAGGATCAGCTTGCTGACGCCGACAAGGTGATGCCAGATACCTGCGAGCATATTCTGGACATGAGCAAAATGATGGATGTGAATGGTTGGATTAGCGTAAAGGATAGGCTGCCGGAGCTAGGAACGGTTGTGCTAGTCGCCAAAGATATTGGATCGGTTAATACCACGTACTTTGGAGTTAATGGATTTAGAGATGAATCAGTCACCCACTGGATGCCGCTACCTGAGCCGCCGAAGGAGGAGAAATGAAAACACCTAAAGAGATGGTGGAGGAATTTGCAGCAATTAACGGTTGGATTAGCGTAAAAGATAGGCTGCCAAAATTAGGAGCGGTTGTATTAGCTGGGAAGGATGTTGGTGCCTTTTGGTCAGTTGCGCTTTATAATGGGGTTGTTGTAGGTAATTGGCCCTCGCTGCAGTTACAAGTGTCCAAGTGCACTTATGAACATGCGGGTTGGTCTGATGAGATCACTCACTGGATGCCGTTCCCTGAGCCGCCGAAGGAGGAGGAGTAATGGTTTTTATAGATGATATAGATGATGAAAAATTGCTTCTTCAAGCATGTGCCTATGCTGAATGTAATGGTTACAATTTGGATCAAACTGAAAAGCATTGGAAAGAAAAAAACGCTTTAACAGCGGGATTTATGGCTGGTTATCGTGCAGCTATAAAAGATGAAGATGAGGCATACCAAGAGGCATTAAAAAAAGTACAAGAAGCAACCAAACGTGAGCGAGCTAGAATGCTTTCAATAGTGAAATCAGAGGAATAATGAACGCAGATATACCGCCCCTAAAAGTCTGGATAGAAAACAAAAACTTAAACGGTAAAGAAGGTTTTGAACATGGTTACGCATTCGCAATACAATCATACAAAGCAAGAGCCTTGCAGTTCCACGTACTACTTGAATCAGGTGCTCACTTTCGCCATATCCCTCTGCATTGGCTTTGGCATGACACTGATGCTAGCGACCCTGCTAAGTACTCTTTGGAGCTACTTCAACTATGGGATTGTTTCAGTTACCGCCCCATAGTAACTACCTTTGATATGCTAAAAGGCTATCAGTGTGACGCAATCCTCAAAGACAAAACCAAGGCGTCTGGCACGTACTGGTTTACGATTGATTGGCTGCCTGATTCTGACGCTGAATCTGCCTTCCTGCTCCAGCCAGACCAAAACAAGTGTGCCCACGTCATTCTGCTTGATAACGGACAAGTTGCAGCTTTGCCTACCAACAGACTCGTTTTCAAAGACGCTTTCTTTATCGGAAATAATCCGACTGCACCGACAAAGGAATATGCTACACTCGATACAATCTGGTCAGCAGAGGATTGTAACCGCTGGTCAGTAGCTAACAGTGATAAAATTTATTATTAGCCTATTGGCAAAAAAAACCACTCGATACCTTGGCGGGAAAAGAGTGGCTTTTACAGAGCTGAAGAGTTGCCTCTTCTATGTATTGATAACTGTAACGGAACCTTATGACAAACTCAAGGGCTAAAGGAGCGGCAGGGGAACGAGAGCTTGCCAATAAACTAAAGGAGCATGGCTTTACTGCTAGGCGTACCCAACAGTTCTGCGGTAAGGCTGGCGACTCTGATGTAGTTTGCACCGAATTGGCTGCTTACCACATCGAATGTAAGCGGGTTCAGAATCTCAACGTAGACAAGGCCATAGACCAAGCTACAAGAGACTGCGGTGACAAAACTCCAATAGTATGCCACCGTAAGAACAACCGCCCCTGGCTTGTAACGATGTACTTGGAGGACTTTTTAGCTTTAGTCCAATGCCAAAAGATTACGAAATCAGAATGAGTGATTTACAAACAGAATATGTAAGCACGCCAGTGCTACCAGAAGTATTGCTATGGCTGGCTGTTATAGATAGAGCGATTGCAGACTACTGCTCCCCAGCAAAAGAGTTGCCGGACTTCTTCAAATTAGACCTGTATAACTTCTTCTTTGAGGATAGTCCCAGGCCGTATAACCTAGTTTATATCTGCTCTATGTTACTGGATAGAGAGGATGCCGTAGCTAAGATACGCAAAAGAATTCCTAACTATTCACCGGACGAGAAGAATCGCTCCTACCGCTCTAGCAGTTTTTAGCGCTTTTTCTTCTTTTCAACGATTGACCAAGCCTGTGCAGCGCCGTAAAGAATGGCCCCACCAAGTACAGGCTCAGCAGCCGTAGCTAGGTTAGCAGCGTCATGCTCTGACACGCCTACTGTTACTAGCGCTCCAGCAGCTAAGGTAAGCAGATGGCGG
>Ga0181352_1000623_pt1 | contig 14878 bp, 19 predicted proteins | sample Fa13VDMLBSN_FD_130103 | JGI IMG/M metagenome (GOLD analysis project Ga0181352, IMG submission 130103) | Freshwater viral communities from Lake Michigan, USA - Fa13.VD.MLB.S.N | ecosystem: Environmental > Aquatic > Freshwater > Lake | place: USA: Michigan | collected 2013-09-23 | reverse complement strand
GAAAAGAAGATGGGCGTCGGGGGCGGGGGGGGTCGGACTCCAAAAGGGTTTGGGGTTCGGTTGCGATTGTTTTGGTTGCGCGGGCTCGTAGGGCTTGGCGTGTTCGGTTTTTTGCTTCTAGGTACCTTTGTCCTCGTTTGGCGTTGCACGTTTTGCACGACGGCACGAGGTTGTCGGGTTCGTCGGAACCGCCGCGGTCGTGCTCAATGATGTGGTCGGCTTCGGTTGCTGGTCGTCGTTTGCACCAATGGCACGTTGGGTTGCCTGCGAGTAGTTGGGCGCGGTTGCGCCGGTATGTGGTGTCGCTTGTTCGTTTTGACATTGTGGCCGCCTTTGCTGATAGTAGCGGGGGAATTTCCCCCGCGCCCCCTACTGGCGCGCCGCTGCGCGGCTTGCCCTCTCCGTGGTTGTAGTAGGCAACGGGCATAGCGCCCCCGGGCTGCCACCCGGCTGACTATCGCTCAGCTCGCACTAGCCCACACCCGCTTGGTTTCGTGCATGGGACCTCCCACGCCTGTCTGACGGGCTAAGTCACGGGGATTAGCCGCGCACGGTTCACACGTACACCCCGTGTCACGCAGGGGTTGCGCCTACAGCAGTAGGGGTTATTGAGTTGTGGTTTCGCCCTTGTACCAACGTGAGCAAATGCGAAACGCTTGCTGCACGTCGCTGTCGGCGTAGTCAATCCATGCCTCGGCGTTGTCGCCCTTAGCGTTGAGCAGAGCGCGGCGGGCGTTAAGCAACGCCATTTGCACAGCCATTACGTCGGACATGGTGGGGTTAAGTCGTATGGGTTTCATGCGTCCTGCATTAGTGAGTCAATGAGTTTAGAAGCTTCCATTTTGAGCAATGACGCAAATGAGGTGCCCGTCAATCCCGGTAGGCGTCGTTTGGCGTCGGCTACTTGTGCAGCTGAGTCGGTGATGCCTTTGGCGGCGTACATGGCACGGATTTTGCGTAGCTGTGCGTCGGACGCGCCTGCGGGTGAGCCGCTGCCCGGTGGCCTCGGGTTATCGGGGAATGGTTCCTCGTATTGGTGGCGGGCCACTTTGGTCATTTCCTCACGGCTTGGCCGTTTCGCGGGGTCAGAGCCGGCCAGCCCCGCGTTACTCAATGCGCGTCCAACGCTGCTGGTCTCACAATTGGCAAGGTGTGAGGTGCGGTTCACGGGGCTGCTGCCGCGTGTTTCCTCCTCCCACCCTGTCGCAATGAGCGTGTCGCCAACGTACAGCTCGGCACGAAATACGCACCGTTCGTCGGTGTAGTGCACCAAATGCGTAATAACCCGTTTTGGTTGCTCTGTTGGTGTGTCTAGCCAACGCGCTAGTCGGGTGGCTACTGGTTCGTAATCGTCAAGGTTAAATGCCACGGTGCTGCCTCCTGTGGGTTTGTGTGTCTCAATGTAGCGGATAGGTGTTGCATGGTTATTGGCGCGCTCGCAACCAATCGCACAAGTCCCACCATGATTTGAGCACCCGCTTGGGGGCAATAAGGAATTCGTCATAAATTTGGCGGTGTTTGTCGTACCGTACGTCCCGGGTCCATTCCTCGCAGCTAGACACCGGCACAACCACCGTGTCCAACGTAATTTGGCTGACCATGACGTACGCGACGGGTCGGCGCGCCTTGTTGGCAAACCCGTGCGCGGTGTCCACGATCAACGTGGGCCATTGGTATGCGGTGGGGTCGCCGGTAAACGTCCGTGACGAGCTTTTAACTTCCAGCACACCGGCCGCGGTAATCACGTCTTTTTCGTGTTTGGTAAACCGTTCCCGGTCGGCTTCGTCTTTAGCGAATTCCAGCGGGGGCAGCTCGGCGGCTATGCCTTGGGCGTGTAACTCGTTCACAATGTATTGCGCGTAGTTGTGACCGAGCCGAAACGCCTCGTGGTAGTTAAACGTGGTGGCCACGGGCCTCCAGCGTCGCTATTTCGGCGCGTAGTTCCTCAATCACCGTTTGCTGGTACATGAGGTGTGCAATGGCTTGGCTAAACATTGTGAGGTCACTTGCGTTGCGGCAATGCTCGGCGTATTGCGTGAGCTCTGCAAGCAATTTGTCGGTGCTGGTCACGTTGTACCACGAGGACCGTTTTACCGTCCGAGCAGCCATACCAACCCCACGTAAATAGCGCAAAAGATGACGCCAACAATTAGTAGGTTGTCCATTGTTCCCACCCTCCAACCCGCCAAATGATGAGTGCCGCGTACAGATTTACAAACGGGTCCAATAGTGCGTTGCAGTCGTCTAGGACGCCGTGCATTTGTAGGTAGCCCTCAGGCCAATAGCGATTGCCCTCACACCATGAGTCGGTGTGTATTTGCATAAGACCGAGGCTGACGCCTAGGCCGAGGTCCCCAACGGCTTGTGCGTAACAACCCGACTCAGCGCGCATAACTCGTACGACGGTCGGGATTTGGTCCAGCGGCCAGCCGGCTGACACCGCCAGACGGCCGTAGTCGTCGCAAGTAGGGGGTAGGGCCACCGTGGTAGGGGTGACGGGTTTTGGCGCGGCTACGGGGCTGTGGACGCTTGTGGTGGGCTCGGGGTATTGGCCCATAATGTCAATAACGCGCGGGTCGCTGGCTTGGGCGTTTTCCCGTTCCAGCAGCCCGCCGGTAACGGTGCCAACGATCATGGACAGCGATACGGCTAGGCCGGTGATAATGCCGGGGTTCATTTATTGGCCTCCTGTGTGGGGGTCACGCTGCGGTGCTCCAGCTGCACGGGTACGCCCCAACGGTCCCACGATTGCTGCCTAAATGCGATTTGGCAAGCTTGTGACTTGTCTTGGCCTTGTGGCCGGAATAGTTGCACCATTACTTCGGTGCCGTCGGGCATTGTGCCCACAAATACTTCGTAAAGGATTATGTCCACTTGGTGCTGCCTCCGTGGTTGGTTTAGTTGTCGTTTTGTACCGTAGCGGGCGGGTGTGGGGTTGTGGTGAATATCTGCTTAAACGCTTGTTTTACGCGGTCCGGGTCTGTGGCAAACGCTAGCTCTAGTTCTATGTGCAGCCAGTCACCGCCGGGTGCGCCGGTGAACGTATGTTTGGTCGGCTTTTGCCATGCCTCAGCGGCGTTGGGTTTGACGACACCTACCCCGGCGCGGTCGCACCGCCATGACCTGCCGTGTGGCTGTGGCCAATAGTCAATTACAAGCTGTATACCGAGGTGCTGCCAATTGGTTAACGCAATACGTAGAAAGTCCATAGCGAGCCGTCGGCCGTCTGTAACGCCTTTGCCGTTTGACTTCATGTAGCGATACGACAAGTCCATTGCCACGCCTCGGGCATGGTTAGACACGTTGCCGGGTTTGCCGCGTATGTCGCGCACAACCCATGTGCCGTTATTCCATAGCGCACCGTTGGACGCAATACCGGCTTGCCGTGCCCACTCCTCGGTGCCCGGCAGCTTGCTTTTAGCAACCGGGTAGGTAGGTACTACGTACGGTTTCGGCATTACTGCTTTTTATTATCGCCAAGCTCTTTGTGATGCCCAAAAAATGACGCAAGGTGTGGGTCACTCACTTTGCTGCTAATAAACGCCAGCAACGCGGTGGCTAATGGCATACACATGGCAATTAGTGCCGGGTCAACGTTGGCGTTGTGTGCAAGGTAAACGCCAATACCAAGCAATCCGCCTTTAACGGTCTGGTCGGCTGCCTGTTTAGTTGCACCGTTCATGGCTAACACCTGTCCTGTTCTACGGGATTAGTGCTGCCACTTCGTCGTCCGTCAATCCTAATGCGGCAAGTTTGGCGCGGGCTGACTCTTTCGCTGCTTCCTGTGCGGCCAGTCGTGCTTCCAGTTCTTGTGCTGTAACTTGCGTCGCCTCAATAGCGGCGGCTTCGTCAGGTGTTGCATCACGAATTTCGTCGTCAATTTGCACAATGTAGGTCATTTCTGCCTCAATTCTTGTAGCCGTACACTTTGATCGTTCCGCCAGTCAACGTGCCGCTGGCTGGGATCAAAGTGAAATCTGTGTATGACGTCGTATTGTTAACAAATCCGCCAAATGACCCAGCGCGACCACCTGTAATAGTTTGCACGATCACACCTCGCGCAGTTGTGTGCTTAGCCAAAAAAGGATTCAGAACGTCAATAACGGCTTGCAATCCGTCTGCTTGACCGTATCCCACGCGACCGATTGACGCGCCGTTAGACACAAAGCCGCTGTCAAAGTTTCCATTAGCAAATAGCGCTGCAGCAACGGACGAATAATACCCAGTTGTTGTGGCACCAAATTGCAAATTTAGATAATCTGAACCCGCGCCACCGCTGACACTAATGCGATAATTATCATACGTTGCGCTGAATACACCTGTCACGGCAACAGATGAAACAGCGCTGCCAATTGTTTGCGATGTGATAAGAGTCAAACCACTATCCGCAGCGGGGCCGACTGTGGCCCAGTTTGACCCGTCGTAATATTGGACGACATTTGCATTTTCCAAATAGCACAATTGCCCTTCGGCCAACGTTTTTTCGCCCGTCCCACCAAATGCCGCGTCGCGCGCCGTTGTGTCAGCAAATACCGGCACACCGGTACGAGCTGATTGGTTCATTTGCACCGCGGTTAACTGCTGCAGCGCGGTAAACGTGGGTACTGAGGTTTGTGCGTTGGCTCCCATGGTGATTGTCAGCCTAGAACGTTTTGGTCCAAAAAGCCGTACACCGGCGAGTCCAATTCCAGCACGTAAACAACCGTAGTGGGGGCCGTCCAAAACCGTATGGTGTGGCCCCGGTCAAACTGAATAGAACCGTCAATACCCTCCACCGACAGCTCCTCACCAATGGACCCCACCCCGGTGACTTGCTTGGACACGTAAATGGTGTCGCCAATGTCCACCGTTACAGCATCGTCCCGCTGGCCTGTGGTCAGCATGAGAAACTCGGTTTGGACGCTTGTAAACCGCGGCTCAGGCGTGCCTTGCAGCAAATAGGTGGCAGCGTCGTCCAGCTCATTTTGGTCATGCAGCAAGCTGTTGCCGATGTTGCGGCCCTGAATAAAATACGTTGCTTGGCTTGTAAGGTCCTCCGCTAACCCAATGTCCCCGTCCAGCCCGGTGACCACGGCACGGTTTACGACGTTGCTGGCGTCAAACTCAATTTGCACGTCGTTGTATTTGGCTTGTAGCGGGTTGGTGTCGCTGAACTCAATAACCGGGCCGGACAATGTGCTACCAATGCGCGGCTGAAAAGTAAATACCCCCGATGAAGCCATAAACAGCCGTCCAAACTCCGAGGTGTAGTTAATTTGTTGCGCGTATGTGAGGGCGTTGGTGCCTGCCGGGACGGTGTATGCCGAGTCATGGCCGAGATTGACGGTGCCCGGGTCAATGTCACGCAGCGCACCGGGAAATAGATTGACCTCGGGCAGGTCAAGCAGCGACTCCAACCGCTCGCCGGACGTTTCGGTAGTTACATTCCATTGGTCCAATACGGCTTGGCTGAGCTGATAAAACCCGTCTACGCATTGCAAAATAACTTGGTTGTCTCCGCTCATCTCAAATTGGTAGTCAAAATTGTTAATAATGCCCGTAAAAATGTAGGTGCTGTCACGCTTAAGACGGATTGCGCGCATAGGGGCAATGCCGGGCTGATTGTTGGCCGGGTCGTAATACGGGCTACCCGGGTCATACGGGGAGAGTGCGCCACCGGCTAGCTCATCGTCCAATACGACGGTCATGGTGCCTGCGCTGAACTGGTCGGTGGGCCGGTGACGGCCACGCCGGTAGTCAATGCGTTTAACAAATGTCGTCACGTCAGCAAACGTTTGGGTCGGCCCGAGGACATACGTGGAATTATCCAAAATTCCTTTTAAGGGGTCGTCCAAAGTAAACGCCAAATAGTCGTAGCCGGTATCTATTTCCAGCGTGTAGCTACCGCTGTTTACAACGGTGGCGGGCATTAGTCCACCAAACCAAAAGCACTAGCAACGGTGATGTCAATAGCCCCGTTGCGTCGCTCAAACTGCTTGAGCGCGTCCACAATGCTTTGCCCTGCAAGGGCCGGTTCCAAGCTCTGCGCGTAAATGACGTACTCGTTGTATGTCGGTGGGGCGACAAGCGACCCGGCACCGGCCATACCGGCACCAAACAACGCGCTTGCGCCTTTAACGTCGGCCGGGGTTTTGGCACCCTTAAGCACCCCCGACGCAGCCCCGACGGCTGCCTCCACGCCACGCAAATACGCTTGCGCCGAGTCAATACCGGCTTGGTAAAACTTGGCTGCCGTCGTCATGCCGAGCTCGTCGGCTACCCGCTCAATAGTGTCCACGAGCGCGTTAACTTTAAGCACCGATTGCGCGCCGCCAAGTATGGCGTCTGCGATTTCCGTACCGCGGTCCACACCGGCTGAAATGACGCGGCGCAGCGCACCGGCTGATAGGCCCGCGTCCAACAGCTGCCGCACCTTGTCGCTAAAAACGGTTGTACGGTCGGCTTGTTCTTGCAGCTCGTCAATAAAGCCGCTAGCAACATTGTCCCCGGCGTTGGTAAACGCCATGTCCAAGTCCAATGCACCCATAGCGGCGTCCCGGGTGGATTGGTAAAAGTCGTCAAACGCGGCTTGTGCGTCTTCCACACGCTTTTTAGCTGCGTCCAACGCTTTACCCATTTCCTGTTCCAGCGCACCCGCAAGTTCTTTGGCTTGCTCGGCCAGTTTCTTTTGCCGTTCCGTCAGCTCTTTAGTCGCGGCCCCGGTCTTTGTCTTTTTGTCCTCGTTGTCGTCAAGCACCCCGTTAAGGTCCTTAAAATCTTTCGTTGCGCTGTTAACTTTTTCGCCCAACGACTCGTAACGGGAAATTTGTGCGTCTGTGAACATGGGGGTGGCAGACAAAATGCGGTTGGCGCGCTCCGCTTCGGCAACAAGGTTGTCAAATGTGCCGCTAATGCGGTCCCCAAGCGCGGTGATTTTGCCACCAAAAATACCGATGTCTTTACCTGTGATTGCCGATAGTGCGGTGCCGATTGGGTCCAACGCAGACAATGCGAATTTGCTAAACGCACCAAAACCGTTAGACAAACGCTGTAGGTCGCGCAGCACCTTAACGGCACCGTCACCAAACGCGGCCACGAATACGCCAATGGCACCGCTGAGCCCTCGTTGACCAAAAGCGTCAATGGCAAGGTCAATAGCCGGAATAAACCGCTCGTTAAGGAATTGCACAACCCGCGTAAACACCGGCAGCAGCACCTCGCCAAGCTTGGCTTTAACGTTCTCAATTTGGGCTGCCAAAATGCGTTGCTGGTTAGCGAGCCCGTCAGCTGTGCGGGCAAAGTCCCCTTGTGCGTCCCCGGTTTGCTCAAAAATAAGCTTTTGCGCGGCAAGTATTTTTTGCTGTGAAGTCAGCGCACCGTTGCCTTTGTAAATGCCCATTTCCATTGCGGCTTGCTTGAGCGCGGCATCATTGAGTAGTACCCCATACCGGCGCAACGGTTCGGACTCGCCACGCAGCGCGGCCCCCAACGCCTGTACCGCGTCCTCGGGTGTGGTGTTGTTAAATGACGCAAGGTCAGACGCCAGCTGTACGAAGTCGGTACTAAACGTGGCCAGCTGCTCTCCTGCGAGCCCGGCAGCTTTACCAAATACGCCGAACGTGGACGCAGCTGCAAGGGCCTCCGTCTTGGATTGGCCGAGGCCCCGGGCAGCTTTGCTAGCAAAGTCCTCAATGGCCCGGGCCGCCTCACCGAACACAACCCGGTTTTTAGATAGCGACTCCTCTAGGTCCGACGCGGCCTGTACCGCGGGCATGACGACCTTTGTGAAGCCGACCACGGCCGCACCGGTAGCAATTGCGGCGGGCAACAATGCCTTGCGGAATACGAAAGCGGCCTTGCTGGTTGCGCTGTCAAGGCTTTGGAACTCTTTGACGGCCCGCTGTACGCCCTTGGCGTTAAATTCCGAGACAATGGGTATGCGGATAGCCATACGGTCAGACTACCCAAGTACGAGGTTGCGGTTGACTTGTGCCATAACGTCGTTTAGTAGGTCGCGCATAGCCGACTCAACAGCGTCCCGATTGGCTTCATAAGCAGGCCATAAAACGCGGCTGGCTTTACCTTTCCGCATTTCTAGCCCTGCGATCATGTTGCGCCCGGCTTGCGTTGCACCGCGGGACTCGCGGCCCGCAATGTCATAAATGGTGTTTATTGCACCTGACCATTGGATAATAAACGTGGCTAGATTGCTCATGTAGCCGGACCATTCCCGCGGTTTTTTGCCGGACACCCGTGCTTTTATGTAGTCGTCTGCAATGGTGCTATCCCACGGCAACAGCTTTTGGCCGCTTTTGGTTGTCCAACTACGGTTCCAGCCGCGAATTGGGACGCCAAGCGGTAGCCGTGATTTTGCCTCGTCAATGACGGGCCGCACAATCTTTTTGTAATCGGCTGTTACTTTGCGGCGGGCTCGTTTGTCAAAACTGTTGAGCTCACGCAAAGCGTCCTTGACGCCGTAAACCTGTATGGTGCCGTAAATCACCGCTTTTTGTTCCGTTCCTCTGCCACCTTGATAACGGTAGCCAAGTCGCGGGTATCAAACTCGTCGTACGGGGGCCAGTACCCGGTAGCTAGCAACAACTCTGCTAGCTGCCTGCGGTAACTGCCCCGTCCGTAGGGTGGCTCTCCTCGCTGTCCACAACCTCAAGGTCGTCCAACGCTTCACACCATTTGTCAAACTCCGCAATTTGGCCGCCCTCTTTTTTTAGACTGGCCCAAGCAAGAAACGCAAGGTCCTCCACAGCAAACCCGGCTGCAAGGTCCCCGGCCCGCTTTTTGTATTTACGCTCCCATTGGATAATGGTGCCGAGGCTGGTTTCCACAACCCGCGTCGTCTTATCCGCTGTGACCTTAATTCGTAGTTTCATGGTGCTGCCTCCTATGGCTTACGGTGCGGTTGTGTCAATCGTGAGCGCGCCACCCTGCAGAGTGATCTGAACCTCGGAAAGCTCTCCAATGGAGCCGTTCACAATGTCCAAACTTTCCAAATAAGTTTCGGAGAGCTCAAACTTGGGGTTGGTGGCCGACTCGTTACCGCTGGCGGGCTTAACGCTGACGTACACCTGCGTCCCAACGAGGGGCTGCAACGTGGCGTAGGTTTCCGAGCTCGCGTACGACATGAGGAACGTAAGGGTGCACGTGTGGTTTTGCAGGCCTGCCGTGTAGCGGCGGCCATTGGAGCCAAACGCGGTGCTTTCCAACGCCTCAACAACCTGCGTAAGCACAGCCGACTTGCATTGGTCGGTAATGTCGGTGCCGGGCGTTGCCGCGCCAATCGTGACAACCGGGTTGGCGAGGTAGGTAACTGTAGCCATGTGTTACTCCTTTGGCTTGCGTTTGCTGGTTTTAGTTCTACCATGCGGCGCAACCGTTTTGGTGTCATCGCTGGCGTTTTCGGTGGCCTCAATCATGCCCGCACCGAGCAGGTAGCCAACATTAAGGCTGCCGTCGTCGTGCACCGTATCTCCGGGCCGGTGAGCTCCAAACGGGCGCACAACGCGGTATGTCATGGGGCTACCTTAGTGCTTATTTCTAGGTCATAGCTCGCGTACGACGCACCGCTTATTTGGGTAATCGTAGGACGGCCCGACAGCAGCCCGATTTGTGCCGCTCGCACCTTGTCGGCAAGCTCAAGCAGCTTGGCGAGTGCGCGACGGTCACCGGGGCCAACCGCAAGGATTTTTACCGTAAAATCCATTTGCGGCACGACGTTGGTGTGCATGGTAAATGCGGGGGCCTCCACCAATACGCACGGTGGGTTTATGTTGCGCGGGTCGCTGTTGTAAACGACCGGCAGCCCGGTAATGGTGCCGAGCTTGCTAACGAGGGCGTCAAAGCCGTCGTTAAAAATGTCGGTGTCCGGGGGCATTAGGCAACCTGTGGCCGGTTGCAACCCAACAGTCGCATAATGTCACCGAACGAGCCGCCCACGGGCGCGCCGGTGGCAAGCGGGTCAAAGCTTGCGTATTGGTCAATTGAGCCGCGCATACGGTACAAATAGCCGGCGTACATGACGGTTGCAAGTTTGGCCGAGTTGTTTGGGGCCGTGGTTGTGCTGTCGCTGTAGCCGGACTCGCGGCGGCGGTTCCAGCACCAATAGTTTGCGGCAGCTGTACCAAGCACCAAAAGGTCATAGTCAGCTGACGGGTTAGCCACGGTAAAGCCAAGCCAGTCCTCAACGTCGCCCACGCTAATCCACGTCACCGTGACCGTGTACGTCAGGACGCCGCTAGTTGGTGTGCGGGCTTGGTTAGCGGCTGTACGCGCAAACGCAATTTGATTAGGGATAATCGTGGCGGTGTCGTACAGATAATCGCCGTACTGGTCAACGCCCGCAAACAAGTATTGGGGCACAGCGGTCACCGTGTAGGTGCCGTTCCATGCGCCCATGCTTGACAGCGTGATTGTGTCGCCAACCTCAATAGGTGTGGGCGTGAGGGTCTGAACGACCCCCACGTTGTCCACTACCTGCGAGTTAGTGATTGTGTAGGTCGCCACTAGGCAACCCCCTTTGGTTGCTTAGAAGTCAAACCAAGCAAACTTGGTGTTGTCAATGAACAACGCCGCGAAGTATCCGCGCACGCTGATCTGACGACCGAGCACGTCCGGCTTCTCAATGCTCACGAGTCCTTTCATGGTCTCGTAGATCTCAAAGCCGGCGTACGGGCCTGCAGCCGTTCCGAGGCTAATGAAGTCGCCCGCAAAGTCAAGGCCCGGGTCAACGACAAGCGACAACCCAACCGGGTTGGCAATCGTTGACGCGGCCGACATTTGACCAGACGCATTCATCGGGTTGAGCGTCGGGAACAACGGACGCTTGGAGTCGTCCACAAGTGCGCCGATTGCCTCAAAGCCGGGCGTACCCATAAGGAGGTGCGTCGGCATGACGCGGCCCGCGCTAAGAACCTTCACAGCTCCTTCGTAAACCTTTGCAATGAAGCCTTCAGAAGTGCCGTCCCACGTGCCGACCGACTGGCCGCCACCAATGTTGTTGGCGAACTGCGCGCAAGCGTAGTTGGACGTGGCAATGGCGTACTGGTTCGCAAGGTCACGAAGCAGAATGTCAAGGGCTGACGGGTCCGAAAAGTCAACCGTCTGTTCGGACACCAAAACCGTGCCACCAAACGTCAGCTTGGTAACAACAATGTCGTCCACGAGCATCGTGGTGGACGACAGGCCGGTGAGCTCATTGGCCTGATTGGCAACGCTGGTGTGCGTCACAATCTTGGGACGAATAAACGTTTTTCCTGCACCGGGCATTGCACGTGCACCAATTGCAGTAACAATCGGGCGCAGCGGCGCAATGTTGTCAAACGTAGGCCCCAAAATCGGAACCGGGACAACGCCGGGGAAGTTGGCAACGGTCTGGTCGCCTGCGGCCGCGCTAATGGGCGAGTTGTGCTCAACCCAAAGCTGCACTTCGCGCTTGGCGGCTTCTGCGGTTTCGCCGCCACGAATGTACGCGCTCATGTATTCCGCAACGGTCGGGAGCTTGGTCGGCACACGCTTGGCCTGCGCCCAAACGGGTGCAGTCGGTGCGGGTGCGGGTGCTTCGGTGTTTGTGGTATCCATGTCGGCAGTCTCCTTTGCCTCGTTGTTTGTGATCTTAGTGGCAGCGACGCGGGTAATACGTGCATCTTTGTAGGCCGGTTCGGCTACGAGGCTGATTTCCCGCAACAGTCCTTTGGCGACCACGAGGTTGCCCGCGTCGTCATAAGTGGCGTCAATCGGGTCCACGCCTACTGACACGCTGTCAATGGCACCGTCTTTGACGAGCTCTAGCGCGTCGTTTCCGTCGCGGCTTGCGCTGATACGGGCGGTAAACAGCAGGGCGGTGGGGGTTTCCTGCACAGCCTGTACGACGCCGACGATTTGGGTGGAATCGTGGTATTTCATGAGCTTGGGTTTGCGGCCGGCCTCCACAACGAGGCTGCCGGGCTTAAAAATGACCGACTGGCCACCCGACACGGTTGCGGGCTTGTTGTATGGCACCGCCACGCCGCTAATTTCGCGTTTAACCGGCTCACCCTCACCGGCATTAACAACCGTGACGGTGCCGGTACATACAATACGCGGCCCCTCGTAGTTTCCGGCGGTCATGGTCACGGGCTCGTCCTCGGTCTTTTTTTCCTCTAGAAAGCCGCCGGGCTCAATGCCCTCGTCAAGCGAAATAGCAACCATTTGGTTAATGGCGTCTTGCTGCGATACGTGGCATCCGAGCACCTCGCCGTCGTCTTTAACAACCGCATACCCGGCGCACCCCTCGGCCTCCTCAGTCACGTAATACGGCATCGTCAACCCTCCTGTGGTGTAAGTGAGCTGCCCGAGCCAGCCGGGGCAGCATTGTCCGGCTGGCCCGAGAGCCCGTTTTCCTCAAGGTATGAGGAAACGTCTAACTCCACGTAACGCCCACGTGGGGTCACGCTGTTCATGCTGAGCGTTTGCTCAATGCACTCAATGTATGGCTTGCTGCCAAATAGGTACAAGTCTTGCCGCGCTTGCTGCGCGTTTTGGTACGTCATACCCGAACCGACGGGCGCATTGACAAGGTACGCAGGAATGTTTGCGACACGTGACAGCTCTACCGCTTGGTATTGACGTGCCGCAACCAGCTCCATTTTGGACGGGTCAATGTTGGATTCTTTCCATTCCACAAACTCGTTTAGTGCACCAATGGCACCGTTTTGGCGCGCTTCGGCCCATGCTGCTGCAAGTTCGGCAAGCTCTTGGCCACTCATCGGCTCCCCACCGCGCTGGTGCAGATAGCCGGCGGGCACCTCCATTGTCGCAAACCTTTCGGCTGCACGGTCAAGCCGCAACGCTGTCGTAATTGCGCGCTGCCCTGTCACAATAAGCGCAGGAACGGGCGACAAAAACTGTACGACGTCGCGTGTATTGAGCTGCACACCCTGAAAATAAATTTGGTTAGACGGTCCCCAATACTGTGCGGCGGGGCTTACTTGGTCCATGGTCGTAACGTCCACCGTCGGTATCCACGTAAATGCGCTAGGGAAACCCGCCGCGTTGCGCTCGGTCACAACCCAATAAGCACGTCCCCACATGATGAGGTCCTGCGTAGTGGAACTCAAAATAAAATTGCGGGTAACGTTCGGGTCGGGTTGCTGAAACCACGTGTCCGGGGGCAGCTCAATGCGCTCGTATTCGTCACCGTTCCATTGGCGGCCGTATTGTTTAATTTCCAGCGATGACACCATGCCGCAAATAAGGTCACGTGCGCGACTGATTGTAGGCACTTGCAACGCGGCAACAACAGCGGCGTTGTTTGTGTAGTTAACGAACTCGCCAACCATTGGGTTGCCCGCTGCAGCTGCGGCAACGGCAGTTTCCGGCCGGTTAACCATTTCTACGCGCTTAGGCTGAAAGAACCCCATACGGTGAGCCTACGCCACGCGGCGCGGCAAGCTGGTGGCAATGACCGGCTTACGGATACTTGACGTGGGACGGGCTGCTAGCGCGGCTGCAATGACAAGACAGCGGGCCAGCTCAATTGGTCCCGCTGATTTGGTTGAGCTGATCGCAATACTTCCGGGCGTTTTTACTGCGACGGCACGGCCGCAATGCTCGGCAAGCATGGTTTCCCCGGTGTGGGCTAGCTGCCGTTCGGTAATCATTTGTTTTACCAGTCCCGTGTATCGGGTTATTTCTTGATAGCCCCACACTTTGCGCCGATGTTGTAAGTCCGGGGGACAATGGGCGTCCAGCGTCGGGGTAATGTGCAATGCCACCCCGGGCTGGTCGGCTAGCTGTTTCCGTACTTCCAGCCAAAACCCCTCACGGGTGTCTGCCATAAACGCGACGGTGCACGTCGTTACACCCTCAGCGTTGGCGTTAGCTCGGACAGCGACGTAGCGGCCGTCGTCAACCGACACTTCGCAAGCCAGCACCCCACCCGGCAGCGGCGGTAGATCGGTGCGGCATTTGTCAAATTGGCCCGGTAGCAGCCAGCCGGCGTCGGTTTGGCACCACACGTTTACTGATGACCGTAGAAACCCGGCCCGGTTGGGGGCTGTGGACTCACGTTGTAAAACCTTGTGGGTAAGTGTGTGGCCGAGCGCAGGGTTGGCGTACGCCCACGCCTCGGGGGTCATGGGGTCCAGCTCGGGGGGTGGGCTGTATTCGGCAAGGTAAATGGGCGACGGTTGCCCGGTGTCCATGGCCCGTACCGCGGTTTCCCGGTGCCGCAGCATGGCTACGGACTCCTCGGTACCGGCGGTGGACCACATGGAGCACAACGGGTTGGGTTTGGCGCGTTGGGTTGGCAGTAGGCCAATGTCCAGCGTGTCCGAGTCAATGCCCCACACCTCGTCAATGATGAGGAAGTCAACCGACATACCGTGACCTGCTGACGGTCGGGCAGCTTTAACGACCCATTTGGTTTGCCCCAACGTGAGACTGTTGCGGCTGTACGCCCACACGGCTTTGGCACCAAACTTGGCTTCCAGCACCGGGGCTAAATCTTGGAATAGCGATGTGGCGAGGTCCAGCCGGTGCGCGGTGCTCACGACCGTAATAGGCCGTTTAGCGATCACCGGGTACTCAGTCAACAGCCACCCCGTCAAAGCAGCCAACGCCACCGTCTTGCCATTTTGGCGGGCAACCGACACAAGCGACAAAGCGTGACACCACTCCCCTGCCGCGTTGTACGACAGCTGCTGAGTCAACACGTGCCGCTGCCACGGCATGAGCTCCACACCAAGGTGATTTTTAGCCCACTCAGCAACAGCAGGCCCATAACTTCCGACCGCATCCGAAACAGTCGTTTCCAATCGCGGCAAGTCATGACCGTTTCCCGGCGTTTCCGTCGGGTTCCCTGTGGATAAAGACAAGCATGGGCGTCGGGTCTTCCCTAGATCGGAAG
>Ga0181352_1000619_pt1 | contig 14940 bp, 17 predicted proteins | sample Fa13VDMLBSN_FD_130103 | JGI IMG/M metagenome (GOLD analysis project Ga0181352, IMG submission 130103) | Freshwater viral communities from Lake Michigan, USA - Fa13.VD.MLB.S.N | ecosystem: Environmental > Aquatic > Freshwater > Lake | place: USA: Michigan | collected 2013-09-23 | reverse complement strand
GCGCCACGGGCGCGGCCGGTTTTGCAGCGGCTTTGCGGCCTCCCGCTGTTTTGCGGCCGAACCCATGGGTTTCGCGAACCTGTTTTGCAGCATCGCGCATCGCATGTTTGCTCAGGTCGACGGCCTCGCCTGCTGTAATCTGTTGATCCGCAAGCTTGCCGTCTTTGCCCATGGTGCGCACGGAGACCGGACACTGCGCGGCCGCGAGAATCGTCAGGGCGTCAACGAATAGCGCGCGCACATTGTGCCCTGCGGCCTCGAAATCGGCCTTGTACACTGCCGCAACGGCCGCGATACGATCGGCGATCGGTTTTGACCCGTCCAGTTGGACGGCCGCAAGCTTGGCGGCCTCACGGGCCTTTGCCAGCATCGTAGTGGCGGCCGCACCGGCCTCGAGGATCAGAGAACCAACGGCCGCATCGCGGGTGAGAACTGCGGGAAGGGTTACTGTCGTCATGACAAACTCCAAGTGAACAAGTGTCCGGGGGTCCGCCCGGTCGGTAGTCGCATCTGCAACGTGAGACAAGTATACAACAAATTCGCAGCTTGTGCTAATCCCATGGGATTATTTCGCGCCCACGCATGATAGTAGTTGGTCGTTCGTCGTTCGTTCATCGTTCGTTCGTCGGCCATGGGGGCGCAGCACGCTGGCGCAGCCGTGTCAAGCTCAGCGGCCCGGATTACATGATAGTAGTTGGTCTGGCCCGCATCGCGGGCCGCGCGCTAGCGCGCGAGGTGCTCGACGACCTGCCACGTCCAGAAGGCGACGACAGCGGCGAGTGCGACGAAGGCGAGGGGTTCGCGGACCATGGAATTCTCCTTGGTGGGACCGGCTCTCGCCGGTCCCGGTCAGTTTAGGCGCACTGGATTTCGTACTTGGCGACCTCGCGAACCTCGGTTCCGACCTGCACGCGACGGCACGCTTCACCGTCTGTCGGGAGGTCGAACGAGAGGGTTAGCCGAGCGCGGATCGCGCCAACCTTGCCTTCGTAGGAAAATTCACGCTGGGCGAACTCCTCGCCGACATAATCGCGCGATGACGTGTTGAACCCTTCGAGCGCTTCCGCACGCGAGAGGATATCTGCGACGCGCTCAGACTTCAGCGAACTGACCCGAAAGCGTGCTGTCACGTATACGCCAAGTTCGCCCCATGAGCATTCAGCGTATCCATACGTGTAATCCGCCATTTTCTCGAATGGTGCCGTGAGCGCGAGCACTGCCCGAATCGAATCGGCATTCTGCTCGATCGCGCGAACCTCTTTGGAAAGGTTGCGCAGCGACTCGCGCTTCGCTGCGATGAGACGTGTCGCCGAGAGAGTTTTGCGTGCTGCCATTTTTGCTGCTCCTTGAGTGATTGAGTGGTTTGCTGCCTGTCGTGTCGTGCTGACCACAGAAAGAATTCTACACGCTTTTGACCGTCTGTGTGTGGATAACTAGAGGCGGACATGATAGTAGGCAAGGGGGGTACAGGACCCCCACCCGCCCCCTCCCCGGGGGAGTGGTTTTATCCGTCACTCTCATAACTTTACCCATTTTTTAACACCCCACTCCTATACAACATATTCACAATTTATTTTTCCCCCTTTTTCAAAGTCCAATACCCACGTAACATATCCACAACTTACCCCGCCCCCTCAAAACTACCTTTCCTAAAAAATTTTCGCCCCTTGCACCCCGACAAAAGTTCTGTTAGGTTCGAGTCATGCATAGTGCGATTCATGCCGATCAATTACTTCGTAGCGTAGCGTTAGCTGTAGCGCGTAACGCAGTGGGCGCGATGCGTCCAGAAAACGAGGTAGCGGCTTCGGAAGGGATCACGGTGCAGGAATTGCGTGCAATCTCACAGAATCCGCAGTTTCAGCGCTATGTCGACACGTTTACGACGGAACTGCGCGACTCAGGGTTCTCTTTTGCAGCAAAATGTCGTGTGCTGGCCGAAGATCTATTGCCGAACGCATACCACATGGTCAAAGACCCTGACGTACCTGCCGCAGTTCGAGCAAAAGTCATCGAAAATCTGGTGGAGTGGGCTGATTTGAAGCCCAAGCGAGACACCGGCGCTACTAATCAGGGTGCAGGATTCAGCATTACGATCAATTTGCCGAGTGCAGCCCAGATTGCCCAAGGAAAAACCACAGAAATCGTCGAGGTAACGACGGTCGACGAGCCACTTACCACGTCACCAACCCCTCAGATTGCATTTGAGGAGCCAGAGGATTACGAATACGCTGGTGACGACATCTACGCCTGAGCTTTTCCGTGACGCACTCGGTTATTTACACCCCGCCCCTGTCGCTTGCTGGCTTTCTGACGTCTGAGTCGTTCATTTCGCTCGTGTCAGGCCCGGTTGGGAGTGGTAAATCCAGTGCAGCCATGATGAAAATCGCCTACCACGCGAAGCAGATGCGCGCAGGTAGAGACGGTGTGCGACGTTCACGTGCAGTGGTGGTGCGAAATACCAACCAGATGCTGACGGATGCGACGATTCCGACGTTCATGACGTGGTTTCCAGAGGGTACTGCGGGTCACTACGCACGCACAGACAAGCGTTTCTTTTTGCGGTTTGATGATGTTGAGTGCGAGGTGCTGTTCCGAGGCCTTGATGATGCGAATGACGTGAGGCGATTGCTGTCTCTGGAATGTTCGTTCGGTGTGCTGGACGAGTATCGAGAGATTCACCCGGACATTTTCAACGCATTGCAGGGTCGTGTGGGGCGGTATCCGTCGGTGGCCAACGGCGGCTGTGTGACAGACACAGGGGATCCCAACCATCACATATGGGGTGCGACAAACGCGCCTGACTCGGATACGTTCTGGGAAGAGTACATGTCCAGCCCACCGTCGACCGCGCAGATATTTATGCAGCCGTCGGCACTCTCTCCTGAAGCGGATTGGAAAGAGAATCTAATTGCAGGTTATTACGAGACACTGGCGGAAGGTAAGACCGAGGATTGGGTAGACGTTTACATCCACAACAAATTTGGGCGCAGTCTGTCGGGTACTCCGGTGTATCAGCGTTCGTTTGTGCAGGATTTCCACGTGTCCGATGAGCCTCTCAAGGCCATACATAGCCCGAGTTATCCCATAACACTAGGTGTGGACTTTGGGCGCACACCTGCGGTGGTGTTTATGCAGCGGGATCCGCGCGGGAGGGTGTTGGTGCTGGATGAGTTGACGTCAGTCAATATGGGTATTGAGACGTTTATCAGGACAGAACTCAGTCCGTTCATAGCCAATCACTATCCGGGGTATGACTTTGTGGCGGCACCGGACCCAGCGGGGTTTATGAAACAGCAGTTAAACGAGATGACGCTCGTCGATGCGCTGAAAGAGGCTGGGTTTCGGTGTGTCAGACCGCCGACGAACGACCCGGAGAAACGCATTGCAGCGGTGGAGCGTCTGCTGGCTCAGCAGATCGACGGGAAAGCGATGTTTCTCGTGTCACCCACGTGCAAGCAGTTGATAAAAGGGTTCAGGTCCGGGTATCGGTACAAGCAGAAAAAGAACGGCGAGGTTGAGGATCGGCCGGAGAAGAACGAGTCATCGCACGTGCATGATGCACTGCAATATGGGTGCGCGGTGATTGACATGAACATACGCGGGTTTGGGATACAGCCTGCACGCAAAGAGATTCGTCGCGTTCGGTACGCCTACACCTGACACTGTGCAGACTTGACAGATCGGGGTACAATGCGCTAACGCCCGTGGAGGCCGCATGTCGTTTTTCTACCCGTCGAGTACGTTTGAGGATAAGCACGAGCCGTTCGAGCTACAGGTTTCTCGGGGCTTGGTTGCAGGGCACCGGGCCATCGTGGTGTTTGGCTACAACTTTGACGTGGATACGACCGAGGCGACGGTGTGGCCCTACACTGGCAAGCTTACGTACCCGTCGGTAGCGGCGCAGATCAGTGTCAGCTCATCGAACGCAAACGACACGGCCGCAGGGACCGGAGCACGGACGGTGCTGCTCAGCGGGCTTGACGGCAATTACAACGAGATCCGTGAGACTGTCACGCTCAACGGACAGACTGCGGTCACGACATCGCTGTCGTACATACGGATCACGTCAGGTCGGGTGATGACTGCGGGGTCGAGCAACGGTGCGTTGGGTGACATCTACTTTGGCACAGGGACGGTCACTGCAGGGGTCCCGGCAACGGTATACAACCTGATCAAGTACGACTACAACACGACGATTACCGCACACTACACGATCCCAGCAGGGTACACAGGGTATTTAATGCAGGGGTTGTTCTCCGCAGGGCAGTCGGGCGGGTCGTCATCGGTGCGTGGGCGGCTGATGTCCAAGGGTCCGAACGGAGTGCGGCACACTGAGGCGGTAACCACCGTCAACAACGGGGTTGCTGACTACGCCTTCGAGTATCCGCTGGCAATACCAGAGAAAACAGACATCGAGGCGACAGCCGCCGGTATATCACAGAACAATGAGGCCTCTGCGATGTTTATCATCGTGTTGGTGCAGGGACTGGATAGGCCCGGTCCCGGTGTAGCGAGGATATGACTATGGCACTTGGACTTGCGATCATACCCGTTGCCAGTGCGACGGATCTTGAGAACGAGGCTCGCAAACGCAACGACGAGATGCAGGCGCAGCCTGTCATTCAGGGCCTCGCGTCACACGTCAAGCAACGATGGGAGAGCGCACGGATTGCCAAGCGGCAGTTGGAAGAGCGCATGCTGAAATGCTTGCGTCAGCGCAATGGTGAGTACGACCCCGACAAGCTCGCTGAGATCAAGGAGCAGGGTGGGTCTGAGATCTTTATTCAGCTAAGTTCGGTCAAGTGTCGGGCAGCGACAAGCTGGCTGCGAGATACGCTGCTGGGTACCGGTGCAGATAAACCATGGGGGCTCGATGCAACACCCGAGCCCACGCTGCCGCCGGAGATCATGGCGGGTTTGCAGCAGCAGTTGACACAGCAGTTGATGACGCACATGGAGCAGGGCGGTGTGCCACCGACCGAGGAGCAGCTTCGTGAGATCGCGTCACAGATGAAAGACGTGGCCATGCGGCAGGCGCAGGAAGAAGCCAACCGCCGTGTTGACCGCATGGAACGCAAGATGGAGGACCAGCTTGTCGAGGGCGGGTGGTTGAAGGCACTCAATGAGTTCCTCGATGACATCGTCACGTTTCCCTACGCGGTGATCAAAGGTCCGATCAAGCGCAAACGCAAGACACTGGAATGGCAGAACGGACAGCTCGTACCTACCGAAAAGATTCGCAATGAGTGGGAGCGCGTCGATCCGTTCTACCTGTACTGGGCTCCGTGGGCGTGGGAGCTGAACGACGGCTATGTGATCGAGCGGCATCGTCTGACCGCTGATGAGTTGCAGGCTCTTATCGGTGTGCCGGGTTACAACGACGACGCCATTCGCACGGTGCTCAATGACTTCTCGTCGATGGGTATGAAGCAGTGGTTGTGGACTGACGCATCCAAAGCACAGGCTGAGGGCAAGTATGTCACCGAGGCGATTATCAGCGACGACCTGATCGATGCGCTTCAGATGTGGGACTCGGTCAAGGGCAGCTTGCTGTTGGAGTGGGGCCTGACTGAGAAAGAGATTCCTGACCCTGCACTGAGCTATCCGTGTGAGGTGTGGCTGATCGGCACGCAGGTCATTCGTGCGGTTCTGAACTATGACCCGCTTGGGCGCAAGCCGTACTACCTCACGTCGTACGAGAACCTGCCCGGGTCGGTTGAGGGCAAGGGTGTGACGGATCTTTGCCGTGACTCACAGGCGATGGTAAACGCATCGGCGCGGTCGCTTGCGAACAACATGGGCATCTCGTCGGGTCCGCAGGTGGGTGTGAATATCAGCCGCTTGCCTCCGGGCGAGGATCTCACGGATATGCACCCGTGGAAGATCTGGCAGTTCCAGAGCAGTGAGATCAACGATGGCTCACAGCCGCTTCAGTTCTTCAGCCCGCAGAGCAACGCCAACGAGTTGATGGGTGTGTTCGAGAAGTTCTCGGCGCGTGCTGACGAGGACACGATGATCCCGCGTTACATGACAGGTGAGACGACTCCCGGCGCAGGCCGTACGTCCTCGGGTCTGTCGATGCTCATCAGCAATGCTGGTAAAGGGATCAAGCAGGTCATCACCAACATCGACCACAACGTCATCATCCCAGCGATTGAACGTCTCTACCAAGACAACCTGCGCTATAGCGATGACCCGGATCTGATTGGCGATGTCGACATCGTGGCCAAGGGCGCGACGAGTCTGGTTGTGAAAGAAGCCGAGGCTATTCGCAAGAACGAGTTCTTGCAGTTGATCCTGAATAGCCCTGTGGCGCAGCAGATCGTTGGGTTGCCCGGAACGGCTGAGCTTTTGCGTGACTCGGCTCGCAACTTGAGCGGCAACGTCGATCGTATCGTGCCGGAGCGTTCGCAACTGAACGTCATACAGCAACAGCAGCAGATCATCACTCAGCTACAGCAGCAACTTACTATGCTCATGGGTGAGATGCAGCAACCCGGCGCTGCGCCACAGCAGGGACCAATGCGTCCAAAGAATATGCTCCCCGATGGTTCGCAGGTAGGCGGGCGTGAATCGAACTTTGTCTCAGCAAGACCAAACGGAGTCTGATATGAAAGGCATCACGGCAACTGCCACGTTTGAGGGCTTCGTTGCGATGGCGCAGCACGCCATTACGAATGCTCAGCAACAGCACTGGAGAACTCGTAGCTTTGCTCAACACCAAGCTCTCAGTGAGTTCTACGATAACTTTGCAGATAAGCTTGACGAGCTTGTGGAGTGCTACCAAGGGCGTGAGGGATTGATCCTTATCCCCGAGATGTCGTTTCACAAAGAAGCCGATCCTGTCGTCATGATTAAGACGATGCGGCGCTTTCTGGACGAGAACCGAGAAATCATTACAAGCTATAAAGAGATTCAGAATCAGTTCGACGAACTGATTGCGATTATGAACAAGGCTTTGTACAAACTTCAATTTCTAGCTTGACGCCATTTGGGCGTCAGTGCTATAAACAGGTATATGAGTCATTTTATTGGGTCCAAACCTGAACGGAAGCACATGCAAGCGCTTATGCGCTGCAAGCTGCCGGAGAACGAGGCGTTGTTGGATTTGTTTCGCACTGTTTTGTTCGAGATCAAATCACGATTGATCGAGGCAGAACAACCAGCACGTATCGCTCAGCTTCAGGGGCAGGCTAAATTGATTCTTGATTTCCTCGACGCGATTGAAAAATCGCCCGAGATCTTAACGCGGCTCAAGTAGCCGCATCCGTAGCAAACCATTATGTTGACAGCAGACCGGACAGCCGGAGCTTGAAAACAGAGTTGGAGCGAAAGGAAAACGTATGGCTCTCCCGAAACAGGTCGAAGAACAACTGAAGCAACTCGAAGAGATTGAGAAGCAGCTTGAGGCTGCGAAGACCCCGAAAGATCAACCTCCGCAAGAGGCATCTGAGGGCGATACGCAAGCACAAGCAGAGCAGGATACTCAGACGGTCGCTGAAGCCCCGCCTGTTGAAGCGAAGCCAGATACATCAGTAGAACCGGCTGTACCAGAGGATACGTGGCAGCAGAAGTACAAGACCCTCAAGGGTATGTACGATGCAGAAGTTCCCCGTCTCCATGCTCAGGTGAAAGAACTCACAGCGCAAATGAATCGTCTTCAGAGCGCGGTTGAGAAGCCTACGCCGAAAGAGCCTGATAAGCCGACCAAGCTGGTAACGGATGCTGATGTTCAGACATTCGGTGAGGATTTGATTGAGGTACAACGCAAGGTTGCACGCGAAGTAGCGATGGAGTTCCGCTCTGAGATCGATGCCCTGAAAGCCGACAATGACAAGCTGCGCGAGCAGCTCCAGTCAACGGGCTCTAAGATGGTCGAAGCGTCGTTCGAGCAGAAATTGCACCGTTTGGTGCCGGATTTCGATGCGGTCAACGTCGATCCCAAGTGGGTCGAGTGGCTCAACGAGTACGATCCGATTCTGCGCGGACCTCGGAAACTTGTCGCACAGGATGCGTTCAACCGTGGCGATGCTGATGCGGTAGCAGACTATGTGGTCATGTTCAAAAAGAGCATTGCGCCCGTAGAGCCGCCGAAATCCAAAGCTGAAGAACTGAGCAAACAGGTCCAACCTCGTCGAACGGGTTCTGGTACTGGCCAGCCTGCTCCGCAGGGCAAGACGTACTCAAGTCGGGATATTGAGCGTCTGTTCAAGCAAGCGGCTGATTTCGGGGCCAAGGGCAAGTTGGACGAGGCACGTAAACTTGAAGCTGAGATCGATGCAGCGTATATGGATGGTCGAGTGACCGCCTAAGCTGAATCGGTTTAACCAAACCTGTTTTATCTAGGAGTCTTAAAATGGCTGCTGTTTTTCCGGTACAAGCGCCGTTTGATACGAGCACCTCGTATTCAGGCGCGTTTATTCCGACCCTGTGGTCGGGCAAGCTGCTTGCCAAGTTCTACCAGAACACCATGCTGTCCGAGATTGCCAATACGGACTATGAGGGTGAGCTTAAGAACCAAGGCGACACCATCCGCATCCGTCTCGCCCCGACGATCAGCATTTCTGATTACACGGCTGGTATGAACCTGAACTACGAGGTTCCGACCCCGATTTATCAGGACATGCAAGTCAACAAGGGCAAGTATTTCGGTGTTCAGGTCAACGATGTTCTGGCGTATCAGTCGGACATGAACCTCATGAACATGTTCACCGAAGACGCGGCCAAGCAGTTGAAGATCCAGATCGAGAACGAGGTCTTCTTCAACTCCTTCGTCACCGAAGGCCCGGATGCTGCGAACAAGGGTGCGTCGGCTGGTGCGATCTCCGCTGCCTATAACCTCGGTACGGACACCACTCCGATCGATCAGGCAACGCCCGAGAACGTCCTGAAGGCAATCCTGCGTATGTCGACGGTTCTGGACGAGCAGAACGTGCCGGAAGACGGCCGTTGGCTGGTTTTGAGTCCGTTTGACCGCCATCTCCTGATGCAGTCGAACCTTGCGCAAGCCTACTTCACTGGTGACTCGTCGAGCACGATCCGTACTGGCAAGATCGGTATGATCGACCGCTTCACGGTCTATGTGTCGAACCTGCTCCCGCGTGGCGCTGCTGGTAAGGCGCTGGTGGCTGGTCTGTCTGATACCGCGACGGGTGCGGCGGTTGCGAGCGCTAAGGCACGTCGTGTGATGATGGCCGGTACCAAGGCTGCGGTTTCGTTTGCGATGACCGTGAACAAAACTGAGCCCCTGCGTAATCAGACCGACTTCGGCGATATCGTCCGGGGTCTGGCGGTGTATGGTCGCAAGACTGTCAAGCCGCAGGCTCTGGTTCTGGCTCAAGTTGGTTCGGCGACCTGATCGTGATCACGGGGGCTTCGGCCCCCGGCTTATCTAGGAGATTGATATGCCCAGCGTGACTTCTTATGGCCGCATGGTTGGCGGCGTAACCACTGGCCTTACGGCTGGTACCACCCAGACGGCTGCGGGTGCGACGGCTCTGACCGGCGCTATCAACACCGTCACCGTTGTTGGCACTGACAACGACGGCGTTATCCTGCCCTCGGGCCGTGGTCAAGGTGATCGTGTAACGGTCGCCAACCTCGACGCGGGTCAGGACATCAAGCTGTACCCCAACACGGGCGGCACGATCAATGGCGCAGCGGCTAACACCCCGCTCGTCGTTGGTCAGCAGCAGGTGGTGGATTGTGTTCAAATCGGTACCGATGGTCTGACTTGGATCGCCATTCTTGGCGCTGTCGCAACGCCTGCGTAATAGGCGAGTGGAGGGGGTAACACCCCTCCACTTTATTCGGAGCACTTCATGACTCTTGACGATATTCTGGCCCACACCAAAGGCGAGATCCTCGCCAACAAAGCAACCGCCATCATCGATGGGGTGTACACCGTTCTGGCTGTTGTCGAAGGCTCGGAATGGGTATTGACGGAAGCAGGACGTGCTGCGGAAGCCGAACTTTCGAACGTGTTGGCACAGAAACCTCGCAAAACCAAAAGCATGCTGGTAGAATCACAAGTGGCTGTGTCTGAGCCCGCACTGGGGCTCCAACCCCAAGGGACGCCATGAAAGCTCTGAGCGCATTCTTTCCGCGTATCCTGCCGTACCTACCGGGCTGCTCGGAGCCGCTTGCTGAGCAAGCGTTGCGGAATGCCGCTATAGAGTTCTGTGAAGCTGCACAGGTTCTCCGACAGGACCTTGACCCGTTCAACACGGTCGCGAACGTCTTTCAGTACGACCTAGATCCCCCGACGAACCAGCACGACATCTGCCGTGTGTTCAGTGTCATCCTCGATGACATATACTCGTTGCAGGGGGTCCCAGTCGAGGCTGTTCGTACTGTTCCTCAGACCAATTCTCTCCCCCGTGGGTTCTATACTGACCGCACGGACTCGCTGCTTACGCTCAGGCTGACGCCCACGCCTGACAAAGCCTATGCAACCGTTGTCAATGTCGCTCTGCGGCCGAAAATCACGGCAACGACGCTTGACGACGACCTTTACAATATCTGGATTGATCCGCTGGTGGCGATGACCATCTCCAAGCTGGCGCTTATTCCGGGTCAACCATTCACCAATCCCGGCCTTGCACGTTACATGGAAGAGGCCGCAGCCCGTCAGACAGTGAGTTCTCGCATCGAAGGCAACTATGGCCTCCTGCGTGGCTCCATGCGCGTGCGTACGCGCCCTTTCGCGTGAGGTAACCCATGGCTCTTACTGCTCAGTCCATCATTCGTCGTGCGGTTGAGACGCTGCAAGACACCACGTCGGTTCGTTGGCCGGTAAACGAGCTGGTTCGGTACCTCAACGACGGTCAGCGAGAAGTTGTTCTCTATCGTCCTGACTCGATGGTCACCAACTCCACCATCACGTGTGTGGCGGGTACCAAGCAATCGCTTCCGGCTAACGGTGCGAAGCTCATCGAGGTCATTCGTAACGCTGCGGCTACGAGTGACAAGAAGGCCGTGCGGATGATCAATCGAGAGATTCTCGACGCTCAGACCTCTGGCTGGCACAATATCACCGGGTCAGTGAATGTTCTGCATTTTATGTACGACCCGCGTGACCCGAAGGTCTTCTACGTTTATCCGCCTGCCACGGTTTTGGCGCAGTTGGATATCGTCTACTCAGCCTACCCCACCGACATCACTGAGCCTGCTGATGGCGCGCTCTATACGGCTGTCTCGGGCAACATCAGTCTGCCGGATATCTACGGCAACGTGCTGCTCGACTACATCCTGTATCGGGCGTACACCAAGGACAGTGCTTACGCTGGTAACGCTGCTCGTGCGCAGGCTCACTATGCTGCCTTTGCCAACGCGCTGGGTATTGAGATCCGCGCCACCGTTTCCGTCGCACCCAACCCGGTTGATAATCCCAACCGTGGCACGATGACACAAGCCGCGTAAGGACATGAGCAATGGCCGAAAAGATCAGGCTTGTACAGGGTGATACAGGACCGCAGGTTCGTCTTACCTTCACCGATGAGACCTCTGGTGACCCGACGGATCTGACGGGCGCTACGGGCACGCTGTACGTTCGGCTGGTGGGCAGTACGACGGTTGTCATCACTCGTGCGTTGTACATCAACCCCGCCACGGCCGCTAGTGGTGTGGCGTACATCGTCTGGGGCGCAGGCGACCTCAACCAAGACCCGGGCGACTACGAGGGTGAGGTTGAGATCATCCTTGGTACCGGCGAGAAGATCACGATCTTCGATTTGTTGAAGTTCAGGATCCGCGCGGACTTCACATGAACCTTGATGTCGTATGGAAGAAGCTTGTAATCGATGCCGACAATGGGTCCATCGAGCTTGTTGCTTCGCCTGAATACGTCACGCTGGCTACCGAGGTAGGTCTCTTCATCTGGTTCATCTACAAGGAAGACACCGCCACGCTCAGTGACGGCATGGTGTTCTCGTTCGACAAGCTTCTGACAGACACACCGTTCGTATCAGACGCACAGGCTCGTGCGTTCGGCAAGTACGCTGCTCACACCCTGACCGCGATGGACGCGCGGACACTCGCGTTTGGCAAAGGCCTGTTCGACACCGCCACGCTCAGTGATGGCACGGCGTTTTCGTTCGGCAAGCTTCTGACAGACACACCGTTCGTATCAGACGCACAGGCTCGTACGTTCGGTAAGTTCTTGACGTCCACTGCAACGGCTACAGACGATTTGGATGGCGAGGCAACGACTGAGGACGACCAAGAGATTCAGTTCTTCAAAGTCCTGAATCACACGACCTCAGCGGCCGACACCAAGACGCTGACTGTGGATTTGGCAAAGGCTGACACCACCAACGCATCGGATGCTGGGTCTTTGCGTAGCCAGAACTACTGCGACTTCACCTACTTCGCCGAAGACTATGTCGGCCAATCACGAACCTTCTGAGAGGGAAACATGATCAACGATCAACTGAAATTCACAGGCGAAGTCAAGCTTGTTCTTCGCGACAAAGATGGCAACGTCAAAGACACGCGCGAGGTCAAGAACCTCGTAGTCCGTACGGGCCTTGCTTTCATCGCCAGCCGGATGGTGAACACCTCGAAGGCAGTCATGTCGCACATGGCTCTGGGGTCGTCCAGCACGGCAGCGAGTGCTGAGCAGACCGATCTGGTGAGTATGCTTGGCTCGCGTGAGGCTCTTGATAGCACGACGATTACGGGCACCTACAACGAGAAGGTCCAGTACGTCGCCACGTTTGAGGCAGGTGATGCGACCGGCGCGGTGGTTGAGGCCGGTATTTTTAACGCATCGACAAGCGGCGATATGTTGTGCCGAACTGTGTTCTCAGTTGTGAATAAAGCAGCCGACGACACGCTCGCGATCACATGGACAATCACGCTCGCCGCTGCTTAATTGTTTTGACCGAGTTTTGAGGTAGTGAAATGACTACGATTGTTACGAGAGCGGGAAAAGGATCACCTCTTACGAACACGGAGGTCGATACCAATTTTACTGATCTAAATTCAAACAAACTCGAACTCGGTCAGACATTCTCTTCAGGAACGGCTAATGCACTGCTGTTCCTAAACGCTTCGAAAGTAGCCTCTAGCGGAACGTCTGTCGGGTCCGACATGACGTTTAACGGTGTTTTGGTAGGCCGTGGTGCCGGTGCTGTGGCTACCAACACTGCGGTGGGCGCGAGTGCGTTGGCGGCCAATACGACAGGCAGTCAATCGGTTGCGGTCGGTACGAATGCGTTGGCCGCGCAAACTTCTGGGTATGACAATACCGCCATTGGCGTGGATTCATTGGCGCAGACAACCACAGGGCTTAACAACTCCGCCATCGGCGTCCGCTCTTTGTGGAGCAACACCACTGGTCAAGCAAACACCGGGCTTGGTCGAAATGCATTGCGCTTGAACACCACTGGCAACTACAACACCGCCCAAGGCGTAGATGCCTTGTTGTCCAACACCACCGCCTCTAACAACACTGCTGTGGGGTATCAGGCAGCTTATTTAAACACGACAGGCTCAGGACTTACGGTATTGGGCCACCAAACCTTATACAACAACACTACTGGCGCAAATAACGTAGCATTGGGTGGCGGCGTTCCCGGTTCTGAATATTCTGCTTTGCAGTCCAATACTACTGGCGGCGCTAACACCGCCGTTGGTGTGGCGGCCCTTGGTCAAAACACCACCGCCTCTAACAACACTGCGGTTGGTTATCAGGCGGGGTACACAAATAGCACAGGTACAGGGCACTCTGTCCTTGGCTACCAAGCACTTCAACTAAACACCACGGGCGGGTATAACACTGCGCTCGGATATCAGGCGGCAAAAGCCAACACCACGGGCGGTAATCTTGTTGCGATTGGCTCTGTTGCGCTGCTTGCAAACACCACGGGCGCGGAAAACATTGGCGTTGGCGCGGCCTCCTTGGCTACCAACACCACCGGCAATTACAACGTGGCGGTTGGCTCGTCTGCGCTCACAAACAACACCACCGCCTCCAACAACACTGCTGTTGGTTATCAGGCTGGTTATGCCAGCAGCACTACATCCCAGATGACCGCCGTTGGCTTCCAAGCACTTTACACGGGGTCTTTCGCAAGTACCGCAGTTGGTTATCAAGCAGGATACGCGAACAACTCCAATTACAACACCTACCTTGGCTACTTGGCTGGCCAGAACGATGTCAGTTCTGGCGCAGCGTTCAATGTATTTGTTGGCGCTGAGGCGGGCAAGAATTACGGCGCGGCGGCAAGCAACAACAACACTGCTGTTGGTGGTGGGGCCATGACGGGTTCTTCCACGGTTGCGAACAATACTGGCACTGCCAACGCGGCATTTGGTGCAAGTTCACTTGTTTCTTTGACTAGCGGTGGCAACAATGTGGCTGTTGGAGCAAGCGCCCTTCGCTCTAACACCACCGCTTCTAATAACACTGCTGTTGGCTATCAGGCGGGGTATAGCAATACCACCGGCCCATACCTTACTGCACTTGGCCACAGGGCCGGGTTCAGCAATACCACTGCTGACCAGAACACCTTTGTTGGTTACGATACCGGCTATGCGACTACGGGCGCAAGCAACACCGCGATGGGATCGTTTGCACTGACTGCCAATACCACTGGCAACAACAACACCAGCGTTGGCACTGGCTCCATGTTGACCGCTACTACGGGCGCATGGAACGCTGCGTACGGTCGTAATGCGCTGCGAAACCAAACCACTGGTAACTACAACACGGGCGTTGGTGGGGATGCGCTATTCTCCAACACCACCGCCTCTCGCAATACCGCCGTTGGGTATCAGGCAGGGTATAGCAATCAAACTGGTACAGCGATTACGGCAGTTGGTGCTGGTGCGGCATTAGCGAGTACCGCATCTAATGTGACCGCCATCGGTTCTTATGTGCTGACCGCTAACACTACTGGAATAAGTAATGTTGGGGTTGGTGTGGAGCCTTTGACT
>Ga0181352_1000618_pt1 | contig 14942 bp, 18 predicted proteins | sample Fa13VDMLBSN_FD_130103 | JGI IMG/M metagenome (GOLD analysis project Ga0181352, IMG submission 130103) | Freshwater viral communities from Lake Michigan, USA - Fa13.VD.MLB.S.N | ecosystem: Environmental > Aquatic > Freshwater > Lake | place: USA: Michigan | collected 2013-09-23 | reverse complement strand
TTCCAGCGCCAGTACCCTGCACGGCTTGCGCTTTGATGGACTCAAACAGCGACTTCCGCATCCCGGGCTTGGTGTAGACGCCAGCCTGATTGACTTTGGATTTAGTCACGCCACCCTTGGCATACATGTCCACGTCGTTCGGGTCATCCGTGCGATGGATGACCTTCTTCTTTGGCATTTTGGAGGGGTTAATGGCCCCCATGCCACGGCTGGACATCACTTTTTGCCTTTCGCGTAGCCGCCGCCACACATGACGATCGTGCCCTTAGTCTTACCACGCTGGGCGATACCATCAGCACGGGAGGAAGCGGAAGAGACCTTCCCGCCCTTCTTCATGCCAGCCGCTTGTTGTTGAGCGGCAGGGGCTGCTGGCTCATCTTCGTCGTATTGATTTCGGTACATCAGACCGGGGAGGATGCCAAGAGCAAACCCGGCGTTCTTACCACCCTTAGCGGCAAGCTGCGGCAGGACGCCCAAAGAACCAGCAGCGGCTTCTACAAGGTTTTTAGCAAATCCCATAACGTTCTCCTCAGCAAATTTTGCCGCGAGTTTTACCGCGCGATGCAATGCCGTCAGCACGGGAGGATGCGGAAACCGTGCCGCCTTTTTTCTTACCCTCGGGGTCCATCGGAGGCTGGCCCATTTCCGCAGTGTAGATACCGCTATCCTGTTTGCGCTCGTAATCCCGAAGCTCTTTGGCTGTGGGGCCGCCCTGTTTACCTCGACCTGCACCAGCTTTAGATTGCGTATCACCAACGACACGGCTTTTTTGCCCCGGTTTGTTGGAATAGACGCCCATCCCGTCTTCTTCGTAATTTATATATTTAGGTGTTTCGTTGCTCATAATTTACCTCAGTAAATTTTGCCTTTGGTCTTGCCTTTGGTAGCGATACCATCAGCACGTTTGGATGCGGCCGAACGGGTAACTCCGCCAAACGCCATCTTTTTGGCAGGTTTAGCTTTGACCTTACCGCCCTTTTTCATGCCGCCTTCAAAGGTGGAATCAATGAAGCGGTCAACGCCACGACGGTTAAACTCTTCTTTCTCAGCCTCACGTTTAGCGGCGCGGGCGGCGCGATCACGCTCAACCAACGAACGTTTGCTGGGGCCAGTCAGTTTGCCCGGTTCGCTGGCTAGTTTGCCCGGTTCAGAACCAAGTTGGCGTGTGGCAGAATATTCCAAACGACCTACGTCGCCCATTGCACGGCGACCAGAGGCAGTTTTGGCGGCTGTACCAAGCATTTTTGCAACACGACCCATTGGCAAAAAATCGCCCGTCATGTTTTCAACGGCTTGAGACTCTGCTTGACGTTGACGGGCTGCAATGGCTTGAGGAGTTCTGGCTTTGGCCTGTGCAATCGCATACTCCGTCTCTTGTGCGGTCGGGTTCCTTCGAGGAACGTACGCCGACATATTTGGGACAGCAGTAGCACGCCGAACTGGAGCAGCGGCAGGGGCGGCAGGGGCGGCAGTAGACGCCATACTACGACCACCAGTAGGAGCCATGGCGGATTCCCATCCCGGCTCTTTGTCCGTCATGATGTCGCCATACTTGACATCGGGGTTGTACTGATCGTCCCCAGTGATAACAGGCGTGGCTACACGATCCTCTACCGGAGCGCCACCCTTGTCCCGAAGCATGTAGCCTAACGCACCAAGTGCGGCAAGGCCAGCTAAATTTGCGTTACGTCGAGCCATGTTTTACCCCTTCAGCACTTGCCGCCTTTTTTCATGGCGATTTGTCGGGCTTCGGTTTTACCTTTGGAGGCAATACCATCGGCAGACTTGTGACCAGCGGCCAAACCACCTTTGGCCATTTTGACCATCTCGGCGCCGCGCTTGGATTGTTTCTGAATGGGGTGCTCTCCCTTGGAAGCGGCACGGCCACCAGACTTCATGCCCTTCATCTCGGCCATCTCATGTTTGATCATGGATTTGGGAGCACCAGCTTTTTTCATAAAGCCAACTTCCTTCTTGACCATCGCTTTAGATTCTTTCATCTCACCACCTCTTTTAAAAAGAGCCGATTTGCCATGTTCGGTAGTCGGCCGGTTCACTTTTTGGCGATCAGGACGACCACCACTGGATGCAAATTTTTTGCCCTTATCTGCGGACATGTACTCTTGCCCAACAGACTGAGGGATACCCAACTGTTTGGCTTTGGCCGGGTTGTTTGCAACCATGGCCATGAGATTGTGCTGTTTCTGACTAACTGAGGGCACTTCGTTGCTCCCGAATGAACAAGTCAATCTTGTCGTTCAGCTTGTCGAACCGACTGTCGATATGGGCGACGATCTTGTCGATCTCCGCCTGTGTCACATTGTCCCGGGCAATCTCCTCCCGAGTCTTGTTCAACAGGATTTGGATTCGACTCAACTCGGCGGACTTTTCCCTCAGATTCCAACTGAGTAACCCGATGAATGTAGTCAGCAAGACGTTCCACAGCATCATCTCCATGTCACACCATTCGACCTTTGGTTTTACCCTTGGTAACACAGCCGTCAGCCGCCGTCACATACCCACCATCAGCGCAGTTCCACGCACGCAGGGATTTGTTAATCCTGCTGTCCGGGTCTTTTGCCGTCTCGGCAGATGTCAGTTTGGCTTTCATGCCCTTCATACGGGCGCAGAAAGAGTCTCGGCGTGGACCGCCCTCGGGTTGCGGCGCTTTCAACCCCGGTTTCCCGGGATTGGCCCGGTTGTAGGAGGCACGGCCCTTGGCGTTCAAGCCGCCAGATTCCGATTTGCCTTCCTTGCGTTGCCATGCTGGGGATTTAGCCATAAAACGCCACCGCTGTGCAACTTGCGCCAACAGTAATTACCAGGCTAGTGTTTACCAAAGCGCCTTCTCCGGGTAGGAGAATGTAATCAGACCCAGCCGCAGCAATTGTGAATGTAAACAACGTGGTTGCGTTGTCTTTAACGACAACAGAACTTGCGGCAGAGGCGCTGTAATACAGGCCCTTTAGACGAGTTCGCCCGTTGTACGCAGTGGTGTCAGCGCTTGCAGGACAACTAACGCCTTTGACATCAGTTTGCATCATGGCGTGATGCTCCTAATTAGTCGTTCTGCTGGCCAACCAGCGGGTCTGCAACGAAGTAAGTGATATAGCCACCAACCGTGCCGGAGCCAGAGGTGTCGATTGTCACAGTCACGTAGCTCATTGCGCTAATAGCGGTCAGAGTCAAGCCGCTAGTAACCACACCAGCCGAAGCCACGGACAAGTTGTTAGCGATGGCTGCGCCAGTCACGGTACCGCTGGTGTAACCACGGGTGCCCAGATCAACAGAGCCAGCGCCTGCGTCATTGATAACCACGGACAGAACAACTGCGCCAGCGGGAAGAATAAGTGCAGGACCGCCATTAGAGACGGTAACGTTGGTAGCGGTAGCGACAGAGGCGTCAGCAATGTAGAACTGAGCGGCCATAACGCCGGAACCACAGTAAGCGGTGCGCGTCTGATCGCCGCCGCCCGAACGCCAAATGCTTTGGGTGGTAGAGAGAGCCATTTGAATTGTCCTTCGTACAAAGATCAGCCCGTCAATTGTGTACGCATCTGCCGGATCAGTTTGACGGACCGGGAACTCCGGTTTAACACAATATACCCCAAAAGAAAAAGGGGCGCAAGGCCCCTTTTTCTACATCATCAGGCCGAACCTGACGAACCAAACACACCCAGCGGGTCAGACCAGCCGAACGAATAACGCTCGCGGGCCTTGTAACGGACGTTACCAGTGTCGAAATCGCCATCCATGCTGTTTTGCAGCGGGGTACGAACGAAGTGCTTCAGACCGTTGGGAACATCAGTCGTCAGGAACCAGCCGTTGTTGTCGGTCAAGAAGTGGTTCACGGTGTAGCCTTCAGGCACGGCACCGTTGTTCTTGATCGCGTTGATGTCGTTGTCGTTGGTACCAACGCGCAGCTCGGTTTCGAGCAGACGGGTAGCGACGAACATCAGTGCCGGAGGCACAATCAACTTACGGGGTTTGGCGGCGATCAGCAGACCACGTTCATCCGTCCAAGCGGCGATCTGAATAACGGCGGCTTCCAGAGAAGTCTCGTTCAGGTCAGCTTGGGTGGAGGGGGTGTTGCTGTTGGTACCACCAGACACCAGCGGGTGGGCCGTGCTGAACAAGGCCACGCCATCGCCACCGGGGTAGGTTGCGCTGAAACCATTGTTCAAAACAGAAGCGGCTTTAACCTGCTTGGTGTATGCCATGGCGCGGGCCAGACCCTTGGTATAACGGGCCGAGAGGCTGTCGTACAGGTTATCTTCAATCGCCTCTTCGGTGATCGAGAAACCCATAGCGATGGTCTCGTGGTTATAACGGGTCGTCCAAGCCTCTTGGGCGTTATCGTAGGCGATAGCAGAACCTTCGGCCTTGACGGGGGCGGCGCTGAAGCCAGAGAGTTTGGTCTCTTCTTCAAACGAACGCTCGGAAGTCTCGGTTTCGTAGATTTCTTTATGCTCTTCGCCGTAACGGGCATACTCCATTCCGAACAGGGCGTTCAGACCGGGGAGCAGCTCTTTCAGCAGTTGTGCGCGTGAAATGGCCATGATTTACTCCTTATCAGACGCCAGTCGGGTTGAGATACTGATGACCACCTGCAACAACTTGGCTCGTCACGTTAGGTGCATTCCACTTAACGATGACTTCGCAGAAGTTGCCAGACGAGTTGGCAGTATCGGGGACCACATCAATGATGCGGATGGGCAGGGTTGCGGTCGTGGTAGCGCCAGCGGCGGTATAAATACCAACCTTGGAATCACCAGTCACGTTAGAACCTGCGTTCTGCACCAATTGAGCGTTTGACCCAATAACGGTACGGCCCAAGAAGGTGGGCAGCAAGCCACTAGAGGTGCTGTCTGCGGTGGTGCCAGTAACCAGCACAACTTTGAACAGCTGATCAGGATCGTCCGACACAAAGGCGAGGATCGTGGTGCCACTCTTGACTGCCAAACTTGCAGGATAGTACTGCGAGAAGGTCAGTTGGCCAGTAGTGGCGCTCGTGTACTGGCAACCCAAGAACACGCCACAGGGGGTAGCGGTCGTAGTGCCAGCGTCTTTTTCGATAGTGCCACCGGCAACAATCGTCACAACGTCGCCGTAATAAATGCTGGTGCCGTAGCCGGTACCAGAAGTATTAGCGATGACGAGCTGACGAGTAGCTCCGGCAAACACCTGTCCACCGATCAAATTGATCGGTTTCAGCCCGTAAGGGGCGTCAACGGTAGGATATGCCATTTAAGACTCCAATTGTTTAAGAACCAGAACCGAAAGTGACCTTGGTGTCCCGTTCCGCGAATTTACGCATACGGGGGTCATTTTCGCGCATGAAATTGTTGTCTACCGATTCAATTTGAGCTCTGTTTTGGTTGGCGTAGTACGCCTCACGTTGTTTCAGGAACTCTTCAGGAATACGGCAAAGCAACAGTCCGCCGACCTCAACACCGCCTTTGAAGCGGCCTTCGGTGGTCGAGTGCATCATAAGTTCGGGATAGTCCTCTGCCTTGCAGGGTTCGTATCCTTCACGTAACTTACTAGAGATATTGCTGGGATCAGCATTACCCATGGTGCTGAGACGCACCCAGCGGTGAACCCAACCGGGACGGTCATCAGGGTTCGGCAGGGTCTCAGGCGGACGCCACGCTTGGGGCCGTTGGGCCTTAACACGGGTATCCAATTCACGGGCCAATCGGTTTTGACCCTTTTGGCTTTGGGTTTCGACTTGCTGTTCCATCATTCACCTCTATTAAGTAAAGCAACCTGTTTAGCGTATTGTTCTGGAGTGATCCCAAGTCTGCGGGCTAACGCAACCTGAGACTGCTTCAATTTGATACGGCTAGGTGACGAACTACGGGAGGCCGGGGCCACAACCGTAGACGGCTTTTGTGCACGGCGCGGAGGTTCATCGTCCTCTTCTGCCGGAGTCGACCTCTTTTGGCGAGGCTGGTCATCTTCCTCTTCGCTCTGAGATTCAAAGTACTCAGGAAACCTTTTACGCATAGTCTTATCGACCATCCGGAAGTACTCTTCAGTACCTACATAGTCGGCACCATACTCCCGTTGCAATTTTTTGTCAACACCCATCGCTGCCATCGTCATTTCATCATCTACGCCGAACCAGTCATTGTTGGTTTCGAGCCAACGCTTGGTACGGGGACTGACCTTGGGCTGGTCACCTTCGACCTTCATGGGCTTATATTCTTCCCGGTCTTCCACCTCGATGGGTTTTAAGGTCTCAGCCTTGTCCAGTTTGACCGTTGCCTTGGCGATCTGGGCTTGAGCCTCCACCACGGCATCCGCATCGCCAGCCTCATACGCCTTGCGATATTTGTCCTTGGCTGACTCCAACTCGGCCTGAGCGGCGGTTTTGCTGGTGGCAATGTATTCTTTACTACCACTTGCCAGCCGCTCTTGAAGACGTTTGTTTTCTTCGTATACCTTACGGGCAAACTCTTCAGCCGCCTCACGCTCGCGCAATGCCTGCTCTTTGGCGCGACGCTCGTCGTGGTAGCCACGGGTAAACTTCTTAATACGCTGTTGAACCTTCTCGTCATAGGACGACAGTTCATCCTCCGTCGGGTCTTCCGGGGGAGGGGCGGGTTTACGACCACGATCCGCAGGGGGCGTGTCGTCTTCAATCTCGATTTCGACTTTGCTCTTAGCCTCGTCGTCATCTTTCATTTTGGCTTTCGCTTCCTTCTCATCAGGAAACTCAAACTCATCACCTTTAAATTAAGTCGCCATCTTTTACTCCTTACGATGCACGTGTAATGCCACGGGGGTCTTCCACAACCGCCTCAACCGAGTCATCATTAATGATTCGGAATTCACGGCCATGAATCTTCAGGCGGGTGCCTGAATTGGGTCGGACGATGACAAAGTCACCTTCCTTGCAGGACGGTCCACTAGGGAAGCGAGTTGCATCCTTATAGGCGTCCGGGCCAACCTTCACCACAAACAGTATGGGAGTCAGAATCTCCTCATAGTGCATGGTTTTTGAGTCCTTGAGCAGGCCCACATCACTATCCGCATACTCTTCCATCGCCTCGGGGACGACACAGAGCAGGTGGAAGGTTTTTGGATCAGGCAGTTGTTTTGCCTTCTCCTCAGCCGGTTTGTTAATGATCTTAGAAAGATCAACGGCTAGGGCCGGGTTGACATCAATCATCTTTGGTTATCCTTTGCACGAGGTCGTTAATAATTGAATCTGCAAGGTATAGACCTCGGATTACCCCACAGACCTTTTTGTATTCGTCATACGTATCGGCTCGGCTGGACGCAAGAAAGGCGACTTGCTCCTGCCTCAACTTTTCGATCTCCTGTTGCACATGCGCTAAGGCATGGATGGTGTCTTTCAATTTTTACCTCTTAGGTTGTTGACGGGATTGGTGCATCATCTGGGACCTGGACTTGGCAATGTCGACGCCGAGTTTCGCCCCATCGGTCTCTTGTTTTGCCGCGATCTGGAGCATGGCAATCTCCTTCTGGGCAACGATTCGAGCCTTCTCAAGCTCCAACTGATCGGCTTTAGCCGCTGCTTCAGTGGCTTGTTTCTGTGCCTTGAGTTCAAGGTCTTTCATACGCAACTGCAACTCCTGCATCTGCATCTGCACAACGGGGTCCTGCATCTGCTGCTGGGCTTGTTGTTGCGCGGCCTCCGCCTTGTCACGGTTGAGCAACTGTTGTGAGGCTTGGCCAGCCCGCACCGCGATTGCGTCTGCAATCTCGGGAGCAATTTTGGGCTGTTCTCCATCCTCATTCTCAGCGGGCAGGATCATGTTCATCTCTGCCTCAACCTGACGACGGTACTCGAACGCAATGTGCTCGTTGATGTGAGCCATCGCAGCGGCCATGATCTGTTGCGCCGCCGGATTCATCTGCATGAGCGACTGAATCTTCGGGTTCTGGATCGCGGCCAAGTGGGTCTGAATATGCGCCTCATGGTTCTGCTCGATGAACGCCTTGACCGGCTTCTGGATCAGCAGGTTCTGGTTCTCAGACACCGGGTCCATGGGAGTCATGTCGTCCTCGATGGGCACCAACTTAGCGGCATTCTTGATGCCCAACACCTCAATCATTTGGCGGTGCAACAGCGGCAGGTCATACAACTGCGGGGCAGTCTGAGCCAACTGAAGCGCGGCTTGATAAGTCACGATCTTCTGCGCCATGGTGGAGGCGTTGGGGTCGCTGACCGGAATCACATCGACGCTATCGTAGTCAGTTTTCTTCGCCTTGCGCGAGCCATCCACCGGCTCGTAGTCATACTCTTCGGGAGTGTAGTCAGCGATGATGGCCTTGAGGAGTTTGAACTCCTGCCTCATGCTGAAGTGCATACGGGCCTGAACAGCGCCCATGACTTTCAACGTACGCTCCAGAATCGCCAGCGTTGTGCCAACGGGAGCCTGTGCAGACATGTCGCTCACCTTCATGTCACCAGCAGATGCGAAGGCGCGGCCCTCGGTAACGATCTGGTTGAACAGCGTGTAGAGCGTCTGGCTCGGCTCTTTGTAAGGCAGTGGGAGGATGTTGTCGCGGATGGAACCGCTCGGCACATCTACGTCTCGGAATTCCCCCGGTTGAATCGGCGTGTCATCACCTTTAATGCGAAGGCCCCGTGATTTAAGACCTCCGGGGAGGTTAGATAGAGTTCCTGCGTCGACCAGTTGACGAATAAGCATGGTCGCCGACTTGGCGTAGCCACCGATGAGGTGGATGAGTCCGTACCCGTAGAACCCGAATCCGGGGATGTATTGGTAGTGCACGAAGTGTTGACGTTTAAGGTGTAGTTTGTCGCCTTCATACCAATTCCTTCTGATGGCCAGCACCTTTGTCGTACCTTTCTCCACCGTCACAACATACGGTAGAGCGATACCGGTCGGCTCACCCTTCTTATTCTTATGCTCATATCCGGGCAAGTCAAGGTTAACGTGCATCTCCAGTATGCGGTAACGGTCATCACTGATGGCCGAGAGGCCCATCTCGTTGGCCTTTTGCTTCTCAATGTCGTCCAGATCATGCGTCGGTTCGCCCAGATCAACATCACGGTAGAACCCTGCTTCGATCAGTTTAGTGACCTCGTTCTCAGTTTTACGCATCACGTGCGTAACACGCTCGGCCCGCTCGATTGATGACGCGCCATATGGCACAACGATGTCTTCAGCGGGAATAAACACCGCCGCCTGACGACCAAGGCTCGGGTCGTAGTACACCTTTTTGAACGCTGAACCCGCAATCGGCAGGTTCCACAACAGCTTCTCATGCTCAGGGCGGTACTCCACCATGATGTCGGTCAACTGGTAGTTCATGTCCTCTTTGACACGAGTGGCAGCTTCTTCCTTCTCAGGCGTGTCTTTACCGATGATCTGTGTCTTGACAGGGCCAGCGGCCGGGAATGTTTCCGTAATGCCTTCCGACTGGAACCGCACAACGGACTCAGTCAGCATCGGGTGGAACACACCACACGCACCGTTCCACGGCTCCGTGCGCTCCTCGTACCGCAGACCCAAGAGTTTCAGACCCTCAACGTAGGTCGACATCCACTCTTTCCTGTCCATGATGTCTTTGTTGAAGTCCTCAACCAACTCACTGCCTAATGAGTCAAGGGACGACTCGTCCATCTCTTCAGCGAGGTTGGCATCAAAGTCCTCATCACCACGCTCACTCTTTGGCTCAAGGTCAATCTCCAAGTCACCGATGCCGATGCGAACCGCCTCCGGGTCTTCAATCTCGATCTCGATGGGGGGAGCTTCTTCAACGCCCATGCCAAGAGGTGCCTCATACAACGCTTTGTCGATTGCCATGATGTTTCCTTAAACTGTGTAGTACCGGTCACGCCGATACCCTTTGAACCATTGCATCTCATCTGGCTCATCCGACGGGAGCCTGAGATACCCACCTTGCCTAAACCGCATGAGTGCAAGCGTCGTCGAGTCCACCAAGTCATCGTGCTCGCCCGACGGAAACGCCGCTACTTCGTCGACCAACTCTTCGGCCCAACGAGTGCGCGGTGCCCACACTTTACCTGAAGCAAATAAATCCGCAACTGCGTTCAGGCGAGTGATCTTGTCTGCTCCACGACTGGGAGTGAACTCCTGCACGGGTATGCCCATCGCTCGGAACTCCTGAATCAGCGGCGCACCCGACGCCTTCTTCTCCACGAGGAACGCATCCGGCTCCCAGTCTTTCCAGTCCTCGAACGCTTTCTTCTTCAGCTCCGGGAACTCCAACCGTTCTTTGTATGAGTTGAGCAGGATGATGTTAGCGTTCCCCCTGTCCTCCTCCATGTAGAACACACCCCACGTTGTGCACGCGGAATAGTCGTTCACCTTCTTGATCTCGTGCGCCGTGTCCCATGCCTGAATGATGAACTCACACTGCGGCGGGTGGTCTTTCTCCCACCACTGCCACCAGTCGCGCTTCACGATAGCGTTCGTATCCGAGGTAGGCTGCTGCTGGTACTGCGCCATCCATTTCCCGGTGGGCAATTCTTCCCGAAGCGCCAACAACTCCTGCTGACTCCAGAACTCCGGCCACAGCGGCTTGTCATCCTCAAAGAGAGCAGGGAACTCAATCACCGTCCACTCTTCACCACCACGCTGCGCCGCCGCTTTGAGCACCTGAGCGGTCAAGTCCCGCAGGCTCCACCGAGTCATCACGATCACGATGGCCCCACCCGGCTGTAGACGCTGACGAGGACCCGATGTGTACCACTCATACACCTTGTCGTACACCTCTGGGTTGTATGCACCGATGGCAGCCTCTTGTTCTGAGTGCGGATCGTCAATGATGAGCACGTCGGCACCCTTACCAGTCACCGCACCGCCCACACCGATAGCGAAATAGTCGCCACCGAAGTTGGTATTCCACCGGCCAGCCGCCGCAGAGTCAGTTTGCAGCCCAACTTGGGGAAAAATGCGCTTATAGACCTGCGAATCCACCAAATTTCGCACTTTTCGCCCGAATCCGACCGCCAATTCGGCCGTATGGGAGGTCTGAATCACCTTTTTATGGGGAAATTTCCCCAAAAACCACGCCGGAAGCAGGTATGAGGCGAATTCTGACTTCGTATGACGGGGTGGCATGTTGATGATGAGGCGTTTTATGTCCCCATGCGCCACCGCCTCGAACGCTTTCGCCATCCTTTTGTGGTGCCGACCCCCAATAAATGTCGGCCAGACCTCTTTGACGAACGCCATGAAGTCACTTTGAGCCGCATCGCGCATATTGCGTGTGCGCAACTCCTCCAAAATCTCCGACACCGCCTCTTGCTCGTCCTTTGGAAACCGTTTGATCAGCGACAACAGCTGATCCGGCGTGAGCATGCGGATTTTTTCCCGGGTCTCCGGGTTGTCAAAGAACCTTCTGAGGGAGTCAGAAATCGGTTTCATTTTTACTGTGGGTTTTTGTCTTCATCAAACGCCATATCTGGCGGATGAGGCACGTCGTCATGCACATACACCCCAAACTCGTTAGGTTCAATGTCGTGACCACACACCACACAATAATAAACATCAGTCTTCATCCAACTCCCCATCGTCTATCAACTCACCACCGACCAAACCCAGTTCGTCGTCCACATTGATCACCTGCACCGCTGGGGCCAAGGGCAACGGGTCGTAATCTATAGCCGGGGCCTCTTTCGCATCGACATCAATAATGTCCGAGAGGTACGAAGACAGCTTACTTGCCAGATCAGCCTCAAGTTCCTCAGTAGTTCGGTGCGTGACGTTGATGTCAATCCGCTCCGCGAACGCTCCCACATCCGACAATTTACCCAACATCTCAAGCGCCTTGAGTTCAATCTTGGCGTTCCCGCTATTGGAGAGTTCAAGGTACTTTAACTTGATGTAATTCCGCAGTTGTTGTGCATTGCGGACAACATCGAAGTCATATTCGTTAAGGAGTGCGGAGAGGATCAGGGCCTTGGCCGGAGTGTTGATTGACTCTGGGGGCGTGACCGGGCTGTCCATGAACACCGCACGTGCATCTTTGCGGTCGGCTTCTGTCACCTTGACATCGTCCAGACCATTTTCGCGCAAAAACTCTACGGTATTGAACGCACGCTGTGCGCGTTCTCTGATGTCAGAAATCTCGTCCGCCGTCCAATCGAACGGTGGAGGCACATCCAGTTCAGGAGTTACAAGAATCATTTCGTCAGACATGGCACCGTGGGTTACGGGAATGCGTGAAATGTAACAGAAAAATATATGGTGGTGCAAGCCAGGAGGTTGGGACTCCATGCCGGGGGGTGTTTTGGTATGTGTAGTTACGCTGGGTAATATATAAAAAATGAAGGGGTGGGGGGTATAAAGATGTTGTGGAGTGTTGTTGCTACGAGTGGCGCCAGCAAGCCTGTGTAATGATTGATCGGCCTTGGAGGTTCTTGCAAGGTTCCGGTTTCTATTTTGGGGTCGTGAACGCCCCGATTTCTATTTTGTATATGTTGGATGTGCAAAATACAGTATGGCAAGGCGCGTATGGAACCAATCTACCAATCTGGGGGGTGGGGGTCGCCAACTTTCGTACTGTACGAAAAGATAATGCTATCCCGTGCAAAATGATACGATTGTGGCATAATACATTCCATGGAGTCGAGATAAGGCATAGATTCCATACCATACCAACCATGCCTGTTGAAAGTGTTTTATGAAATCCAATCTCTCTGTTGTCGGTTCCTCTGCAACCCATGTCGATCTGGCATCTAAGGCTATCGCTGTCGGCGTGGCATTAGGCAAGATGCAAAAGGCCTTGGCTGAGGCTAATGTGCTCAAAGAGACGATCAACAAACTGATCGTTGAATTGCACAATAGCAAAGCGAAGGTCGGCATCTATCGCAAAGATGGTACTGGGTGCGCTCTTGCAACTGGTTTTGTTGACGGATGCGTGGAAGCAGGGTTGTCTCACTCTACTGCTCAGAAAACCTACTTGCCGACCTTCAAGCAGGCAGTCGGATCGGGCAAGCCGGTAGGCGACTGGAACGGTCAACGTGCCAAAGGCAAAGGCAAAGGCAAAGGTGGCAAGGCAAGCGAACCGAAATCACTTGCAAATAAACTGGCTACTTGTTTCAGGGACGCCGATTTTGAAGGGTTCATCAATGACCTACAAGGTTCATATGAGAATGACGAGATCAGCACCCTGTACGAAGGCATCAAATCTTACCTTGAGTCTGAAGGCATCGAACTGAAAGACGCTGAGTAATCAGTAAGTATTAAAAGCCCCGCTTCGGCGGGGCTTTTTTTTGGCCTAAATTTTTGATACCTGTAACCTCCCGCCAGCCGCTTGCGTGCCATACTGAAACATCACCATGCGTAACGTCCAATACCTACCTAGTGTTACACACACTACTACTTGACAACTCGAAACCTGTTGCCTACCCGCTGGCTGTCCCTCCTTACAATATCACGCGGAACATACTCAACTTATGTTACAGACAATACTACTATCCACATCTACTTTCGTACCGTACGAAACCCCGCCAGCCATCACAACACATAGCGTAGTTGCGCTACACACACTACTACTTAAACTATCCATAGCGTCATTGACAAGTCGAACCCTGTTCCCTCCCCGCTGGCAGTCCTCGCATGGGGCTTTCGTACCGTACGAAAGTGTCAAAGCAATGCTGTATCGTGTTTTATCTCAAACCTCTCATTTATTCCAGAGCACCGGAATAATATAAAACCCTTTAAAATCAAGCACTTGCATGGGGAAAGTTCCCTATTATTACATTATTCCTTAAAAATAATATATACACCCCCTACCAAATCTGCACACTCACACTCATGCCCATGTATGCACACACCCGCTGTTTTATGGTTTTTCTCTCTTTCGTATTTGCTGGCTCATTTCCCCAAAATCACGGAATATTGTAATAATGCATCTGTCCCCAATTCTAAGTCATTGATTTTAAAGGCTTTTCTTTTATTCCCGTCCCCAGAATAATATAAGAGGTTTGAGACAAAACACGCTTTCGTACCGTACGAAACTAGAAAGTAACAACTTGACAAACCCCCAAAACTGTGGTATACTAACCTCTGGTTAGTCAAAAATGATTAACCGGGACTTTCGTACAGTACGAAACCTCCAATGCTCTTTAACAATCAATCAGGCATACACATACCAACATCTTGGTGTGTGTTAACGAACCGCCGCTCGGAACTAATGTAATACGAGAAACGCACAGGCGACAGGGCAAAGTCCATGACGGGTGTAAGAGACCGGAAAAGCAAAAGACACAGCCCCATAGAACCTTAAGTGCGTGAATAGGCGTCCAGTAGCCAGTCTGGTGTAAATGTGGTGTAGGTTGTGTATCTGATTTTTATTTTATGGGGCTGAATTCACAAGCCTTACAGATCACAACCGATAGCATTTGCAAAGTGCAATACAAGGGGTGTGGTGGATGCGTAAGCACCGCCCGAGTCGACAAACCGAACACCCCAACCCACCTAACTGTGCGGGGCTGGGCTTGACTTTCGTACCGTACGAAACAAGCCTTGGGCTAACAACCCGAACCCCTAATGTGGCGAAATGCAATGCGTGTAGAAAGAGTCAATAAGTCACGCAACGATGACACGCCACTAGGAACACGAACCGTGACGGGCAACCAACATGGGATATGCGTGAACAACGAGCACTATCGTGGGAAACCAACAGACACAATCATATAGACAGGGAACACAACCCGTAGGGTATGCGAGGAACCGATAACCAAGGCGAAGCGTACCCTACAAGATGTGGTTCCCACATCAAACCAAACCAACCGCCTGAAAGGGGCAAACCATGAAACTGCTGACGAAAATGGACTTAGACAATCTGTTGCACGCAATCATCCGTATGGAGCACAAGTGTGCAGGGTCGATGGAGATGGATGAGTACGCATCGGCTGTGCGTCTGTGCCAAGAGGTCGAAGCACCTCAATTCATCACCGAGTATTT
>Ga0181352_1000617_pt1 | contig 14948 bp, 14 predicted proteins | sample Fa13VDMLBSN_FD_130103 | JGI IMG/M metagenome (GOLD analysis project Ga0181352, IMG submission 130103) | Freshwater viral communities from Lake Michigan, USA - Fa13.VD.MLB.S.N | ecosystem: Environmental > Aquatic > Freshwater > Lake | place: USA: Michigan | collected 2013-09-23 | reverse complement strand
GAGTGGCGTGTCTCGTACGGTGAAGGCAAGGACGCCAAGCGCCCCGACCTGATCCTCGTGGAAGACAAGGCCGCAGGTATCTCGCTGGTGCAGGAGTTGCGCCAGATGCACCTGCCTGTGCGGCCATGGAACCCGGGCAACGCCGACAAGATGACCCGCCTTCAGATTACTGCGTCCATCTTCACGACAGGCCGTGTGTGGCTACCTGAGAGCAGTGTGCGTGCCGGGTATGTGAAGGACTGGGCCGAGGGGTTCCTGAGCCAGATATGCTCGTTCCCTGACTCGGCACATGACGACTACGTGGACAGCACGACGCAAGCGATCCGTTTGTTAAAGGACATGGGTTTCCTCGACATAAACCCCGAGCCTCGTTATGATGACGATGATGATTATCTTGAGGTTCAACCAAAGCGGGTGAACCCGTACGCGGCGTGAAAGGGATGATATGGCGGACGTGAAGAAGACGGGAATGGCATTCGCGAAGGTGATGAAACAAGCATCCGATGAGGCGGAGGCCGCACTCGCCGCTCAGAAAGCCGCTGAGAAGGCCAGCAAACTCGAGAAGGTGCTGGAGGCCAAGCAAGCACCAATGACGACGCCCTCGGGCACTGGCCTGCCCTTGATGCCACGTTCGCAGGGTATGTACACCCCGGGCGTCGAGCAGAAAGACCTGCCCCGTATGCCAACGGTCGACAAGGCCCGAGCCGCAGGCAAGCAACCCAAGTACACCGAGCGGATGCAAGACCTGCTCGACTCGCCCACCGCACGCAAGAAGATCGACAAACTGATCAACCAAGGCAAGGACTTGAACGTGCAGGAGTGGTACGGCACCGAGCCGATCCGTCAGGTCGCCATGGACATCGGCATGAGCCAGAAGGAGTTCTACCAGTTCCTCGCTCAGATGGCCTCAGCGTCTCAGCGCAACCCTGTCGACCAGCAGAACAAGATGGGCAGTTACCTGCACTACCTCAGCCAGACAGGCCAACTGCCGGACGACGCATTCCTCCTCACGAACAAGATCAAGCGCGGCAAGCAAGAAGCACCCAAGGGCACGGCCATCGAGTTGCCGCCCGGGTATGGATCGCTGGCGCAGGGTGACATCTTCTCCCGTGGCAAGCAGATCGCCGCTGGGGACATCGAAGGCGCACTGCCACCCGACAAGAAGTTGGGCACCTTCTACCGCAACTACCAAGGCAACCTCAAGCCCGTGACCGTCGACGTCAACGCTGTGCGTGGCCCGATCATCGAGCGTGGTGATCCGCGCTGGCTGGCATCGAAGTTGGTGGAGAAGGATGAGGAGGGCAACGTCATCGCGACGCACTTCCCTCGCAAGGATGTCGAGTCGGGCAAGTTGAGCCTCAAGCAGGCAAAAGAACGCCCCGGCTTTTGGGAGGCCGCCCCCTCTGGTTCAGAGTATGCTGGATTCGAAGACCTGTGGCAACGTGGTGCAAAGCGCCATGGCATGGCCCCAGCAGAAGCGCAGGCATTGGGCTGGTACGGCTCCGCTGATGTGACCGCCCTGAAGACCAAGCCAGAACTGTACGTCGAGAACCTCGAGCGCATGATCCGCCGCACCGCCGAGCAGACAGGTCAGAACCCACGCAAGGTGATGGAAGACGTCCTGCGTGGCAAGCAGTACCTCAAGAAAAAGGGCGGCGCTGTGACCAAGGTGACGGCCAGCCGCGACAAAGATTACGAAGGCGCGTACCACGACGCCATGGCGACCGAGATCAACAAGGCCAATGGTGGCGTGATCAAGTCCCTGCAATGGAAGGCCGAAGGCGGGGCCATCAAGCCCATGCCATGGAAGGCCGCAGGTGGTGGCTGGGCCAAGGCTGGCAAGGCCATCCAGAAGGCCGCAAAAGAGGCTGGCATGGCAAAGCCCCAGACCGCCGAGAAAGACCTGACCACACTGCAAGACTTCCACACCTCGCTGGGCGATTCTGTCCGCGCCCGTGCCATGGAGGCGCAGAAGCAAATGGAAGGCTTCGATTACAAGTACGACAAGGGCCAGCGCGTGTTCACCAAGGACAGCGCGGCCAAGAACAAGCCGCCTTACACCATCCTGCACCGCACCCGTGTGGGCAATCAGCCGATGCGTGAGGACATGAACGACTTGATGAGCAAGAAGATCATCGACCCCGAGACAGGCAAGACCAAGCGCACACCCTACGAACCCGGCTACCGTGTCCGCTACGAGAAGGGCGACGAGTGGTCTGAGTTTGACATCCCTGCGTCCGCCATCGTCGGTGACGTGGAGATGGCCCAAGGCGGCGCAGTGCCCAACCTGAACATCGACAACACCATGCCCGACTCAAGCGACAGCGGCATGATGAACTACCTGCCCCGCTTCGATGGTGGTGGCGCAGTCGACCAGAGTGAACTTGGTGGTGAAGGCTTGACCAAGGCCAAACTGATGGCCGAGATTCTGGCCCGCATGGCAAAAGAGCAAGGCAAAGAGGAGATCGGCTCCCTAAAAAAGCCTCGCGCCCTCACTGACCTCATCAACCGGGGCATGATTGCTCCGTTGGTCGGTGCCCCGGTTGACCTGATCAACATGGGGTTGGAGGGCGTCGATGCTGTGCGTGACTTAGCGAGTGGTAAACGAGTCGAAAACCGATTGGCTTCTGAAAAGCCTGTTGGTGGATCGGAGCAGATCAAAGACCTGATGAACCGCTTCAACATGACGAGCGGTGAAGACCGCCCCATGATGGAGACTGGCCTGTCGCTGGTCTCTCCTGTCGGTGCGGTCAAGGGCGCGGCCAAGACTGGGCAGGTCGGCCAGAAGACTTTAGGTGCCTTGGGCGAGATCGCCAACACAAACTTAAACAAGTCTGGTAAACTGTCAAGTCCCCTCACTGAGGCAAAGACGGCATCGACCGGGACACCACAAGGAGCAAAGTATGCAACCAAACAAGAAGGCCCATTCTTCAGAGTCAGGCCAACCGCCGCTGATCCGAGCAAGGCAAAGGGTAGCGGAACTCGAGAAGCGACTGGGCTATCAGCCCAAGGGTCTCTCGAAGCAGGATCAGGAGACGTTCGAGGCGGACTTCCGCAACGCTATCCGACGGAAGAAGTGGATCGAATAATCGCTGACCCAAACCTCAACGAGCCGCTTCGCATCGCCCAGCAGTACACCCGCGAGAAACTGGGCACCGAATTCACTGCGCCAGAAATTCCACCGAGCAGTCTCGCCAAGCAAAGCGCGATTGCCCGCACGCATGAACTCGCCCTGACCGACAGCCCTGAGTACAAGAGCGCTGTCTTTGACGCCTACGCCCGTACCATGCCTGACGTGCTGGAGCAGGCTGGCGCGAAGAACTACGACGACCTGATGGAGAAGGCATACCGCCAACTCGCCGTCGAGACCGACCAGCAGTTCCAAGCCCTGCCGTTCAATCTGTCGTACCACCGTGGTGGCGAAGGCAACTACAGCGGCACCCGTGAGTTGCTCGAGGACATCCACGGCAACAAGCATATGTACGTCTACCAAGGCGGCGACCCACATGACTTCCTCAACCGTGTCGACGATGCCACTGGCCTGAACGAGAACGAGAAGTTCCGCGCCGTGCATGACGCCATGGGCCACGCCATCTATGGCAACGAGTTTGGCCCGCTGGGTGAAGAGAGGGCATGGGCCATCCACCAGCAGATGTACAGCCCGCTGGCCCGTCTGGCGATGACCGCCGAGACACGCGGCCAGAACTCACTGGTCAACTACAGCCCGCTCAACGTCAACCTCAAGGACGAGGTGTCCAAACTGCGCGAGTTGCAGATCGAGGCACGCCGCCGTGGTGACAAAGAGGGTGAGCGCGTGGCTACCGAGGCCATCCGCGACGCCTTTGGTGGCTTCCAGTTTGCGCCCCAGAAGGCCATCCTCCTGCCGCCCGAGTTCTCCGATCCCAAGTACCGTGGTGGGATGCCTGACTACATCCAGCCGCTGATCACACCGCAGGCAGGCACGACCACCAAGTCGGCCTTGACGCACTTCAGCCACAACCCTGAGTTGCGCGTGACCGACCCGACCAAGTACGGAACCGGCATCAAGGGCGCTGAGATGGCACGCCTGCAAGGCACCGACAATCCGATCGTGCCCCGCACCTACTTCTACGCCGGTGAACCCGGTGCAGTCGCTCCAGAGCCGGGTCTGGGTGTGAATCGCTACCGAACCGAATCCGAATCGCTTTACGATATTTCCAGCGACCCACTGCGCTTCAAGCCGCTGGCCCGTGAGTCGAACCGCACACCCTTCACCGCCAAGTACAACGCTGGCATCAGGTCTCCAGATCAGGAATTGACTGACATGGAGCGCATGATCCGCGAGTACGGCTACGAGGGCTACATCAACCCGAAAGCCAGCAAGCCTGCCGCCGTGATATACACGCCCAAGCAGGTTGAGCGCCGCCGTCGTGGTGGCCTGATGCTGATGAAAAAATAAGGACAGACCATGGCTACAGAATTTCCGATTGACCCAGAGTTCGATCGCTTCATCGAGGGATTGAAAGAGACGCCCAACGGTGGCCTTGAAGTCGAACTGCCTGACGAGGACGCCGAGGTCGAAGAACTGGCCGACGGCTCTGCCCGCGTGGTCATGAACGAGTTCGACGGCCCCGAGGAGGACGAGGACTTCTACGCCAACCTTGCCGACACGGTCAACCTGTTTGACCTTGAGAAGATCACCCTGCGCTACCTTGACCTGATCGACAAGGACAAGGAGGCCCGCAAGGAGCGCGACAAGCAGTACGAAGAGGGCTTGAAGCGTACCGGTCTGGGCCATGACGCGCCCGGTGGTGCATCGTTCCAAGGCGCATCGAAGGTGGTTCACCCTGTGATGGCCGAGGCGTGCGTGGACTTCGCATCCCGCGCCATGAAGGAGATGTTCCCACCAGACGGCCCAACCCGCACCAAGATTCTGGGCGAGGTCACACCCGAGAAGACCGAGGTGGCCGAGCGCAAGCGCGACTACATGAACTGGCAGTTGACCGAGCAGGTCGAAGAGTTCCGCGACGAGATGGAGCAGATGCTCACGCAGTTGCCCATGGGTGGATCGCAGTTCCTCAAACTCTGGTACGACGAGAAGAAGAAGCGCCCTTGCGCTGAGTTCGTGCCGATCGACAACATCATCCTGCCGTTCGCCGCGACCAACTTCTACACCGCACAGCGTGCGACCGAACAACAAGACATCACCGACTGGGAATTTCAAAACCGCATCGAGCGTGGCCTGTACCGCGACGTGTCCTACATCCGCGCCACCTCTGAGCCTGAGCAAACAGCCGCAGAGAAGGCCAACGACAAGATCGAGGGTCGCCAGTACCAAGACGGTTCTGACGGCCTGCGCCGCGTGTACCACGTCAGCACGTTCTTGAACCTCGACGACGACAACCACAGCAAGGGCGAGAGCGCACCGTACATCCTGATGATCGACGCCCTCGACAACAAGTGCGTGGGCCTGTACCGCAACTGGGAAGAAGGCGATGACACCTTCACCAAGTTGGACTGGATCATCGAGTTCAAGTTCATCCCATGGCGTGGCGCTTATGCCATCGGCCTGCCTCACCTAATCGGTGGCCTTGCCGCCGCGCTGACAGGCTCCTTACGTGCCCTACTGGACACCGCGCACATCAACAACGCGGCCACCATGATCAAACTCAAGGGCGCGAAGATGTCTGGACAGTCCCAGAACATCGACGTGACTCAGGTGACCGAGGTCGAAGCCGCGCCCGGTGTGGACGACATCCGCAAGGTTGCCATGCCCATGCCTTTCAACCCACCCAGCGAGGTGCTTTTCCGCCTCTTGGGCTGGCTCACGGACGCCGCCAAGGGGGTAGTGACCACCGCCGAGGAAAAGATCGCTGACGTCAAGTCTGGCACGCCTGTGGGCACCACTCAGGCTCTGATCGAGCAGGGTGCCGCAGTGTTCTCGAGCATTCACGCCCGCCTGCATGACAGCCAAGGCCGAATGCTCAAGGTGCTGGCCCGCATCAACCGCTGGTATTTGGACGAGCAACGCAAGGGTGACATCGTCGCCGAGTTGCCGATCAAGCGCGAGGACTTCAAGCGCAACAGCGACGTGGTGCCCGTGTCTGATCCGCACATCTTCAGCGAGACCCAGCGCATCGCCCAGATGCAGGCCGTGATGCAGATGTCCAAGGAGTTCCCGCAGATTTTCGACCAGCGTGCCGTGGTCAGCCGGATGCTCAAGCAACTCAAGGTGCCCAACGTCAACGAACTGATGCCAAACGCTATGAAGCCTGCTGAGATGAATGCGGCAGACGAGAACAGCGCCATGGCATTGGGACGCCCTGCATTCGCATACCCTCGCCAAGACCATTTGGCGCACCTGCAAGCGCATTTGAACTTCGCCCTAGACCCAATGATGGGATCGAACCCGCTCGTGGCTCAGAAGTACATCCCGCAGGTGATGGAACACATCAAGCAACACATGATGCTCTGGTACACCAGCCAGATGTCTGCGTACGTTCAAGGTGGCACCAACATCCAGTTCCAGAAGTACGAGGACAGCAAACTGGTCAAGGAGATCGACAAGGCCGTGGCCCTTGCATCCGACCACGTCAAGATGGACACGCAAGAGGTGTTCTCTGGTGTTGTGCCTGCACTGCAACAACTCCAGCAAATGATGATGCAGATGCAGAAGTCCATGCAACAGCAACCGCCTATGGATGGCGAGGCTCAGGCCGTGTTGCAAGCATCTCTCGCAGAAACTCAGCGTCGCGCCGCCAAGGATCAAGCCGACCTCCAACTCGATACTGCGCGTCTGCAACAAGACGGTCAGAACAAAGAGATGGATCGTCAGGTCAAGATCGCGATGAACGCTGAAAACAACCTCACGCAAGAGCGCATCAAGACTGCCGAACTGACAGTCGATGAAGCGAAATTGCAAAAGGAGCAGTCTGAAACTGCAATTCAACTCAACCAAGCAACCCAACGTAACTTAGGAGCATGACATGGCTATCACTTTGAAAGACGAACAGTCTGAAGCAGTCAAACAACACCACCGCAACGCGACTGGTGCATGGATCAATGGATCACAAATGAAAGAGGAATCAAAAGCGACTCAACCAAAAGCCAACAGCGACCATGGGAATTTCTCCCAGAACAAGGGCGTCGACAAGAAGAACGCATGAGGTACGTCTCCGACTTCATCGGCGCTGTAAAAGCGCGTAGAGCCGAGATCGCTGAGTCGTTGGCCGCAGGCAACTGCATCAACTTCGAGTCGTATCAAAGGCTGGTCGGACAACTTCAGGGTCTTGACGAATCCCTTGACATCCTTAATCAACTTCTAAAGGAAGAAGACAATGAGTGAAAAACCGGAAGCGGGTAATGCCGCTGAGATTGCTTGGGCATTTCCGAGCGTTGATCCCGGTGCCAAGCCCCTTGGTGGGCGAATCTTGGTGCAACTGCGCCGCACAAAACAAACTGTGACGGGTGCCGGAATCATCTTGGTACAAGAGACCAAAGAAACCGAGAAGTGGAACAACATGGTGGCGCGAGTCATCGAGATTGGCCCTCTCGCATTCAAGAAACGGGACACGATGGAGCCATGGCCGGAAGGCTCGTGGTGCGAAATCGGGGATTACATCCGCGTTCCGAAATGGGGTGGCGACCGCTGGGAAGTCGAAGTCGGTGATGACGAAGAGAAAGCACTCTTCATGATCCTCAACGACCACGAAGTCATCGCGAAAGTCACTGGAAATCCACTTGAGATGAAGGCATTCGTATGAGCGAAAAAGAACAAGCCAATCAAGAGCAGGAAATCATCTCGATCGAAGAGGCCCAAGACGGGTCTGCGGTCGTTGAATTGCCTGCAAGCATCCCTTCGCCCGAGGCTGGGGCCAATGATGACCATGAAGTAGGGTCTGATGAGGATGATGAGGCACAGCGCCAGCGTGAAATGGCCGTTGGTGGCGAGATTGACCCCGATGCAGAGCGTCTTCGGGAACAAAAACGTCAAAAACGCCGTGCCCGCAAGGAGTACCACAAGCAAGTCTCCGTTGAAAAGGACGTGAAACTGACTTTGCTCGAGCGTCAGAACCAAGAATTGCTCGAACGACTGTCTGTTTTGGAGCGAAAGTCCCACGGAAGCGACATTGCGCGTCTGAACAAGGCTATCGAAGACCAAGGCGCACGAATTGCCTTTGCAAAACAGAAAATTGCAGAGGCAACAGCGTCTGGAAACGGTGAATTGCTCACTTCAGCGCAAGAAATGTGGTTTGAGGCGCGTCGTCAGTACGAAGCACTCGACGCTTTGAAGAAAAAGGCGACTCAACAGCCCCAACAACGCACCATTCAAGCACCAGACCCGCAATTGCAACGTCTGGCGAACCAATGGATGGGCAAAAACGAATGGTATGACCCGCAGGGCAAAGACCCAGACTCGCGGGTGGCGCTTGCCATCGACCAAGCCATGGGTGAAGAGGGTTATGACCCCCGCACTCGTGATTATTGGGACGAACTTGACAATCGCTTGCAAAAGTATTTGCCACACCGTTATACTGAAGATGCAACAGAGAGACCGACTCGTACTTCTCGACCGCGAAGTGCAGTGACTGGGTCAGGCCGCGAAAGTGCATTGAGTAGTGGAGGAAAAAATTCCTTCACCCTATCACCAGAACAGGTGAGGGCCATGAAAGATGCAGGAATGTGGGATGACGCAGAGAAGAGGGCAAAGATGATTCGTCGCTATGCCATCGAAGCACGTAATGCACAACGCTAAACATAAGGAGTATTGAAAATGGATTCTCGTTTGAAAAAATCTTTGTCGGCTGGTGGCCGGGAAAATCGCGCTTCTGAAGATCGAGTGCGTGCCGCCCCAGAAGACAGTTTCGTGTCCGCCGATGAACGCCGCAGGGCGTGGAAGGACGAATGGACGCAAAGAGCATTGCCAGAAGTACCGGAGATTCCGGGTTGGCACGTTTGCTGGCTATCGACAACCAACAGTTACGACAGCATTGACAAGCGGATTCGACTGGGGTATGTGCCCGTGAAAGCGGATGAACTTCCCGGCTTCGAAAGTAACCGCATAAAGGCTGGAGAACACGCTGGTTTCATTGCGTGTAATGAGATGCACCTGTACAAAATCCCTATGGATGTGTACCAAGATGTGATGGCTCATTTTCACCATGAGGCACCGCTTGAGGAGGCGAACAAGATTCGTGTCCAAGCAGAGCGGATGACCGGTCGTGATAGCAAGGGACGCCAACTGGGTGAAGTCGAAGGTGACGGTCTGGATTTGATGGACAAACCAATGCCCGCGCCCTCATTCCAAGGGTAAGGCACTTTCAACCAAACAAGGAGTAAGACAATGTCTTCTACTAATGCTCCGTTCGGTATGCGTCCTGCGTTCCACCCTTCGGGTCTGGATCGCGCTCAGGCGCTTGCTGACGGTATCGCTTCGGGCTACGGCTCGGCAATTCTGAAGGGCCAACCTGTGAAATATGTCACTGGTGGCGTTATTCAACCCGCCGCCGCTGGCGACGCCTTTGTTGGCGCTTTCGCTGGTGTTGAGTGGACTGACACTACTGGCCGTCGCCGCGTGTCGAACAACTGGCCTGCATCCACTGCATACCAGACCGGTTCGTGCGTGGCTTATTTCTACAACGATCCTCTGATCGTGTACGAAATTCAGGCTGATGGCTCTGTCGCTCAAACGGCTATTGGTGATGAGGCTGACCTCAGCAACACCACCGCTGGCTCGACCGTGACTGGTCTTTCTCAAGCCACTTTGTCTTCGACTCTCGTCGGCGCTGGTAACAGCGGTCAGATGCGAATCGTCGACATTGCTCCGTACCCTGACAATGCTTGGGGCGATGCGTACACGATTGTGCGTGCAACCATCAACGAGTCGCAGTTCCAAGCGTCCGTGAACGCCATCTAAAAAGGAGAGTGAATCATGGCCGCTCCAATGCGTAGTACCGACTTTCGCTCGATTGTCGAACCCATCCTGAATGAATGCTTTGACGGCGTGTACGACCAACGTACCGACGAATGGTCACGAGTTTTCCGTGAACAAGAAGGCATTCCCCGTAACTACCACGAAGAACCCGTTCTGTACGGTTTCGGTGCCGCTCCTCAATTGCCTGATGGAACTCCTGTTTCCTATCAGCAAGGCGGCGTGCTGTTCCTCAAGCGCTATGTGTACAACGTGTATGGCTTGGCCTTCGCGTTGACCAAAGTGTTGGTGGAAGACGGCGACCACATCCGTATCGGTCAGGTGTATGCCCGCCACCTCGCTCAGTCCCTGATCGAGACCAAGGAAACCCTGTCTGCAAACGTGTTGAACCGTGCCTTTAACAGCGCCTATCCCGGCGGTGACGGCGTGCAACTGAACAGTGCAAGCCACCCCATCGTGAACGGTACTGCTTCGAACCTGTTGGCTACTGCCGCGAACCTGTCTCAGACTTCGCTCGAGCAGATGCTGATCCAGATTCGTCAGGCTGTGGACAACAACGGCAAGAAGATTCGTTTGGTGCCCCGCCAATTGGTGGTTGCTCCCGGCAACGTCTTCCAAGCCGAAGTTCTGTTGAAGAGCGTTCTGCGTGCAGGCAACGCCAACAACGACATCAACCCAATCAAGTCTATCGGCTTGCTTGACGAAGGTGCCGCTGTGTTGTCTCGTTTGACCTCCAGCACTGCATGGTGGGTTCAGACCGACGCTCCTGAAGGCATGAAACTCCTGATGCGCCGCAAACTGGAGAAGACCATGGAAGGCGACTTCGAAACTGACTCTATGCGCTACAAGGCGACAGAGCGTTACGACGTTGGCTTCACCGACTGGCGTGCAATGTACGGCACCCCCGGCGTCTAAACCACAAGAGGGGGGCTTCGGCTCCCCTCGTCACAGGAGATCAAAATGTCCCAGACTTATATCGGTTCTACCCTACGTACAGGTAGTGACACGCTGACTGACTCAGTCGACGGCGGTTTCGTCGTTGTGAGCCAGACCACGACTGTCACCACTGCGTCCGCAGGCACTGCTACAAGCGCGACGCTGACTCTCCCTGCTTCTTCTCAGATCATCGACTTTTTCCTCGATACCATCCAAGATGAATCAGTGGGTGGCGGCACCGCAACCGCTATCAATGCAACCATTGGCACAGCCGCCGCAGGTACTCAGTATCTGTCGGCCACTGACGTCATTGGCGGCGGTCGCATCGCACTTTCTTTCACCACCGCTCAATGCGCGGCGATGGATGACATTGGTACCAACCAATCTGTCGTCATCACTGTCGATCCGAACGGCACGATCAGCACAACTCAGGGCATCTACCGCCTGACCGTTGTGTATGCTCAGAAAGTTTGAGGAGGCACGTCATGGGCCAATTCAAACCTATGGTCAAAATGATGACCACGGAGCCAACCGTTGAGTTGAAACTCAAAAAAGGCGGTCATGTGAACATGAAGAAGGGCGGTAAAACGTCCGAGCATGGTCACAAGAAGATGGCCGATGGCGGTAGCGCCATGGGCGCGTTGATGGGCACTCCCGCTTTGGTGGGCCGTCCCGCAGTCAATGCACCTGTGAAGTCACCCGGCAAGCCTCCAATGGCCGCTCGTCGCAAGGCGATGGCCGCGAAGCCTGCCGCTCCCGCAATGAAAAAAGGCGGCGAGTCCAAAGCAGAACACAAGGCAGAGATGTCGAAGATGAAGGGTCTTGAAAAAGAACTGAAGTCTCACGAGTCCAAGCCTGCCAGCAAGGGCCACAAAGGCCTCAAAACTGGCGGTGTAGCGTTGGGCAACGGTGGTGGCTACAAGAAGGGTGGCGATGTCAAGAAGTACGCCAAAGGCGGTCTGACTGGCAACGGCATCATTCCTGAGTCCGCTTCAGCCAAAGGTGGCGAAGGCTACAAAAACACCAAGATGCACACCGCTGAGTACACCGGCAAAACGTCCGGCACTACTGGTGGCGTGAAAGAAGGCAACGCAGGCGGTTACAAGACCGGCGGTGTGGCCCTCGGCAATGGTGGTGGCTACAAAAAAGGCGGTGCCCCAAAAAAAGCCTACGCGGCGGGGGGTACTGTTGACTCAGGTCGCCCCGTCGCGATGCCTCAAGGCCGTAAAAAGCCATCGACCCCAGTAAGCATCAACCAACTGTCTGGCACCTTCAAAAAGGGTGGGAGCGTGACTCCTGCTCAAGGTCGCTTGATGAAAAACTTCGCGTCTGAGAATGCCACTGCGATGAAGCAGGCCAAGGCTCAGTCCAATGAGGTCTACAGCAAGTACCAGAAGAAGGCCAAGGGCGGTGAAGTTGAGGATATGTCCAAGGGCGCGTATGACCGTCACTATGCCAACGAAAAGGCAGAGAACGAGGCCATGCGTGAGTCAATCTTGGGTGCGCCCAAGCGTCTCATGGAAGGGGTGAAGAACCTCTTCGGCTCAAAGGCACCTTCCGCAAAGCCTACTGAAAGCGTGACCAAGACCAAAGAGTCTGTAACTGTCACACCAGCCAAAAAGCGCGGTGGTCGTTGTTAAAACGAGTGGGGGCTTCGGCCCCCGCTTCTAATTGGGGATAGGACATGAGGGTACAGACCGTATCAAGAACAGGCACTGGTTCGACGGACGCGATTGTGATCAACACAAACGTGACACCAGTGAACATTGGTTTTGCAGTCATCGTGACTGGAACCGTGAATTATTCCGTTCAGTATTCTTACGATGATCCAGCGTCGGGCTTCACTACGTGGTTCGACGACGCCACCATCACCAGCAAGACTGGCAATGAAGATGGCTCGATCAATTTTCCGATCACTGGCTTGAAAACGCTGGTGAACTCTGGTTCTGGCACTGTGACCATGAAGGTTGTGCAGGCAGGGATTGCGTAATGTCCACCATCATCTCGTCGATCACAAGACAAGGGGCTTACGAGCCTTTTGAACTCCAAGTTGCCCGCAATCAAATTCAGGGGCACAGGAACGTCACTGTCTTCGGCTTTAACCCCGATGTGGATACGACGCAAGTGTCGGTTTGGCCTTTGCCGAGCCTGATCACTTTCCCGTCGTCTGCTTTGCAGATGACCGTCAGTTCGACGAGCGCAAACGACACAAGCGCAGGCACAGGTGCCCGCACGATTGTTGTGCAAGGCTTGGATGCCAACTACAACGAAGTCACAGAAACGGTCACCATGAACGGCCAGACGGCTGTTACGATGACCACTGCGATGCTTCGCATCAACTACGCCTATGTGGCTACCGCAGGCTCTGGCAACAGCGCCGCCGGGGACATCTACATCGGCACGGGCACTGTGACCTCTGGCGTTCCTGCAACGCCATACGACATCATCAAACTCGATTACAACAACACGACCACGGGCAGTTACACCGTCCCTGCTGGGTACACCGCGTATGTGTCCCAAGGTTTGTTCTCGACTGGTCAGGCCAGCGGGTCGACACAAGTTCAAGGTCGTTTGCTGACTCGTGGCTTGAACAACATCCGCATGACTGCGGCGATCACCACTTTGAACAACGGCGTGGCGAACTATGTGTTCGAGTACCCTCTGGCAATTCCAGAGAAGACCACAGTTGAGGCAACTGCAATCGGCAGTGCAAACAACAATGCAGTCTCCTCGATGTTCATTCTGCTTTTGGTGAAAGAGGGGCCGTAATGCCAAGCAAGTCGCTCTCCCAGCATCGCCTCATGCAGGCTGTCGCGCACAACCCCAAGTTCGCAAAGAAGGTGGGCGTGCCTCAGTCCGTGGGCAAAGAATTCGCAAAGGCTGACGAGGGCAAAAAGTTTGCTGGTGGTGGCCTCTATGCCAACATCAATGCAAAGCGTGAGCGTATCGCTGAAGGTTCTGGCGAGAAGATGCGAAAGCCCGGGTCTCCCGGCGCTCCGACCGCGCAAGCGTTCAAGGATTCGGCCAAGACGGCCAAGGCCAAGGGCGGCGTTTCGCTGTCAGTTGGTCGTAAAGAAAAGTTGCCTGTGTCTCAAGGTGCTGGCCTTACCGAGAAGGGTCGGGCAAAATACAACCGTGAAACAGGCAGTAATTTGAAAGCCCCGCAACCGCAAGGTGGTGCCCGCAAGGACTCCTTCTGTGCGCGGATGTCGGGGGTTGTTGAGAACTCAAAAGGGGACGCCGAACGCGCCAAAGCATCGCTGAAGCGCTGGAAGTGCCCCGGATGGTAAGGGACAGGAATGGCTTACTCGGGAACCGTTGGAGCGACAGTCACCAGTGTGCAAACACTGATTGATCATGGCGCACGTCGTTGCGGAAAACTTGCCGAGGAGTTGACTTCGGAGCAACTGCTTTCAGCAAAGCAGTCGTTGTTTTTCCTGCTCTCGCACCTTGGCAACAAGGGCATCAACTACTGGTGCATCAACAAGAAGGTTTTTGGCCTGAAGGCTGATCAGTACATCTACTCGATGCCACTGGGCACCATCGATGTGCTGAACGTGCTGTACCGCACACTGAACCGGCCCACCGGCCAGTACGCCACCTCCGCAGGTGGCACTGTTGCTTTGGCCTACGACAACGACGTGGACACATGGTGCCAGCAGTCCAGCGCGAACGGGAACATCTCGGTCGACTATGGCACTGGCAACCCAATCTACGCTGGCTCCATCGGCTTCCTGCCGTACATCTCTGGCGGTGGCTCGGCCACATGGTCGATCACGCTCGAGTACAGCGTGGACAACATCACATGGCAGACGCTGGACAACCTCGGCGAGATCATCGTCACTGATAACCAGTGGGTGTGGACTGACATCGATCCGGGTCAGTCTGTGCAGTATTACCGCATCCGCGCCTACAACAGCACGACGCTGGCCTTGCGCGAATTCTTCGTTGGCAACAACAGCCGCGAAATTCAGATGTCTCGCCTCAACCGCGACGACTACACCAACCTGCCAAACAAGAACTTCACCGGCAACCAGCCGTACCAGTTCTGGTTCGATCGCACCATCCCTCAGCCAACGATGTACCTGTGGCCGACGCCCAG
>Ga0181352_1000616_pt1 | contig 14952 bp, 29 predicted proteins | sample Fa13VDMLBSN_FD_130103 | JGI IMG/M metagenome (GOLD analysis project Ga0181352, IMG submission 130103) | Freshwater viral communities from Lake Michigan, USA - Fa13.VD.MLB.S.N | ecosystem: Environmental > Aquatic > Freshwater > Lake | place: USA: Michigan | collected 2013-09-23 | reverse complement strand
TCTTGATAGAATCTTGAGATACTTCCAAGTAGTATTCAACTTTGATCTTTGCCGGAGGATATGACTCTGTTCCTTTATATGGTAATAGTATATAAGAAGATAGTATATAGGATAGTAATCCTGATAATACAGTTCCAAGTATAATACCAAGTACCAATGAGTCTGTTGTTCTGTTCATAGTTTTAGCTATATTAATTGTTATGTTAAGACTGTAGTAAGAATCTGTTAAGATTGATGCAAGTATAGGATTGAAAGGTGGTTTTCACCCTTTCTACCTAACTCACACAGTATCAAGCAGATACAAGCCTGTTTCAAGTAGTGTTGTCTCACATTTACAGTATATAAGATACAACACCTACCATCTACCAGCAAGTAGCAAGTAATGAGCCTGTGTCCCGCAGCATTCTGTACATATTGTTTTATATATATACTATATACTATTAGGTAGGCTCTATTAATATTTCACAAGAAATATAATAGCACATTTTGTTAAGGGCTAGAAAAGAAAGGGAAAGGTTTTAGGTAGGAAAAAATAAAGAGCAACCACGTTAGTGGTTACTCTTATATTTTTGAAGACTACTTGGTAGTCTTCTTGGCTGTAGGTGCTTCAGCAACTACATCCAACTCTGCATCTTCAGATGCTGATGCTGTGAAGTCCTCTTCATCAGCCTCTTCTTCTTCATCATCAGTTAGCATAGCTGATGCTGTAGAAGACACAGAAGTGCTGTCAAGCGCTCTGCGTGCAGCTTCAGCTGCATAGGCCTGACCATAGTCAGCGCCCATACTCTTGGAAACAAGCATTTGGAACTGTAGTTCCTGCTTGTTAAGAGTATATGTGCCGTCAGCCTTTAGGTATAAAGGATGCCAAACATCCATACCAGGCATAGGATATGCCGTGAACAAAAGCGGAGTCTTTTGTCCTTTAGCATCTAAGATGAGCTTGCCATCTTTGGTGCTCTTAAAGACAGGCTCTCTGTCTTTATAACTTGCTACGTAAGTTGCAAGTTCAGTTGAAGTGCCACGCACTTCATAAACGGCTAAGGTCCCACCTTTGCCGATACTTAGAAATTTTGCTTGTAAAGCCATAATTTATAAAATTTATTGATTTATCAATATAATTTAAGGGCTAGAAAAAAGAGGGAAAAAGAAAAGGGAATTTACTTCCCTTTCTTTAACGCTAGTTCTTCACGGACTATGACTGCATAGACATAGCCTGTGGCGCTGGCTTTAAGGTCTACAATGTAGACTCTGCCAGCCTTCAAAGCTTTAGCTTTGGATTTGCTAATCACAAAGGATTTCATTCCGTTGGGATAGCAGATCACACTAGTTTTAGAATGAGGGTTAGATATAACCCGAATTGTAACACTATTCATAATATATAATTTATAATTTATATTATGACAAGGGCTAGCAGACTAACTGTCTAATGTCATGTGAAGCATGACTAGGCAGTGACCATGACATGCACGGCATGGCATAGGTCATAGAAACATTTTCTAACAGAAAATTTTCTTGCAACAGATGGTCAGATTCATATGGCCAGCTGGCAGCATCAGGGGGGTACCCCTGCCGAGCGGATGGCCCCGGGGGGTCTGGAGTGAGGGGTAACCACATCCTCTTATATATTAAAAATCCAATTACCACATCCTCCTATATACTAAAAAACCCATCCCCTTGTTCATATCCCTAGAATTACATACCTTTACCATGCTACAGATGAAACAGATTGCCCGGGGGGTTTATTCTTCATTCGTTTACCCCTGGGCTATTTGTATATTGTGTAATCTTTTGTATATTATTAGTATGAAGAAAATAGACATGGGTAAGTACATACTCTTAGTAGGCAATGATGCCACTGAGATCTTTGACTATTATAAAGTCCCAGAAATGCATGGTCTAAATCTTGCAGATGCTAAAGCAGAAGAAGTAGATAAGACTAAGGGCAATGGTATTTATATATATGGGTGGACTAACTATGATCCGGCAGATAAAAAACTTACAGCTAAAACTCCATACAAACCATTCTTGTTTTTAAACATGGGTGCTTTCAAAAATTATTCTACTACAGAAAAAGCTACAGCTATTATGCATGAGACAATGCACATGAGTATCTTACTTAATAACTGGAAGATCACTGATAAGGAAGAAGAAGTAATTACTTTTGCTGAAGATGAAGCAAACAAGATCATAGAAAAACTAAAGACTACTAAAGTAGAATTCCCAAAGAAAAGTTTCTTCACTAGAAAATAATATGGCATATATAGAACACAACTTCTTTCCGCTGAAGGTATTTGTAAGAAATGAGTACATGTACCAGCACAAGAAGGGTCAAGGAGAATTTACACCGGGGGTAATTGTATCAGTAAGGTGTATGCCGGGGCAAGCTGCCCTGTTCCAGGTACTCTTAGAGAATGGTGTACTCCGGGATAAGTTACCAAGTCATGCACTGCTCCATGAGCCAGAGATGCCTAGTCCAGATTTACCTTTCCACTATCTTCAGATATGGAACTGTTTTTCTTATAACTTTACTTTACTTCACCTATCGTATTTGTATGATACCAGAGTAGAGGTGTATATGAAGGACCACAAGTTCTACCCGGGTAGTTATTATGGTACCATCAACTGGGGATCTAATGATCCTAACACAGATCTATCTCTAGCAGAAGATCCACTAGAGCATAAATCCCACCATATCATTTTACTTGACAATGGTCAGATAGCGTTGCAGCCTAATAACCGGATTAAGTGGTCAGAGCCTAGCTTTGTAACTAAGCCATTCCCAGAGAAACCAGATTACTTAGTTAACAAAGACTACTACAACTGTGAGGGCTTTGAGAAATGGAGTACAGAAGATTCTGAGAGAATGTTTTATGATAATGAATAATTTAGTATATTATATTAAAACTAACATACTATGGCAAAGACAAAAGATGGCTTTACTAAGCTAGAGAAGAAGAAGACTTCTCGTCCGGGTGTACATGCAAAGAGCAAAACATCTAAACTCAAGAGTTCTAAGAAGTACAAGAAGTTGTACAGAGGGCAGGGATAACGTGTCTTTAAAAGTACAATACAGTACCTATTTGATACTTATATAACAACTTACAGTTTTTAAACCCCTCACACAGAGGGGTTTTTTTATTTAGAAAACTTTTTTATATTTGTGCTATGTCAAAGTTCTACAGGATCAAACCGGATGTTGCGCAAGTTGTTCAGTATACTGGAACAAATGCCAATGAGGTATTTGATCTTGTTGGAGAACAAAGTGGCTTTTATAATAAAAGCAATGGTCTCTGGATTTATAGAACATATGGTCAAACTAAGGTAGATGTAAATGACTATATTGTTAGAACTTCGTTGGGGGATATAAAAGTATATGATCCAGTAGAGTTTAATAAAATGTATGAAGCACTACCATGACAACACAACAGTTGGACATATGGCGCAAAATAACAGCTGAGTCAGAATCTAACTTAGAAGCACGTATTAAATTTGATAAGTATATGGAAGAACAACAAGAAGGAGTGGTAGGGATTAGAGAAGTAAGAATCCCTACATTTGGAGAACAATTAGTTGGATTAGATTTTAATCCAAGTGGAGATGCAGATGTACATAGAGTAAAAGAATTAGCAGCAGAGATGGCTGAGATTCTAAAGCGTAGATACTCTGAGGATAAAAGAACTCCAGTAAAAAGTCTTTTATTTGATCATGCAGTAGGAGAGATTCTTAATGCTCAAATGACAGTAGTTAAAGTAATCACAATGAACCCAAAAGAAAATGAAACCATTTAAAACATTAAGAGGAAGAGCAATCTTATTAGACCTTCCAAAAAGAAAAGACTCTGTAATTCAGCTGAGTGCTAAAGATGAAGAAGCAATGATGGCTGATGCAGTAAAGATGTGGAATAAACTAACTGTGTTTGCAGTAGGTGATAAAGTAGAAGATGTGGCCGTAGGAGACCAAGTCTATGTACGCACCAGTGCTCTAAACATGGAAGTAGTAGAGCGCATTGATATTGATGGAGAAGTTAAACTAGTTCTCACTGAAGGAGATGTTGTTATAGTATGGTAAACTTTAGTCAAGAAAGTGAAGAACAGTACAAAAAAGTTGCTTGTTCTAAAACGGAGATCAGTGGTACTCCACTTGATGTATCTAATAGGGTTATTATTGTTAATGATGCTACTAGACCAAATCATTATGGTGGTAAAGATTCTGTATATGAAGTATTTAATGTACTAGAAGCTTGGGGGTTAGATAAAGATTTCTATCTTGGTAATGTAATTAAATACTTAGCCAGAGCTGGAAAGAAAAATAAAACTACCACAAAAGAAGACTTACAAAAAGCTTTAGTATATTTACAAAGAAGAATAGATACGTTATGATGTTTACAAAGATTTCACTAATTATTTTGCTATGTTTTCTAATTGGATTCTTTTGGATAATAGCAAATACGCTCTCTAGACCTATATTCAACAAGGTAATGAATATGTGGGAAGATGATGCAAGAGGCCGTAGAGTTTCAACAATAGCAATAGGTATCATGCTTTGTATGGCTTATACAATAGGTTATATATCTGCAAACTTATAAACTACTCCTACCCTGTCAATAAATCCTCAGTTATTCTGGGGATTTTTTTGTTATATCATATTTATTTAGTATATTATAATGTATACATTTAATATTTATAACCATGGACATTCTAAATTTTATTAGTTGGATTAAAGCAGGTAACTATAGAACCACCCTTCCAACAGACGTTAGTAGCTTAATCCCAGTAGGAGCACAAGATGCTTCACGTGATGATGGATATCTTCCACTTGCTGTAAATGCTGCTCCATTACAGTCATTATATAATACAGCTAATGGTACACAGGCAACTCTTATTACTAACCCAGTAACTGTTAATGCATTAAACGGTGTTATTACTACTGTAACATCAACTCTTGCAGGTGCTACTAAAACATTCTTTACTGTAAATAACTCAAATGTACTTTCTACATCTAAAGTGATTGTGACACTTGAATATGATGAAGCAGCTACAGGATTTCCAATTGTTACAGTAGCAGATATTGCAGCTGGTTCATTTAAAGTAGTTATTACTAATGCTGCTGCAGCAACACCACTTAACGCAGCAATGAGAGTACACTTCCTTATTATTGCATAATGTCAATAGGAGACTTAAAAGATTATGGCAACAAGGGAAATAACTTTCCTTGGCAATACAAGATGCTTTTAGGTCTTGATTCTATCAATAGTAATATTGCTAGTGGTAATCTTACTAATAGTGACTCAATGCTTACTGATGCTTTTGGTAGACAAAGAGTATCTAGCCCATTTACTTTATTTGATTCCAGTCATAGGTATTCAGATAACGGACTTTGGGCAACAAGCACTGCAGTTGGTGGGACTTCTTTATTTAAACCTGCTGAAGGGCTAGTTGATCTAAATGTAACAGCTGCATCAGGCTCAGAGGTTATTAAAGAAACTAATAAAGTGTTTTCATATCAGCCGGGTAAAAGTCTACTGGTAATGAGCACATTTGTAATGAACCGTATTAAAGTAGGACTTAGACAAAGAGTTGGTTACTACGGAAGTGCAAATGGTTACTATTTAGAACAAAATAATTCTACAGTAAGTTTTGTTGAAAGAAGTTCTGTTACAGGAGCATTAGTAAACACACCTGTTATTCAAAGTAGCTGGAATGTTGATCCATTAAATGGTGCAGGACCAAGTGGTATAACCCTTGACTTAACAAAATCTCAAATCTTATTTATGGATTTAGAGTGGTTAGGAGTAGGAACAGTTAGAATTGGATTTGTAATTGATGGAGTATTTATTGTTTGTCATAAGTTTCATCATGCAAACATAATTACATCTACATACATTACTACAGCTTCATTACCATTAAGATATGAAATAACAAATACAGCTGCTACAACTGGAATAAGTACACTAAAACAAATATGCTCTACTGTATTATCTGAAGGTGGGTATGAATTAAGAGGTGCTCAACAAGCAGTAGGTACACCAATTACAACTCCAAAAACTTTTGCCGTAGCAGGTACTTATTATCCTATGGTAACAGTTAGATTAGTACCAACTAGATTAGATGCGATTGCTATAATTACTGCCGTTTCACTACTAGGTGTTGGTAATGGTAAAAACTATGCTTGGAGAGTTGTTCAAGCAGCAGTTACAACTGGTGGTACTTGGACTCCTGCTGGAGTTGATTCTGCTGTTGAATATAATCTTACAGCTACATCAGCTACCGGTGGTAGAATATTAGCACAAGGATATGTGAATTCATCCAATCAAGGATCTCCTAGCATCAATATATTAAAAGAAGCTTTATTTGCAACTCAGTTAGAAAGAAATACATTTACTGGAGTAGCTTTTGAGATAGTTGTTGAAATGGCTATTGATGCTATAGGAGGAACTTTAGGAGCTTATGTTTCAGTAGATTGGGAAGAAGTAAGTAGATAAATTTAAAATAAAAAAATATGTCAATAGGTAATTTAAAAGACTACGGCAATAAAGGAAATAATTTTCCTTGGCAGTATAAAATGCTTCAAGGGCTAGATGCTCTTCTTTCTGCATTTTTTAATGGTGGAACATCATATCTTGCACCAAAAGCAAAATCAATTAGTATTTCAAGACCAACCACAGCTAGTTCAACATTAGCAGGATTAAATAGTTTATCAATTGCTAATGTAGGTACAGCTAACGGTACAGTAAATAGTGTTACATTAAAACCCGGAGAAACAGTAAGTTTTGATGCAGGAGCTCTTAATAATACATTGCCAGCATTCAATTATAACGCAACAGGAACTGAGTTTTTAATTATTGCTGTTTTCTAGTATGGCTACTGATATAAATTTTAGTAAAAGGCTTGGAGTACCTAATGGTACAAATATCTTAATTGGGTTAATTCCTCCATTGATTAATAACTTTAAGGCCAGAGTAGCTGCAGATGGTGGAACATTTGAGGCAGAGACTTGCTTGCTTAATCAATTAACAGCATTAAATAATATAGCATGAGTTTATTAACAGAAGCATCTTTATTGTTAACACCTAATGCTTACAAAGAAGGGAAGTTATATTCCATTATTCCAAGTAATGGAAATGGAGATTTCACCGCTACAAGAGCCACAACTGCCACAAGGGTAAACGCTGCGGGGTTGGTTGATTTAGTGCCTTATAATTTGCTTTCATATAGTGAGGATTTTAGTAATGGGTATTGGTCAAAATCAAATTCATCTATTGCTTCTAATACGGTTACTGCTCCAAATGGAACTTTAACTGCTGATACTTACACGGGACTATCAGCCACTAGTAGAGTATTTTCACCAAGTAATGTTGCAGAAATTGGAAAAACGTATACTATTACTATCTATGCTAAAAAGGATAGTTATGATAAAATAATTCTTTCGCAAGATGTAAGTAATGCTATTTCAGCTGTATTTAATTTGGATACTGGAGTTGTAGAGTCTTCTAGTGGCATTATTTCAAGCTCTATTACAAATGAAGGAAATGGTTGGTATAGATGTGGTATTACGTATGTAGCAACAGGATTGTCAGTTCTTTATAGAATACCTACAGGAACTATTTTTATTTGGGGCGCACAACTTGTCGAAGGAAGTTCTGCACTTGACTACCAAATGACTGAAACACGGCTAAACATTCCAAGACTTGACTACTCACTTGGAAGCTGTCCTAATATCTTGCTTGAGCCTACAAGGATCAATAATGTTCTATATAGTTCAGATCTAAGCCAATCAATTTGGAGTAAAACAAATTATTCTCTTTCATCAACAACATCCATACAGGGTCTAAATGCTACAAGAATAACAAAGAACTCGGTTGGTAATGCTTCTTTTACTAGTACAGGGGCAATAAATGTTCTCAATTCAGTTGGTACATATGCAGCAGGGACAAAAACTCTTACTTATTTAATTAGAAAAGGGAATACTGATAAAGTTGGACTTCTTATTAACAACGTATTAGTAGGTGCATTGACTGCGGTGTCTTGCACATTTGACTTTAATACTCAAACATTTGCAAGTGTTTCTGCAGGGTTAACTACAAGTTTTGAAAGTCCGTCAGCAAATGTCTATAGAATTTCATTAACAATAGCTGATACTGGTACAGCAACAAATAAAGCAATTTGGATAGCACCTATTGATGCTTCAAACAGTACTGTTGACGGGGGTTATTTAGATTTTGCCTTTGCCCAATGGGAAACGGGTGCATACGCAACATCTTATATACCTACAACTTCTGCTACAGTTACAAGAAATTTAGACCAAATCCTTAGAAGCAATGTTTACACAAATGGGTTGATTACTGCAAGCGGTGGAACTTGGTTTGTGGCTTTGAGAGGAAATGTTCCTGTAACTCGTGATTTATCAACAAGTGGAATTTTTCTAAATACAGGAGTTGCATCAACAATTGGTAATGGATTTGTACTGAGAAATCCAGGAGTTACCTCGTCAAGAATAGGAATATTTACAGTAGTAGCTGGAGGTTTAAGTGCTAACCTTCATACTATAGCAACTAACAATGCTAAAGTTGCTTTTAAATGGAATGGAACTACTGCTGATGTTTTTGTTAATGGAGTTAAGGTAGTAGCTGCAACCCCATTTACTCCAACTGCAATGGAAAACCTAATAGCAGAAGGTTCAAACCGAGCTATTCAAGTCAACTCAATGGCTCTCTTTCCAACTCCACTTACTGACACACAATGTATAGCCCTAACAACCTAATGATGAATATTTTCCTACAGAAGAGGAACCTATCTTAATTTTTATTATATTATACTATAGACACTTGTTATGTTAAATAATCTTACAAACTTCTTCAATCTCATTAAAGCTAGAATGATTAAAACCACTCTAGAAAATGCAGATCTTATAGCAACTGGTACGAGGGATACTAGTTATGGTGGTTCTTATAAACCTACTGCTATTACATATTCTGATCTTAAAAATCAGATTGTGGCTGCTGTACCTACCGGTGTTACAGCTGTAACAGGTACTTCTCCAGTTGTATCTTCAGGTGGAGCTACTCCTGCAATAAGTATGCCTGCCGCAACTACTTCAGTAAATGGTCATTTAAGATCTATAGATTGGAATACGTTTAATAATAAACAAGCTGCTTTAGTTAGTGGTACTAATATCAAGACTGTTAATGGTACTAGTATTTTAGGAAGTGGTGACTTAGTAACTCCAACTGGAATAAGTGGTATACATCTTCCATTTGGTGTTGCTAGTGGAAACTATTATACTAATACAGTAACTGCTTTACAATCAACAACTACACAAAGTACAGGCGGCACGGGATTTTTAGGTCTTACAGCATTTAGACCATCAGTTACATTTACTGCAAGTGCTTTTTCAATTAATGTAACTGCTTTAACAGGGGGTGGTAATGCAGGTAGAGTTCTTATATATTCAGGTAATCAAGATGGTATTGTAAATCTAGTTCTTAATGCTGTATTAAATCCCTCAACAACAGGTCTTTTTACAGTAAATACAACATTTACATTTAATGCAGGAACTACTTATTGGATGGGATGGAATTGTAACTTTTATCAAGGTGCTCAAACTACAACAGCTACTACCCCAGGTAATATGGCTCCATTAATGCTACAATTTCCTGTAACAACACCTACTTATAATACTGGATATTCTACTACTAGTTTTACTACAGGTACGCCACCAGCTACTATAGATTTATCTACATACACTAAATCAAATTCCGGTATACAAATTTATATAACAGCTCAATAACTAAAAAATAAATAAAATGCCACAGGTAGAACAAAGAATATATAATGCGGAAGGTGAATTGCTAGAAATAAAAATTCACGAGTATGAAGGTCCAACTCAAGAAGAACTTATTGCACAAAAAGAAGCTGAGTTATTGGCTATATATGCTGAGATAAAAGCCCTTAAAGGAGAGTAGTATGAGATTCATTAAGATATCAAATATTAATCTTTCTACAATATTACAGGTATGTCTTATTGTGATGTGCCTGTTTTTGCTTATGAGAAAACCTAAACAGGTATATCCAGTAAGTACACAGAAGACTATTGAGACTAGAATTCAAGGTAAGGAGACTGTAATCAAACAGCAAGGTAAGGCAATAGATAATAGCAAAGTTATTATTGATGAGCTTAACCATGGACTCTTTGATTTACAAGCAGAGTTAGAGAAAGTTAAAAACTCCAGAGATACTTTTAAAATTACACAGATCCAGGATACAATGATTCATGTACTCTACCGTAGAGACAAAGAAAAAGATGTAATTATAGCTGCCCAAGATACCATTATAGTAGCACAGAGATACATTATAAACTCTCAGGATACTATTATCACAGCACAAGCTTTTGATATCAAGAAACTAAAGAGACAAAGAAATATCTCTTTTATACTGAATGGAATATTAACTACAGGATTAATTATTAAATGATGGAAATTTCACAGCTCATACAATGGGGACTGATTGTAGTAACAGGAGTTCTTGGATACTTTCTAAGAATGATTCACACAGATGTAAGAACTAACACAGAAAGTCTAGGAAAACTAAAAGGAAAAATTGAACTTGTAGAACAAGAATCAAGACTTAAATATCAGGCCATTCAGGAACAGACTCAACTTGAGATTAAAAACTTGGCTAGAAGTGTTGCTGAATTATCTGATGCGGTTAAACAACTAATATTACAAAGATAATGGACACAACAGCAGTAGAAACAACAGCACCAGACTTTGGTGTATTTGCACAGTTAGCAGACTATGGACCACTAGGTCTAGCAGTATTAGCTCTTGGTTATGTTGCTTGGTTATTTATTAAGAGATATCTTGATGAGAACAAGAAGATGAAAGAAGAGCTTACAGAAAAAAAAGTAGTAAAAAGAAAAACTAGAAAGTAATGTCATTTGGTCCCTTTGAAGTATTAACACAGTATGGAGTATTAGGCTTTGCTGTCTTAGCACTGGGTTATTTATGCTGGATGTTTTTGAACAAACTTCTCAAGAGTGAAGAAGACTTAAAAGCAAAAGTAGAAGAGTTAGAAGGAGACTATAGAGATGATCTAGAAAAGAAACTAGAAGAGAGTACTCAAAGCTCAAAAAGTCTAAGAGAAACAATACTATTACTTTTTAGTAAAAAATGAAAACTAGATTATTTCTAATAGCGGGTGGCTTTATTCTACTTGTAATATTACAGATATTCTCAAGTGGTCATGAACATGTAGTTGTTGTAGATGATAATGTAAAACTTACAGGAGAAAATAAACAACTTACTACAGCAAATAAAAAGTTAACTACAAGTGTAGGTAAACTAAAAGCTGCAAACAAAGAGCTAGTAGAAGATAAGGCAAGTTTAGAAGAAATGGTTTCTGAAGTAATAGGTGATCTAGATAGTACTAAATCTGTAGTACAGGATATTAAAAAAGAACTGAAAGATGAAAAAGATATTGTTCGTAAGCAGTCTACTGGTAAGCAGTTTGATTTCCAGCCAATCACGCTACCCACTGAAGACGGTAATTGAGGGTGACTCAGTAGTTATTCTTACCAAGGGTCAAGCTGATACTATCAATGATATTTTTGAAGGCCAAAAGAAAAAGATTGCTAATTATAAAATTGAGTTAAGAGCTAAAGATTCTATTATAAGGTATAAGGATTCTATGATTACATATCATGCAGGATATCTTTCAGATTATAGAATGCTTAGAGAAGAATACAAAGATTTATTAATTTTTAGTGTTCACACAGAACAATGGATATTAGATAGAGCTAAAGAAGGAGCATGGATATACTATTCATATGATAGCAACTGGATTGAAGCTGTAGACCTTTCAGAATATAAAGTAAGAAAGAATGATCAAACCGGAGACATCTTTTTTTACAGAGCAGAAAACTGTCCTCCAGAAGATAAAAAGAAAAATGACTATCCTAGAAGAGGATGGGAAAAAGAAGTAGTATTACCAAATAGACCAAAAATAAATAAGTTATGAAAAAGTTTTTTAGAGAATTAATCTCAGATGATAATAACATTAATGAACAAGCATTTGTAGGTGTTGTATCATTTTTTGCAATGGTATTTGTATTATTGACAGATGTAGTTACAGGAGTAATAGGTAATGAACTGGTAATTAAAGAGTTTATCTTTGATGGCTTTATGTTACTTACCTTAGGTGCATTTGGTATTACAACTGCCGGACGCATCATGAGTTTAAAGAACAAAGCAAAGAAACAAGAAAAGACTTCAGAAGAAGTAGTAGACTAACCATATAAAATAAATAAAATGCAACTAAGTAAAAATTTATCACTAGCAGAAGTAATCAGATCAGAAACTGCTAAAAGAAAAGGAGTAAGTAATATGCCTACAGAAGCGCATATTGCAAACTTCAAATTATTGGCTGAGAAAGTGTTTCAACCAATCCGTGAACACTTTGGTGTTCCTATTCATATTAGTTCAGGATACCGCTCCGCAGCTCTTAATAAAGCAGTTGGTGGATCAGCTACATCACAACATTGTACTGGTGAAGCTATTGATATTGACATGGATGGTACATCAATCACTAATGCTCAAATTTTTAACTATATCAAAGATAACTTAGAATTTGACCAACTTATTGCTGAGTTCCCTGTAAATAGCAATCCTGCATGGGTTCATGTGTCATATGAAAGTTCAGGAAAACAGCGCAAGCAAATTCTTGTAGCTAAAAAGGTTGGTGGTGCTACAAAGTATATACCATACAAAACAGATGCCGATTTAAAATAATGGCATACTTATATAGACATATAAGACTTGATAAAAATGTACCATTTTATATTGGTATAGGCAAGAGTGATTTAAATTTTAATAGAGCTAAATCTAATAAAAGTAGAAATCCATATTGGCATCATATTGTTAATCAGACAGAATATAAAGTAGAAATACTAATGGATGATTTAACATGGGAAGAAGCTTGTGAAAAAGAAATTGAGTTTATTAGTTTATATAAAAAGCATTCTCAATCAGGGACACTTTGCAATATTGCTGATGGTGGAGGTGGTGGATATTTAGGTGAAGAGGTCAATGAAAAAAGAAGACAATCTCTTATTGGTCATAAATTATCAGAAGAAACTAAAAAAAAGATTGGCCTCAAAGCTAAAAATAGAAAACCTACTGAAGAAACCAAGCTTAAAATGTCTGCTATACATAAGAATAAAAATACTGGGCATTGGTTAGAAAGTAAAGGACATAAAAATGGAAGAGCTTTTGAAGTACATCAGTATACTAAAGATGGTGTTTTTATTAAGACTTGGGAATGTGCACAATATGCAATTAATGAATATAAATTAAATAGAACTGCTATTACAGATTGTCTTAAAGAAAGACAAAAAACTGCAGGTGGTTATATTTGGTCTAAAACTTTATTATTATGAAAGTTAGAAATGGTTGGAATACTTATACCAAACAATGGGATAAACTAGCAATTAAAGTAAGATTGTCTTTTATTGATATACTATCTATTGAGATAGATATATCCAGAGACTTTTATCTTTTAACTATCTTAAACTTTACCATTAAGAACAGATAGTCTTATACAAAATACTGTAATCCAGGTACTTTCTGTGCCTGGATTTTTTATTTAAACAATATACATTTAAACTTATTTTGTATATTTGTGTAAATCATAAATGTATAAAAATGGAAAATCAACAAGATGAAAGGATGTTTACTCCTGAAGAATTAGAAGCAAAAAGAAAAGAAATGCTTAAGTTCTATAAAGAGTCTATGCCTTATTTAAAAGCTCAATTTGAGTATGAAGAAATTCTTATGAAAATTGATGAAGTAAGATTCAAAAGAACTAACATTCAAATGCAGTATGCAATGATGATGCAGGCTCAGCAAGAGATGGAATCAGAACCAGAAGGATCAGATCATGACATTGACAATGAACCAACAGCGCCTGAGCAGACTAAAAGAAAGCTTAGAAAAGAATAGTTATGGCTTTAGTGAATCAAGTACAAAAGAAAGTGATAATGTCAAAAAAAGACATTATTAAGTTTCAAATTATTACTCATTGCTATGTGAATAAAATAGCATTGAGTGATTCAGATTTTGAGTGCTTGACCTTGCTTAGTACAATTGGCCCACTAGAATTATCAAGTTTCTGTTATGAAGCTTCAAGTGAATATTCAATTTTTAAATCAGAACAAACTGTAAGGAACTGTATTAATAAATGTGAAAAGCATTTATTAGTAGTTAAGGATCCTAAAAATAAAAAAATTATTGCGGTTAATCCTAATTTAAAAATTCAAGTTGAAGGTGATATATTGTTAGACTATAAATTTTTTGGCAGATGATACCTAAAAAATCATCTGCCATCTACAAAGAACTTGTAGAAGAAATTGATGTTCCACTAGAACTTGTGGAAGATTTAGTACAAGCATATTATAAAACTGTGAGAAATGAACTTACAAATCTTACAAAACCTAGAATAAATGTTGAAGGCCTTGGCCAATTTGTAGCTAGACCAGCGTTAGTTAAGAAATCTATTGCAAGATATACAAATATGTTGGATCATCATGATACGTCTACTTTTAAAGCATATTATAATAAAAAGATGCTAGAAGAAAAATTAGATAAACTTAAAAGTTTAGATGCAAAACTTGATGTACAGGATTTAAAAAAACAAGAATTTATTAAAAAGAAAAATGAAAGCAGCACTGAAAGCAATTTGGGAGAATAAAGCAGCTATTCTTGAAGGTATTAAGAACTCAGTAGTAAGAGATGAGTTTGTAGAAGATGTTGCAAGAATGAGATATGATGTTTGTGATCAATGTCCAAGCAAAGGTAAGAAGTGTGCTGTAAAAGGTACAGCTCCTTGTTGTAATGAATGTGGATGTTCATTAACATTTAAGACTAGATCTCTTTCATCAGAATGTCCTCTAGGTAAATGG
>Ga0181352_1000615_pt1 | contig 14978 bp, 15 predicted proteins | sample Fa13VDMLBSN_FD_130103 | JGI IMG/M metagenome (GOLD analysis project Ga0181352, IMG submission 130103) | Freshwater viral communities from Lake Michigan, USA - Fa13.VD.MLB.S.N | ecosystem: Environmental > Aquatic > Freshwater > Lake | place: USA: Michigan | collected 2013-09-23 | reverse complement strand
CGTCCGAAAGTTGCTTGAAGTCAGAAACAATGTCGCTCTCGCCGAGTCTGGAGTCGGAAAGACTGGTGCTCAACAGCGTGACAAGTCCGCTTCGATGTGGAACGGGACGCATGCCCTGCATTCGTCGTTGTACTTTGCGGCGGTTAAAAACGGCATCGACAAGACGGCACTCACGAGAGCCGTAAGCAATTCTCCGTTGCTTATCGACATTCTGCAAAACCACAAAAATTACGCACTTCCTTTCGACTCCCAGACAGTAAATGCGGCACTTACGCCATTCATGCTGATGGCTTTCGCAGAGAAACAGGCTTACATCTACGAAGGCAAGATTGAGCAGGGTGATTTCCTTCGTCCAGAACAGCGAGAAATCTTCAACCTGATTGTCGAAGGCAACACCCAGTTCACGCTTCCGCAGTTCTGGGTTAACCTTCAGGCGTGGCAAAAGAGCCACGTGCTTGGGTACTTCAACAACAACAACGTAGTCCACACGTTCGACAATCTGGTAGGTGCAATGTCTGCCATGATGATTATCGAGCGTATCAAGACTGCGGAACCAGCGTCTATCGCTTCGCTTGATGCGTTGTTTGCCAACTCTGGAGGGCTTGTAAGGGCCTTGGAACAATCTCTTTCGACCTATCTTTCGCACGATGCGTTCTGGTGGGAAACTGGCGTTCAGGGGGGTGCTCCGTTCCTAGACACCAGCGAAGCCAATTACGGAATCAACAGGGTTCAGGACAATGTTCAGATGTTCTTTTTCAAGTTGGCCAATGGGGCTGACCAAAACGTTAGAACTTCTGCCTTTGCCCAATACGTGCAAGCGTTGAATAGCGTACAAGCGTTTGACCATGTTGAGACCACCAACGCTGGAGGTCTTACCATTCCCTACACGGAAGCGAGTGGCAACGTGGTCAGGGGTGCTGGACGCAGGTTTGTCTTCAACCAAAACGTCAAGTCCGAGGAAACACTAGCCTTAATCAAGCAAAGCGGTTTCTTCGGTGTTGGCACCCCGTTCACGAACCTTGGTGAGCAGATTAACGCTGGCAACGAGAGAGTCTTCCCTAAGGAGGCTGGTGTTTCAACGGCCAGATTCATCTTGGACAACAAGCAGAACTATGACGCTTTCGTTGGTGGTTCGTTGCAGTACCAGTTGCGTCCTTCGGAAAAAGGCGGTGTAGCCTCTCAGATTCTTGCTGGCAGAGACGAACTTACCAAGTCTGGCGTATCTGCTTTGTCTGAACAGCAACCACAAGCGGTAAACCTTAAGGAGCACAAGTTCTCCAAGCGTGGCATAGGTCTTAGTTCGGCCTTCATGCGTAAGCAGATGGTCGAAGGCATTGTCAGGGAGGCTCGTCGTGCCAAGAAAGACTCCGCCGTGATTGAGCCAGCAAGGTACGGGCTTTCTGGGAGAACTGTTCCAAACCTGCGGGTCATGGCTGTCGAGGGCAACGATTCCAAAGCCGCCTACTTGCAGGAACTGAGCGTCTATGGTGCCCAAGCCATTTCACCTAACTCTTACACTGTCTCTGGTGGTGCGGCAGACATTAACGACCAAAGGCTGGCCCTGTACAACGCACCATTGGGGCACAAGCCATCGTATGGTTTTGCTTTCAAGAAACTGTCCGACGGAAGCACAGTCGTGAACGTTTCTGGAGACCACTTTGCTCACAAGTACATGCTCAAGGCATCCCGAAAGGGCCTGTATCGTGACAAGACTTTCTTCGGATTCAACCTTCAGGAAGGTCTGGGTTACAATCCGAACAACGGGCTGATGACCCCAGCGGCTTTCAATGGTGTGGCCATGGGACTTAAGAAGGAAGGGGTTGAAGGCATCCATGATTCAGTCCTTGCGTACGCACAATTCGGCGGCCCCGCTTGGATTGAGGAAATCGTCAAGTCTGCCAATCATACCCTGAGCAACGGGATAAGCGAGACTAGGGCCGAGAACAATGTAATCGCTGGTGCTGGTGATGTTATGGTTCAGGGCGAACACAGGAAGGCCATCGAGGCTGGTTCTTTCTCAGGAAGCGACGAACAACTCATTCCAGCCTTTGAAATGGCACGTCATGGCATGGGGCATAACTACATGACGTTTACCTTCCCGCCGAACACTCCAGCGGAAGTAATCAAGGGTACGCTCATGGTTCTGTTCGCAACAGGTTCTGCTGTCGAGTTGAACAGACTTGCGTCCTCTGTGCATGGGGCTTTTAGCGGCGACTACTACGGCAAGAATGCTGCTGCTGGTGGTGGACTACCTCAAGCAAAGTTAGACTACCTTAAGAGAGGCGGTTCCCATTCGCTCACTTCTGTCGGGCAAATGGCAAGAGCCTCCAGCATCAACACTCTTTTCAAGGAAACGCTCGCCTCTGCTACAAAGCAGGTGAATTACCAATCTCTACCATTGCAAGACATTTGGGCTCCGTTCGCCCTGATGAATCAGTCCGAACTCAGCGGTCATCTTGATTCGTTGATTGGCATGATTGCGGCCAAGGACCACGGATACTTCCTGCCGCAGTCGGAAAAGAAGTTGATTACAAGCGGTGACACGAAGGTGGCCATCGAAGCCTTGTTCCCCAACAGGCCAGACCTGTTGGACTATGCTTGGGACAATTCCGACACTGGCGGTGTCACCATCGTCGAGCAAAAGGACAGCAAGAAGAAGGTAACTGGCTATCTGGTTGGTTACAACATCCAGACTGGCTACGACGAAAACGGGGCTAAGACGTACGCTCGTCGTGTGGTATCCGCCAGAACACGCTCCGATGCCGAGGCAATCAAACTCAAGTTCACTGTCAGCACCAGCAGGGCCGAACTTGCCATGGCCATTGAGAGAATCTCGAACAACAACGGACAGAACATCACGCTGAACGCTTTGGATTCTGGCAACGTGGTGTTCACGCCCATGTCCATGAAGACCGCTAAGATGGGTGACAACGGCGTTCTTTCGTTCACTGTCGGTACCAAGGTCCAGCAGTTAGGTCATACCGACAAGCCAATGTCCATGCAAACGGCGGAGGCTCTGGCTAATACCCTAGCCCAGAACCAAGGTCTCAGCGTCAGCATGCAAAAGCCCACCGCCAACTTGATGGTGGGCTCTGGTTCCAGCAAGGACTTGGAATCGTCCCTTAGACGACGCATCCAGTTCGGCTCTGGCCTCGGTCCTATCGAGTTCTCCTCTAGGCTGATGAGTGCCATCGCCTATGGCAAACTGAAGAACAAGCCAGAGCACCTTGCCTACCCAGCGACCCTGACTGGCACCGAGTGGTTCAAGTTCTTGAAGGAGTCTCAGGTGAGTAAGGATGAGTTCAGACAGACTGGCCTTGTCACCCTGTTGCATGCCAACAAGGACCAGCAGATTTCCAGACAGGAACTGGCTGAGTTTGTGTACACCACTTACCCATCGACGTACCGCATTTCTAGGCATACCAACCCGATTCAGACGGAATCCGATGCAACCACCTTCAGACTCCCATGGGGTGAGGACATTGCCGTAAAGGAAAATCAGGTCGTCATCGACCTTGCTAGCAACCTCGTCATCATCGGTAATGCGTTGGACTCCGCAATCAAGCCAGACACGACTCCTGAGGCTGTTGCCGAAATCGAGTTGCTCAAGAAGTCGATGATGGGTGCCGTTGACGCACTAATCAAAGATGCGAACCTCCCAGCGTCCATCAAGGAGCGTAGCACCATGGCTGGTATGTTTGAATCCTTGCAGGAGGAAATCTCCAAGCAGATTGCTGGAGACAACCAAGTCAGCGTCATCACGAAGGGTAGCGGTAGGACCATCAGGCCGATGCAGTTGAACTACCTGTACAGGACTTTCATCGAGTCCAGAATGGAGTCCTTGAACCAGATGGCCCTCGAATACTTCGGCGGTCATGATGGGCTTGGAATCGTAGACCCGTATTCGTACGAACGCATGGATACGTACTTGATGAATCCTGACTCTAACAAGAAATTGTTCAGTGAGAGTGTTGGGGAAAACTACGACCCGCTTAGTACTGCCTATGGTCGTAGCACTTGGGACTTGGGCATGATGCTGAAACTTGGCGGCGGTAACCACAACAGTTACGCCACTGCCTATGGTCAGTACACGTCCTCGGTCATGCAGTCCGAAATCATGGGCAAGAGGACCAAGCACCTGTTCGCATCGTACAAGGCGGAACTTGATGCTAGGTTGAGCAAGGCCACCAACCCAGAGGACATTCGCAGAATCAGGTCCATCAGTGCCTCCCTAGACCGAGTTCAGGAAGCACGAATGGCAATCAACAGCCACCAAAACTTCAACGATGCCAGCCACTACTCTGGCAATCCTAACAGCACGTTCCAGTTGGGCCATCTGCGTGAGACCATCAGCATCAAGAACTCCGAACTCGGCCTGTTCACGCTAGGCGACAAACGACTGGTTGGCGGTGACAAATTGATGGACCCAGTTGCTGGAATCCAAGCCACACCAGAACCAGTCATCGTCATCGAGGAGATTCAGTCGGACACCTTCCAGCGTTACGAGGTCTCTGCCGCAGGTAAGCAGGAGATGGCTCTGCCAGATTCGTTTGAGCAAGTAGAAGGCATCCTCCGTGCTGGCGACCTCAAGAAAGTGACGGATGAAGTCAACAAGTTGCAAACGTTGTTGGAAAACAACGCAATCGTCGTCAAAGACCAAATCAGTATTTTGCAAAATGGCGATAACTATACCACCAAGTTTGACGCAAGGTTCAGACAGAATCTGGCTCTATCGTTGCTGAACCCATTTGAGATTTACTCTCTTTACAGGGCTTACTACGAATCGCTCACAGATAGCCACTCCGAAGAAACCGCTGAAAGATTCAAGCGTGTCTTCGTGGATACTGGCAGAACCATCAAGCCAAGCGGTGAGTTCGCTTACATGGCTGAAACCACCCCAGAAATCCCAGTCTTTGAAATCAACTTCGGGGAACTGGAGAAGATTTGCGAGAGGGCTTATTCTGACGGCGGCCAGAATCTCTACAACACCGACAGTCTGCTGTACAAGGTGATAAATGTCATCTCGGAAGAAACAGGAGCACTTCTTGGTCGAGCCCTTAAGTCAGACGTTCCCAACCAGTTGCATGGCATTGACACAGTTAATTCGACCAGAATGAACATCGTCGGTGCTATCGTTCCTTTTGTCGGCATGGTCGATGAGGTCGCCGCCTCTATGGGCAAGATGGCCGATACCATCAATGACAACGTGGCATACGACATGATTGATTACGACTTGGTAGGAGCCAAGGTAATCAAGAAGGTCAGGGACTTGGTTACTTTCTTCGAATCTAGAAACGGCGTTGAAGATACATACGGGGTTCCAATCAGGCTCAGGCACAAGACTTTGTCCGCACTTGCTGACACGCTTGAACAGATGAGCAAGGAGAACCCAAATACCTTCCTTATCCCAGTCTTAGATGTTGGTGGGGGCAAAATAGCGGCGAAAGAAGGTCAGATTAGCATTGGTGACTCCTTGAGGGAAAACTTCGGCGGATTCCCAACCATCATAGAAATGGATTCTAGACGGGAAATCTATGGCACGGATGGCAGGTCGCTACAAAACAAGGAAGGTGCTACGGATACTCGGTTTGCCGTTCTCCAGACCAACGCCAGAACCGCACTTGGCGTAGCCGTCGCCCACGCCGTCAGACCTTGGGCTCTCCGAGGCTCTATCGACGTAATCCCCGCCCAGTTGAAGGACTTGAAAGCCAAGCAAGCCGAACTAGCCAAGAGCGTTCCTATCAATCCAGACAAAGCGTCGTCCAGTTCCTACATCAACACCTCCATGCCGTTCGGCGTTGAGGACATTTACAAGCCCGTATCCCTGAACGCCACCATCATCCGTGCGGCGGCTAGGGGTATGAACTCCGTCATCTTGTCCGATGCACGGCACATGTTCAACAGAGGTTACAGCCCGAATCAGTCCGCTGGTAATCCGTTTCTGATTCTTGGTCGTCGTCGTCGCCTGTTCCACGTCCCTGAAGTCATGAGGCCGCTTGTCGCCACGATTGCCCACATGAGCATGTTCGAAGGCGTATCTGGGCTGTACGGAAACCTGATTCAGCGTCTCAAGGAGATGCCAGACGTTGAACTTGAGCCAATCATGAACGGGGCCGCGTTCACCCATGAAGGGCAATCGAGTAACCTGTACCACCACATGGGGGTATTGGCTAATCTGTTCATCGACACGATTTACGCAGGTTCTAATACGGCGTTAGACAAGTTCTCGTTGGATGGAGTGTACAATCCAAACACGGAAGGTAAGTACACCATGCCGTTCAGGCTTACTGCTTCGGACGCTCTTGGCAGTGCTTTAGTTGACGAAAACGGAAAGCCGTTGAATCCGTCAAAGGCGGACCCTGATAACACCCTAATCGGAAGACTTCTCGGAAGAAAGAAGCGTGAGGTTCAACAGGCGTTCAAGAGCATTGGCTCGTTCGCTTTGCTCACGGAATCTGGGGACTGCATGGGCTACGTTTCCAACTACGGGCTTCCGTCGTACTGGCTTGAGGCACACTTCGCTGGTGCCGAACGTTCCCTCATTGATTTCTACGCCACCGATGCGTTCGACCCGCCTGTGTTCGAGTATGATGCCGCAAGCGGTGCTTACAACATTGTCGATGCCAAGACTGGCAAACTGATTAAGTCCACCACCAACAAGGAAGAAGCCTTGGAGGTCTATCACCAGAACAAGAAATACCGAGGCGGCAACGGCTACGTGTCTGGATTCATGAAGACTTGGGCTCCCCTCGGCGGCTACATCGGCACAGGTTTCTATGCTGGTGCCACAAGTGGCAACGGGATTCAGGACTTAGTCAATTACAGCGAAGATGCTCAACTGATTGGGATGCTTCGCAACCCAGTGATTCCTTCCTCGCTGGCAATCAGGCGTTCTGACGCTGGAGATGTAAAGGCGACTGCCTCTGTGTTGCGTGAGGTATCTAGAAACCAGAGACAGGCCAGACCAGACAAGCCAGTGTGGGCTAACAACCCGCAAGGCAACAAGTACAGGAAACTCCAGTACCTTGCCCGTGGGCTTAACACGCCTCAGCAGATTGCACAGTTCGAGCAGATGATTGCCACGTCGAGCGGCACTATGATGACGTTCAAGCCTAAGTTCCCGACTGAGGCCCACAAGGTAGCATGGCGTAAGCGAGCCATCGAAGGCCTCGCCAACCTGATGCCTAGCGGTACGCCTGACTACCGCCCCAAGCCCACGGCAGGGAACCTAGATGTGCTCAGGCGTATCTCCGAGTTCCGCAGAGCACCAATCGAGAATCCTGATGATGAGTCCCAGACCTCCCGTTGAAGATGACCTGATGCGTAACGCCGAGAGCCTACGCCAAGGCGGATGGATTGTGTCCGTGCTTGGTGCGGCTGGCTCGCTCTGCCGTCTGCTCCTGACTAACGAGGAACTGCCTGTGGCCATCTGGTTCAGGCGTGTGCTTGCTGGTGCCATCGTCGGCGTCCTGAGTTTCTTCGTGATACACGGACGCATCGAGCCATTGAACGAAGCCATCTTCTATGCCGTCTGTGGTACAGCCGCCCCAGAACTGGTAGAGTTCGCCAGACGCAAACTTCTTAACCGCCTTGAAGATGAAACCAAAAACACAAAGCGTAAGCGTCGCTGAAGCCATCATCATCACGCAGTCCATCTTCCTGTGCCTTGTGGGCCTTGCGGGTTGGATGGCTTCGGCTCCCGTTAACGATGGTTTCGCCGCTTTGAGGGACAGGGATAGTGCGGTGGCAATCGTGACCGACAACGGACTGACGACAGACAAGACAGAGGTTGATTTACGAAACGTTGAGAAAGTGTTGAAGAACTACGAGACTGTGTGCCTTACGATTGGGGCCATTGGTCTGATTGTTCTTGTGGGTACTGTTGGTCGTGCTTACCTTAAGCCCCATGGAAAAACTCAAAAGCCTCGCCGTTGAACTGTGGACCAATCATCGCAAAGATTGCCTCTTGGTCTTCGCTGGATTTCTTTTTGGCTTCTGGCTGGGCTACTGACCGCTTGTACCACGCCTGAGGTAATCCCTCAGGTCAAGGTGGTAGACAACCCAGAGAAGGACGCCTACATCGAGAGACTGGAGCGTGAGGTGTCCGAGGCTGGTGCCGCCATAGAGGTGGCTAGGACGCCCATCACGGGGCAGGTACGCAAGTTGCTGGACCTAACCTTGGTTCGGCTTAACGGCATCAAGCCAGCGACGCCTAAGCAGATTAAAGCCTACGAGCAGACGCTGGTTGACGATAAGGCTCTTACCAAGGCAGAGAAGGTAGCCGAAAAGGTAGACGAAGAAACCTCCGCTTTGTACGGCATGGTCGAGCAGATTGAGAAAGAGAACTATGACTTGAAGCATGAGATGGAGGCGATGCGTAGGGAACAGGCTTATGCCGAACTAAGGAAGAACTGTTTTTGGATTAGCACTGTGTTCGCTTTCATAGCCGCTGGGCTATTCATCCTGCAATCTTTTGTTGGCAAGGGAGGCAAGGCTGGGTTCATCATGGTCTGCCTCTCCGTGTTCTTTGGCGGTGCCCCGTTCGTCATCCAAGACGTCGTACAGGCTCCGTGGTTCCCTTACCTGATGGTTGGTTTGATTGTCGTCGGTGGTTCAATCGCAGGATACATAGCGTGGCATGGACACAGGGATGTGAAGTGCCGCTTGACCCCTACGTCAAACAAGCCAAGCGTGGGTACGTAAGCATGAGTCGGGTGCCGAAAGGTTAAATGGGGTTTCTCCTTGGTTGGTTTAACTCTCAGCCCGAAACAAGAAGGGCCCCGTTTGGGGCCCTTGTTGTTTAGAACGGAACGTCGTCCGAACTTGGTTTCGACTTCCTGCTTGAAGCGATGTTGTCCAACGCCTGACGCAGTTTCGTGTCGAGAGGATTGACCACGCCGTTGTAAGGCTTGGCTTCGAACTTCTCGATGTACCAGTCCAGCGAGTTGGCTGGCAGTTCGTACAAGGCTTTGCCCTTGTTCTTACCGAAGTGCAGGATGAGTTTCATGTCCTCGCCAGCGGCGTCGGTAGGATACTCCTTGGCCTTGTACGCTTGCTCGATGGCCTTGGCTTCAGAGACCTTGGCGACGGGCTTGGCAACAGGCTGTGGTGAGTTAGTCACTACGCTACGCACAACTCGGTCTGCTTCCCCATCGTCATCCGAGGTAGCCACGTTCGCACAGGAGGCGATGGCGTAACGGCGAAGATAGGAGAACAGGGAGCCAGCGTCCTGACCCTTGATGCCATCGCTGACAGGGATGCAGACGTGGCGGCTGATGTAGCCACCGCCCTCGTGGAGCACCATGGTCTCGACACCGACAGACTTCTCATCGCTGACGGGGAACTGCACGATGGCGAGTCCTTCGCTGGCGAAGATAGCCTTGGTGGCCGAGATGTGGGCCTCAAGGGTGGCGTAGACGTTCTTATGGAACGGGTTGGTGGCGTCAGCCATCACCGACGTGGTGCGGGAGATGGCTCGGGCGTAGGCTGAGGCGAACTCAGGCGTTATGTTCTGTGTGCTCATGGTTGGTGTTGTTGATGTGGATTTTTTGGGTTGGGTCGTCAAGGAATTGGGTAACGATGAGTCGGCAAAGCGATGCCCTCGTGAGGCAGTAACTCTCGGCAATCCTGTCGAGTCGCTTGGCGTTTTCGTTCGTGACCTTAATCCAGACGAGTTTGTGGGACTTATCGTTTGGTGGGTTCATACAGAGATTTGAAAAGGTTGGTGATTTCGGCACAACGGATTTCGTCGCTACGCCAGTCGATGAAGTCGATGCCCGTGTGGATGGACTGCCACTTGTTTCCGTACTCACGAAGTTTGCACTTCATGGCTCCGAAAGACTTGTAGCCGTCGGCGTACAGGGCCTTGCACAGATTGTACAGGGCTTCGTCGTTGCTGATGTAGTTGGCTACCTTCCACGTCTCGTGGTTGGCGTAGCCGTTGTATTCTTGCTTGGTTGGTTTTGTGGCCTTCATGGAAAGTGGGGCCCCCTTTCGGGGGCTGATGGTCAGGAGTTCTCCTCCAAAGCCTTGACCCTCTTGTGGAGGTCGTTGTGGGCTTTGACGAGCAACTCCATGCCGTTCTTGGCGTCCTTGAGTTGGCTCAGGGTCATGCCGATACCTTCGATGTAGGTGTCAGCACCACACTCAGCCGTCTCGGCCTTCTTCAACTCCGACTCCAGTTTCTGGAGGGCGGCGATGACGAGGGACACATGTGACAATCCTGTGCTCATGGTTGGTTGGTTGGTTGGTTGGTTTACGTCGGGCGTCGTGCCCAACAGATTTGCTATGGAAAGGGTACCTGCGTTCAACGCAAGAACTATTTTTAGTTTTTTACTCCCACCCTTTCGAACAGGTCATTGTCCCTCAGGCGAGCCACGAAAGCGTTGCCAGTCTCCTTGTCGTGGAAGCGGTCCAGCAGGAGGTCGCTGGTCAGATTCGTGGTGATGATGGTCGAACGCTGGTGCATCGTACGCTGGTCCACGAGGGCAAACAGGCACGAGGCCATACGCTCGGTCATACGCTCCTTGCCCAAGTCGTCCAAGAACAGGAGTGGGATGTTCACCATGTGGTGCATAGTCTTGTCCCACGTCGATGTGCCCCACGATGCGACGAGACGGGCCTCCAGTTCGAACATGGTCAGGAACAGGAAGCGATTGGCCTTGGGGTTGGCGTTGAACAGCCTGTCTGCGATGAACCAAGCCGTACGTGTTTTCCCCTTACGGGTCACGCCGTGAATCAGGAGGCCCTTGCCAGATGGATTCCAGTTGTGGCACAGGTCGCACAACTCTGGGGCCAACCTGCTCGGGTCCGTGGAATCAAACAGGGCTGGACGTGGAATCTCTGGCGGGTTCTTGGCCGCATACTCACGACGCTCGCTGGCAAGGGCATCACGCTCTCCCTTAGCCAAGCAGACCTCATCCGAGCAAATCTCAGGAGCCCTGAAGGTGAAAGAGTTTCCCATGCCTTGGAAGGTCACGGAGTGGGTTTCCCCGCCGCAATAGATGCACTTGCCGACGTCGCTCATGGATTGAACCCTCCACGATTAATGTCGTCCTCAGACGGGATAAGACGCTTCAGCCGCTCGACCTCGGCCTTGAGGCTATCGCACTCGACTGCCAGCACGCTGTTCTCCGCTTGGCGGGCTTGGCACTCGGCCTTGAGGCGGGTCTGGTCATCAATCAAGGCGGCGACCTGCCTCTGCAAACCATAGACCTCGTTGTTGGCTTTCTGCCATTCACGCACAAGCCTGTCCTCGTTCTCCTTTTCCATCTGAATGTCGGAAGTCAGCCGCTCGACCTCGGCCTCCATTTCTTCAATCTCTTTCGCACACCCATCAAGCATACTTTTGGTAGCGTCATAACGCAGGGCGAGCGTGGAGTTGAGTTCAGTCAGCCGCTCGACCTCGGCCTTGAGGCGGGTAAGTTCGTCAGTCATTTCTGGGCGAGTAAGTTCGCAAAACTTTTGCCAGTTATCAGAACGAAGTTTCCACAACTCGACCTCGGCCTTGAGGCGGGCGTTCTCCTCCTCAAGCAAACGCTTGTCATGCTCAAGCCCACGACCCCACGCAGTCATCTGCGTAAAGTCAGTCAACAGTCGGGCATAGGCAACAACCATGGCATCAGCCTGACCTGTGTAGACGAGGTTGAAAACCTCGGCCCTATCGAGATGCTTGTGGCTCACTTCTTCTCTCCCTCCTTAAACTTGAAGTGACGCTCGTGAATCTGCCACCCGTCGCCAGTGTGAGAACTGACGACGATGGAGTAGGAGAAGTCATCAAACTCGGCGTACAGGTTGTAGTCCTTGGACTCGACGCTCATCTTGCCCTTGCCCATGCTCATCATGGGCATGTTGTCCTCGATGAAGTTCATGATTACGTTGTCAGCCCACGCCCCGAAGCCGAGGCGTTGGACGGACTTGTTGTGGATGGCGTGGAGAGCCTCGTGCGTCGCTTGCTTGGCGAGGTCGTCGTAGGCTTTAGAATCCTTTTGCATGGTCTTGGTTGGTCTTTGGTTGGGTGTGGGTGAAGTTGCCCTTAGGCTTAAAGATACCCTGCCAGCCGTGCAGGAGCGTGGACTTGATGGCTTCGATAGCGAGCCTGTTGTTGCCCCAAGACTTCAACTCATCGTTCCAACGATTGCAGAAGCGATTGGTGCTGGGCTTGCGGTGAGCCTTACGCCAAGCGAGGTACTCGTCCCATGCCTTGGAGAGTTCAGCATCCGAACGAATGTAATCGTCCTTCAGGTCCACCTCCTCTTTATGGTAACTTGTCTTATTCTCCTTGTATCCTTCTGGGTGAAGGGAATTGCATGGCTCAGGTGAAGCGGACTTCATGGTTGGAGTGAAAGAGACTTCACCCTCAAGCACCTTGCTCACCACGTCCCAGACCTTGCCGTTGGGACTACGGACCACGTACTTGCAGTCGGTCAACCTGTTGATGGAGTATTGAATGTTGCGTACGCTGGAGCCCATGTAGCGAGCGAGCGTCTCACGAGTGGCGTAGCACCCGTCCTTCTTGGACAGGATGTGGATGATAGACCACAGGAACTTGTCGCTGTGGGTCAGCCGTGCGTCGTTAAAGACCTTGGCTGGAATCCATACGCCCACGAAGGGCAGTTCTGGTGCTTGTTCTTCGCTCATACGTTGAGTGTGGAACGTCCGAGGTAGTCGTACGTATCAGGTTTGCCCTTACGAATCCACTCGGAGACCTGCATGAAGGCGTGGGCATAGATGCCACGACCACGGGCCAGCATCTCCTCGGTGCACTGCCAGTCGTGCGTGTGGTATGGAGCCGCCTTCTCGGTGCAGTAGTACACAAAGTCCACCTTGTTGGGCTTGAAGCCAGCGTAGACCGCATCGGTGTAGAAGGCTGACTGGAGAGCCCAGAGCCTGTCCTTGGCTGACTTACGCACGTCGTCGTTCGTCAGTTTGCCCATGGACTTGAGGTCGCGGATTTCAATGTCGCCGTTCAACTTGTGGGCGAGAATGTCCAACTTGCCCTTGATTGGGAATGATGCTCCATGCACCTCCTCGCCGATGTTGTAGCGGACTGTGGCACGGCCTGTGAAGGCAATCTCGTAGTCGCAGTTGTCCTTGTGCAGATGCTTGAGCGAGTGCGGGATGGTAGAATTAGCCATCATGGTTGCGGTCAGGTATTCCCTGTCGCTGACCACGCACTTGTTGGTGGCTTGGTTGAGGAACAACTCGTACTCCAACTTACCTTCCTTTGTACGGCGGTCCACCTTGGGTGCCACCATGTACACGTCATGGACAGTCTTAGGCTCAAGCACCATGGCGTGGAACAGGCTACCGATACGCAGGGCTTCGGTCTCCTCCTGTGGGTTGAGACGCTCTTGCTCGGCGTGGAGTATGCCGTCAGTGTAAACACATTTCAGATACGACTGGTTGTAGCCTTCGTACGAACGATAGGCTGGCTCTGGCATCCCTTTGTGGAACTCCAGTTCGGAGAACGTCACGCTGGGACGGCTGGGTTCAAGACTGTCCATTGATGTTACGGGCAAGGGATTGCTTGGCACGTTGGAGACACTCTTTGGCGTCTTCGTCTTTTCCTTTTTTGATGAGGGCATGTGCGTATTCAGTAAACCTATACGCCTCCCAGTCCCTACGACGGATGGCATCAGCCGCAATGTCTTGGGCGATGACCTCCATCGAGAGACTGTTAGGACGTACGGGCATTAGTTGTGCTGGGCGACGCTGTTGGAGAGTTCGGCGAGGAGCACAGGGTCTTTGGAGGCCTTGGTCAAGTTGAACAAGACCTTACGGCTCACGTGGTCCGCATGCTCCATGTTACGCTCGCTCAGTCCGTGGGTGAACACCTCGGTGTGGGCGTTGTACAGGTTCCAGATGGAACGTTCCTCATCATGCTCGAAGGAAGGATTCTTCCAACGCTCGACGATGTGCTTGGACATACGCTCGCTGTACACGCCACGATTGACGAAGGCGTTGATGATGCCCTGACCATCGTTGTGCGTGATGGGAGTCTGGGCGAGCAAGGTGAAACGAGACTGCAACTTGCTCCACTGACGCACGGCCTCATCAACGACGTCCGTGCAGTACACAGGGTCGATGGTGCTGACGTGCTTGGCGGACAGCGACAGTTCGGAGTCGAAGCACGTCATGCCATTGGAGCACACGAGACGCACGGCACCTACGCTGATGCTGGACTTGCTGGTACCATCGAACGAGTTATGTGCGGTGATACGGAGGCAGATAATGTCGCCGACCTTCTTGGTTGGCACCTCGAACGAGGCGTCCTTGAAGTCGTACTGGAAGTGGACACGAGAGCCCCACTTGACGACGGAGATTTTCTGCGACGTGGGGTTGAGGCCACGGCTGGCGAGTCCCGTCTTGATGACACGCTCGAACTCATCGTTCTGGAGGATGCCATACCTGTCGGACGTGACGCCAATGATGGCCTTCGTGTCCTCACGGAAGTTGCCCCAAGCGTCAGCAGGGACGCCATCGGCGGTGAACAGGGGCACCGACTTCACCTTGTACTGGTGAGCGTTGTCGCCTGTGGTGAACTTCTCCGTGAGAGCACGGGACTGGTCCACCTGTTCGTTGTACGCCTTACGGGCGTCCAACAGTTCGTTCTTTTGTTGTTCGGTCATGGTTGGTTTGGGTTGGGAAATTACTTGATGATGATTTGAGGATTCTCGGCGAGGAACTTCGCGATTTCGTTTTCCAAGGCGAGTGCCAAGAACCTACGCTTCACGAACTTCATGCCCCCGCTTTTCTCGACCTGTTCGTGAATTTGCTTCACAACATTGTCGATGTGTTTCACACGGGCTTTCCATTCGTCGCTGTCCTGTGGCGAGATGCTGACGGAGAAAATCAGTTCGGTCTTCCCCTTGTTTTTCTTCACAGCCTTTGGCTGGATGCAGTCGGAGTAGTGTCCGAATGGGTTGGTTGGTTTGTTGGTAGGCATGGTATGCTTGGTTGGTTGGAGATTACTTGGT
>Ga0181352_1000614_pt1 | contig 15006 bp, 18 predicted proteins | sample Fa13VDMLBSN_FD_130103 | JGI IMG/M metagenome (GOLD analysis project Ga0181352, IMG submission 130103) | Freshwater viral communities from Lake Michigan, USA - Fa13.VD.MLB.S.N | ecosystem: Environmental > Aquatic > Freshwater > Lake | place: USA: Michigan | collected 2013-09-23 | reverse complement strand
CGGGGCTTCCGTAAATCCAACGACAGTTGTCGCGTGGTAGGTTTTCGTAGATTTCTTGTAGCGTTCCCCTTGGCACGTCAGCGGGGGCTTCTGCCCTCAAGTCTGGTCGCTTCGGCGGCTTCCGTTCATTTGAGGGTTTCGGTTTAAACCTTTTCGCAGGCTTGTGCTTTATGGTGTTTGGCTTCTGCTTGTAAGGAAGCCCCAGTCGGTTGGCTTTACCCAGCACCGCATTGCGGGTGCACCCTAACTGAGCTGCCATTTCTCTGGCAGATAAATCCTGCTCCCACAGCTTTGCTAATAGCTTTTCTTTTTCGTCAGTCCAAAATCTGTCTGTCATGTTTTGCTCCTTTAGTTTGGTTAATACGTCTTAAGCCCGACCACGAAATCCGTGGCATTGTCGAGCGCGGGCGGTATCCGCTGCGCGCCTGCATGGTCCGTTGTCCAGACTGTAATCCGGCCCTCTACCACCGCCCATACCAAACACCCATGCGGCGACGGGCAGTACAAGATTTGATCGTCCACCCGCCCGTATGTAGTAGTCAAGCGCGGCGTCCCGATGTGCGGCTCAAGAGATGGACAGGAGCGCGTCAGGCCCCACGCCGCAATCCCAAGGCCAAGCGCAACAGACGCCACGAGAATTAACGTTCGCATTGTACTTCTTCAAATTCTTTAGTTTTCGTCAGAAGCTCATAGTGTAGTGCATCTGCTTCGTGTTTTACGTCCACAAGTATGTCCATAACATACACCCACCCCCCCGGCGTTTTTGCCAACTCACGTAAAGTTTCTATGTCGGAAGCTTTTATTTTAGCTTCTTCACCAGTCTACATAAAACTTAGTACTCTTTTCGGTGCCATGTTATTGCTCCTTTCTATTTTAAGTTACCGCCAGATTTAATCAGCTTACCCCCGTAGATATACGTGCCTACGTGCTCCAGAGGGATAAACGGATTAGCGTAAATCTTGCCACCATGCTGCGTCCAAAGTGCACAGAAGTGGTAGTCCTCAGACAGCAGCGCACCTGACTCGTCTATGCTCGTAGCAAAAAACTCATGTGTTAACGGCTTCATATACTCGCCAGTCTCCGGGTCACGGAACGAAGACACACGATAGGTAGGTACATGGGGTGCCAGCACTTCGAACACGCGCCGCTTGATAAGCATGAAGCCCGTACCGCCGTGGCGCACTTCGATCATTCCCTGCGCGTCAGTCTCAGCGTGCTGGCTACCCACCATATTGAACACGAAGGCCCCACCGTAATCCTTGAGGTCTTCCTTACCTTCTCTCGCAGCCCGTTCCACCTGCACCCAGTCGATTTCTTTCTTAGGGTAGATGCCGCAAGCAATGTCTCTATCTGCGTTTAACAGCGCAGCCACAGCTTCTCCGTCAAACGAAATGTCTGCGTCAATAAACATGAGGTAGTCGTATTCACGCTCGAGAAACAACCGTACGAGTTCATTGCGCCCGCGCGTGATAAGGCTTTCGTTGAGCATGTAAGACCAGAAGACATTGACCCCCATGGATTGCATCTTGTTGATCGTGCGCAGAACGCCAAACGTATACTGCCCCGTGCACATGCCGCCATACATCGGCGTGGCAATCATGAGGGACTTTGGTTTCTGTTGTGTCTGTACTTTGATTTCGTCGTTTGTTTCGGTACTCATTTTTTCCTCACAATCATCTGGTAGCCCACATGCACTATTTCCAAGCCTTCGCCATTTAGATCAACAAACGCATCCACTGCTTGCTTGGGGCGGTGTAAGATGTCTCTGGGGTCCCCCCATAGATAATCATCGAACGCCATAATTCCCTTAGACTTCAGCAACGGCCAAGCCATACAGGCATCGGTCAGCACGTCTTTGGCAATGTGAGAGCCGTCGATATACACGAAGTCGAACAACGGTGTTCTATTTCTATGCTCTACCAGCAACCGCGATAGCTTATGCACGGACGTGCACTTGTTTTTGTACACGCGCCTGTTGTTAGCGTGAAGCCCGCCCGCAAAATACTTATCCCGTACGATCTCTATGTTCTTATCGAACCGCTTCTCGACTGCGGCCATATCTTTGTCGCCGTGCTCCTCGCCGCCAGTCCAAGTGTCTATGCAGTCAATCCAGCCGCCATCCTGCATAAGGTTTTCTACGATCCAGACGGCACTGCGCCCTTCATATGAACCTATCTCAAGAAACGCTTGGCGTTCCGGCATGAACTCCGCGAGCTTCATCCAGACTTCAGGTGCCCAGTGAAACCAGTCCGCAGTAAATTCGTATTCGTCGGTCATTACACTGCATCCTCTTTTAGTAGTTGTAGTTGCTTGTCCACGCTGTCGTTAATAAGCGTTTTAGCTATTAGCAGAACGGCTCGGCGTGTTTCACCATCGGTGTCAATTAAACCAGTGACGTTGCGAACAGCACTAAGAACCGTTGTGTGGTCGCGGTTAAAAGCCCTCCCAATCTGCGGAAGACTGTTGCTCGTTAACTTACGGCATAAGTACATGGCTACCATACGGGGTCTGGAAAACTCCCTTAGTCTGCTAGGCCCAAGTAAACCCTCCATATCCAGTTTGTAGTAGACGCAAACTGCTCTCTGAACCGTTTGCATTTTAACTTTAAAATCCCTCACTAGCATTCTCCGTAGCTTTTACCCGCTCCCGCTTCACAGTCTAAAGGTAAGTCTTTAGCCCAAGCAGGTGGCGTCTTCATACATTGCTCTACAAATAACAAAGCTTCGTCTACTTCATCCTCGGGCACCACGCAGCAGATAGCATCGTGCACCGTCATGGCGACTGCATACTTCTTTGCTATGTGCAGCATCTGCTCACCAATAATGATACGAGCCAGCGCCTGACATACGTTCTCGATAACCTTTGCTCCATACAACTTAGTAGTGCCTGAGCCTCGCTTAGCGTCATAGACAATCTCGTTGCCTTCTTCCCGCAGGTTGGGGTACCGAATGTACAAGCCATTTGGCAGCCTTAATCCTTTTTCAGGGTCGGCTTCTATCAACGACCCTTTACCAAACGATGTTTTTCTGTTGGTTAGCAGGAAAGATAAAACCTTATCCGCGCTCGACCATAGCTTTTGTATGTAGCCATACGTAGTACGGTACGTAGAGATGATGTTTTCAGCTTCCTCATCTGAGACTTCAACATTGAACGTAGCTAACTGCGCTTTGAAACGCACAGGCCCCATGCCGTATCCTGCACCTAGGATCGTGGTCTTACCGACGAAGCGTTCATCCTTGGTAACTTCCTCAACCGACTTCTTATAAATCTTTGAAGCCATGATCTTGTACACGTCCTCTTTATCCGCAAAGGCTTGCACAAGATCGTCCTGCCCGGCCAACCAAGCCAGCGTGCGGGCTTCGATCTGACTGCTATCACTATCGATAACCATGTACCCATCAGGAGCAATGACCGCGTTTTTAAGTGCGGACCCTCTGGGCAGGTTTTGAAAGTTCACTTTCTCGTCGCCGCCCCAACGGCCTGTGTGTGCTGCGTAGTAGCGCAATGGTATTGGCAGTGCCCCGCGCTTCGCAATACTCAAAAACCGATCAGTGCGTGTCTCTTCAAGCGTAGACTTGATCTTCAACCGTGCAGCCACCAGTGCCTGTACACGAAGGTCGTCATGCGCAGCCAAAGCCTTGAACGCCTCGTCTGATTTAGAGAAAGCGTAGGTGTCCCTCCCGGTGGTCTTACTTATCTTAATCGGTGGCTCTACCCCTAACGCTTGCAGCGCCGCTGCAAATTTTGGGTTACTCATAAGCTCTTCTTTATCGAGCTTGGCCTCCTGCAAAACCTTCTGCTTGCTGGCACGAACATCTGCCAAATGCTTCGTAAGCAAATCTTCATCTATACGAAACACGGGTTCAGCGAACAGTCTTATGGTGAGGTCAATAAGCCTAAGCTCTAACGTAGGGAACTCCACGATAAGCTTCTGAAGCAACTGGTATGTCAGCTCCACGTCATTGCAGCAGTATTCCCCGTAGCGGTTTAGTTCTTCCATGGTGAAATCCACACGCCGCTTACCTATGGCGTCATGCACTTCAGTCCCTTTGGCTCCCAAGCCGTAGTGCTGGGCCAACGAAGCCAAGGCCGCACTTATTTCAGTCCCATGTATGGCTCTTGCCATAGACATTGTATCCATTATGCGTGCGGGGCGCAGGTCGAACTTCCATTTAAGAATAGCCGCATCAAAGGCTGCATTGTGGGCCAGCAACGCACTGTTGGCCCAATCGAACTGTCTAAGAAACGCATCTACTTTGGCATAAGGCCCACTAAACCACGTAGTCGGCTCGTCGTTGCGTTTTACCCCAACACCGATGATCTCGAAGCGCCGGGACCGAATGTATTCCTCGGTAGTCAGCTTCTTGAGGCTGAAGCTTTGAGAGTAGAACGTCTCAAAGTCTATGGTTAAAACCGGCATCATATCATGGCGCTTTCTTTACTTGAGGAACGGTCATCAGGTCTGGGTGCTCGACACCATAAAGCCCAAGAACAACCCGGTCTGTGAACGCAGAACCTTGCATCTTAGACAGCTCTGCGTAGAGCATCTCTAGGTCTTCTCGCGATATGAACCGCAACTGTCTGTGTAGCGGATAGGTTAGTGCATCGGTGGGTGTGTATAGTGTGCCTACCAGAGCATCTACAAACCACAGCCACTTGCTATTGTTCGCAACGTCGAACTCCTCCGGGTGTGACTGCATACGCTGAAGCAGCAACTGAACCCCAAGCTTGGCTGTGTCATGTGTCTCCCCCATGCTAACCCTCCACTATACTCAGCAGTGCGGCACGAAGCTCTGTTGTGTCCGCCGTAGCAACCACAACTGCAGTTCCTCCCGCACTACGGATGGCGTCCATCTCCCTCTCCTGCAACGCCGTGGGTTTGTTTTTCCCAGCCTTGCATTCGATGCCGACAAACTTACCAGAAATACAAACCACTATGTCAGGCACACCACTACGCCCAAAGCCGTGAGTAGCAGGAAAGAAGTAATACGCACCAAGCTCACGCAGAAGCTTGGTCACAGCATCCTTTACTTTACCTTCAGGGGTTCTGCTCATTGGCTCACCTTATCTACTTTGTTAACAAGGTCAAGCTGGTTTGGAGGTTGGAGGAAGAAGTACTTTGCGTTTTGCAGAGCAGAGTCCAGCGGTTCGAGCAGAACCCCTACATCTTCCAAGATAGTAGCAAGCGAATTACCAGTGTCGTGAGGCTTCACACTTCTGCTATGCATTTTGAGTGTAGCTAGGCCAAGAACTGCCCACTCCGGCAGATCAGATGTCCGAATCACGTTTTCAGAGATTGACGGCGCAAAAACCCGCTGCTCTCCAAAAGTTACTACTAAGATCGGCAAAGCCCCATCCGAATTAATGGATGCTGCACGTTCAAACTCTTCGAAATTCTTGAGCGCCATATTCATTTCCTCTATGAGAGAACATAAATCTCTATGTGTTGTGACTGAAGTGATACCAAGTCTATCCAGTAGCTCAGGCAAAGCCTGTATAATAGCCGCTCTCTGTTTAAGGGGGAGGATGTTAAGCGGCGACTGTTTTCCAGAGGTGTATAAGTTTCTCCCATTCGGCAGCACCACATTTACATACCCAAAGAATTTATGTTGTAAAAAGCTGCGACTAGAAGAAAGATTTTGCTGAGCATTCTTGAGTTCATTCTTAGTCAACGTATCGGTATCGGTGGGCTTAAAATGTTTACGTGTCAACCTAACCGCAGTCGCGGCAACACGGGTACCGCTACACTGCTTAGTTGCTGGGCTATAAAACTCATAGGTAAGCGGGTAAGAACGCTTTGGTTTAACAGACTGCCGGAAATGCTGATTGGGATCGCCCGTCACAACCAGCTGCCCTATCACCTCACCTGCAGTAGTAAAATGCGCAATCAATTGCGTGACAAAGTCGGTAGGTCTACGAGGGAATACGGTGACCTGCCAATCTTTACACTTCTTACTCTGCATAAGAGGTACGAGCACTGCTGTAAGTAGTGACACAGTCCTATTAAATTTACCCAGCGCTCCCCCTATGTAATCCCCGAGAGTCTTATTGGAATAATACGTAATGTTGGGGTGATGCACCCCGACATACGGAGTGTCCCACATAGTTGGGTCTAACTTGATCATCGGCATTGTTTAGCTCCTTGGTTAGTGGGGCCGGTTGCCCGACCCCCAATTGCATCTCACCAAAAATCACGCAAGATATTATCAACCCGTGCCTTAACGTCAGCACGTTGCTCCGCACTGTCGCGGATGCCCTCGATATCTACACCAGACAGAGCATACTCAAGCTCTGCACGTGCATCCTCAAGCTTTGGGTCGTTGGTTACGTTCAGAGCCTTGAGCAAATCGCAAAGCTCACGGGGGTTGGTGAGGAGGGAATCGTGATAGCGTTTGTCTTCACCCTCCACATCAGTGAGCTTCGTGCTGATGCCCTTCATCATATTGAACAGTCGGTCCCAAGACTCCTGCATTGCATCCTTCAGTCTGCTGTCAAAATTTTCTTCGTAAGACTGCCGCATATCGTTTAGGTCCTCCTGAGGAATGTCGAGGCGGAAATCTCCAGAGCTTGGCAGAGGACTAAACACCAAACGCATACCGAACTTACGGCGTAGGGTCGGCACGTCTGGGTAATCATTAGGGTTGAACATCATGCCCAGCCCAGTGACTTGGTTCTGCACCTGCTGAACGAGCACGGGGTAGTCGCGAAGAAACTCCTCAGTCAGATCATTATACGTGTCCATGAAATCATTCATCTGCTGCTTGTAGTTCACCATATTCTTGGTAGGCAGCAGTCTGGGTCCCTTGTCTGCCCACGCTAACGTATTAGCCAGATGAAACGCCCGGGTTTGCGCAGCGTGCTTAGCGATAGCACTCTGCTGCGTTGTACCAGCCATAAGGTACTTGTGAACCTTGGCGGCATTCGCTGCCGCTGCATTCTTCTGGTTCACTTCGTTTGTCTCTGCCCGGTCCAGCTTGTTCGCTGTCCAGACGCTGATGTTGAGTTCGACAAGAACTGCTGCTGTTGAAATAGACATGGTAGTTTGCTCCTTGGTTATGATCTAGGGGCGGGTTCGCCCGCCAGTTTCGATGCGAGATAAACTTGCTCCGGTATTAAGTCCAAAGAAGAAAGACCTTCCCCGCCGTCCGTCCAGACGTGCGTTGTGGGATCACCCTTCTCCTTTGGGTAGCGTTTCTCATACCGCTCCGCCTTCTCCAGTATGGAGTAAAGCTTCACGGCGTCTTCTGCCGGAAGGACGTAGTCTTTCCAGTTGAACTTGATCACGGCGTACAACATTAGACATCCTCCGTTATGTGGACCGTGCGCCCATGCGGCGCTCTCACGCTTTCCTTGTTTATGACGCCGAACAGCACAGGCGCAGGCCACTTGCCGCCCCAGTCTTTCCCGACTTCACCGTCAGTAAGAACAATAACGCATGACGGCTTCAGCTTACGGCTCGTCATGTATTCCGTAACACAGCGAAGCGCAGTGCCACCGCCACCCTTAGGCTTCGTCTTGGTGGCAACACCATCTAGCTGGTGCTGCTTGTAGGTCTCGTGCGCTTGCACCGTCGTGTCCCAGTACAAGACATCAACCCGCTCCGGGCGCACCGTCTTAAGCAGAGAAACCATCTCGTTCAGCACGCGCTGCATTGGCGCAGGGTTGCCGTCCCACATCGAAGCTGAGAGATCACACGCCACGACGATAGGCGGGCACCCCAAAGATATCGACGTGGGCACTACGAACCCGGCTGGTGCGTAGGTTCGATGCAGCCGCCGGAATGTGACCTCATCATCACCCTTGGCAGATAGCTGCAGGAACTGCCGCATGTAATCTTTCCACCGCACCGTAGGGCGCACAGCCTCCATGAGCACGTCCATGCTGCCCGCACCTTTCGGGTTGTACTTCTTGGCGAGCCGCTGGCCCTCCTCCACAGCCCGACTGATCTGCTCACGGATTTGCTTCCTCTCTTCCTCAGGCAACGCAGCAGCGTTCTCGAAATCGTGCTCGTCGAACGAACCTTGGCCCTGCTGGCCCTGCTGACTTTGCTGTTGCTGTTGCTGCTGCTTCTCCTGCCGCAGCAGACGGAAAATTTCCACGACAGTCAGCCCGCTGAAACGCTGCGGGTCGTACAGCACGATGACCGTTCCTTTATCGTCGCGCGGAAGGTCAATGAACTGGAAGGTCGGGTCCATCCGAACCAGAGCGAGGTTCAGCCAATGGTCCAATGCCTGCCCAGCGATGTCACGATCCACCTCCCACAGCCTGCGATAGGTCGGGTTATGAAGATGCATGAAGAGCTTGTGCCCCTCCTCATGCAGCACAGTGAACACGATCTCCCCGCCCTTGTGGCGGTTGGCATACTTGAGCAGCCACCCCGTACCATACTTAACATCACGCCCATCGGTGCAGGCGGTGGGTAGGTTATCCTCGATGGAGTAAGAGCCCACGCCCATGATAGGCCAGAAGAGCGCCCAATTATTCTTGAGCCCGATACGGTTGCGAGCAAGCGACAGAACCTCTGCCGCCCTCGCTCTGTCTGCGTTGGTATACATAGCCAGTCCTTCCTGTTCCGGTTTAGAGCGCGGCCTGATTGGCGAGCAGCCAATCCCTGAACACGCCGTACTTGCTGAGGGCCTTCTGCTCGCCCTCGCTCATCATTGCTGAGAAGAACCAGCCCTGATGCTCGTTAGACAGCCTCGTGACGTACTTCATGAGCGGCTCATAGTTGGAGCGGACATCGGCCCGCGCCGTGATAGCAGTGATCAGCAGCCGTGCCGCAGCATCGTTGTCAGGCAGCCTCGCATTGGCCGGGTCCGACATGATCTCCCGAGGCGAGGGCAACTTGCTCTGCTCAGCAAGCAGGGCCAGCACCAGTCCCGCAGTATACGGACCGATTGCACCCCGCAGAGCCTGCCTAAGCTCGTTATGGGACAGCCCCTCACGGCGCTTCAGCACCTCGTCCACCTGCTCAAGAGAACGCAGCGAAACGAACGGACGCTCCGGGTGGTCCGGGTTGAAGATAGCCTCATTACGCTCCTGCCCGGGGTCCATGTAGGAGGCACACAGGTCGGGGTGATGCTCAAGTAACGAGTGCAGCACAGGCTCATACCCACGTGGGCGGATGGTCTTCTCGATGACTTCCTGCGCAGTAAATTTGCGCACGTGCAACCGGATGAACCGATTGCCGCTGTGAGCTTCGAGCGTATCGCCTACACCAGCAGCCGGTGGGTTGCCCGTACCGTACACGATGGTGCCCTCAGGCGGCTCCCAGTTGCCAAGCCGTGGCTTGAACGGCTCAGTCGTGGGCAACACCTGACCAAGCACCGCACGTGAGGCCTTGGTAATCTCGTCGAGCACGATCACTGGGATCATGCCGGGAGCGGGCGGTTCGAACAGGCTGTTCACCTTGTACTCGCACCACTGTCCCTCCCGCATCACGTTGACGACAACGAGGTCGCCTTCGTACACGGAATTGCACCGGACAAGGACCAGATAATACTTAGGCCCCAGCCTCTCGAGGATGGTGTGGGCAACGCTGGTCTTACCGTTGCCGGGTTCACCGATAAGCAGGTACTTCCTGCGCGGGGTCGTGATGATAAGGTTCGCCGCCTCGTCAATGGTGACGGCTTCGTCGTTCGTGATGTACATGACTTGCTCCTTTGAAATTCGCATCATGCGAATTTTGCTTGCGTTAGTGGGGTGGCTTGGGGCGAACCCCCAATGCCAGTTTATGTATACATTGTAGACTATTACTTACAGGTGCGTCAACAGGTGCTAGGTGCAGCCGCCTCAGCCTCACTAGCCGCCGCCGAATTCAGCACGGCATTCACGAACTGCTTGCCCCAGATAGAAACCAGTTTCTGCTGGCTCATCCCCCGCCTGTAGTTGTGCAGCAGCAGGGCAACGCTATCCTCCCGCCCACGGGTGATCACGTGGGAGGTACGGTTCTCGTCTTCCTTGCGCGCCTTCAGGAGCGCCAACTTGTATTCCAAGTCTTCCTTCTGACGGCGAATCCGGTCGGCAAAGGTCTTATCGTAGTGCCTCTTCCTCTCCAACTTATTCATCTCTCTTCTCCTCGCGCGGCCTGCATACCGCGCAGTCATAGTATTCACGATAGTCTTCATCCCAGCGGACCATCGCCCCCTTAGGGAGATATGTGCCGCACCTACACCTTGTTGCCCGTGGCACGGGCTTCACCGGGTCCTTACCCATTTCCTCTCTCCACTAACCAAATGCAGGAACCTCCTGCCTCGCCGCACCCTGCGGCCCACTCAAACGCGACGACAACCGTCGCCAAAATAAACATAACAAACAAGGTGCCCGTCAGGGCAGGCACCAGCACGTCTTTCGCAATCCACATATCACCCTCCTACTCTCTTGGGGTTGAGCTGCTGTAGGTCTTCCGGGTTTGTGACCACGAAAAAACTACTCTTATGCCCACTGACCACAGGCCAGCGCATCTTCCTAGCCTCCCGGTCCCCACAGGGCAGGCATGTCATGTACCCAAGCCTAGCCCGTCCGATGGCGATAGGCTCACCACATTTGCATTTGCATTTAGGCTTCATGGTCCTCCCCCAAAGCTAGCTTGTTAATGTCCTCGATGAATTTATCGGCCTCGCTCCGCAGCCCCCTAGGTACTCTCCCCGCCTCCAACAGTTCCTCGACGTAGTCCGCAAGATACATGAGCACGTCCCATGCATAGGCACGGTGCAGGTACGCAACCACCTTCCGGTCTGCACCCTGTCCCTTGTTCAGTATGACGTAGTCCACCAGCTTGGGGTTGCTGACGGGCTGCATATACGCTGCAAGCAATAACGCTGGAGCAAACGTCTCACCCGTGCCATCCTGCAGCAGCCTGTCGATCAAATCCTCCTGCCCAAAGAAAGGGTCTTTGCAATCGGGACGAAACTCCATTTTCATAAGGTCATTTATATCCATGTCGTTGATATCCATCTCGCTGTCGCTCCTTCTATGCATACTTGAGGCCCGCACCATGGGCCGGGATGGCGACGCTCTTGGCCTTCACCATAGCACCACCGCACAACAGGCAGTCCGCACACTTTACGCGCTTGCCCGCTTCCTTTGAAGCAGGGCAGAGAATCTCCTCGCCCCGCACGATGTCTTCCACCTTCTCCACCACACGGAAGGTACGCATGCCTTGAGCCCACGCCGCACGCGCATCCCGCTCTGACCCAGCACTCACCATGTAGAACGCAGGATCAAAGGAAGAGCCAAGCTTACCTGACTGGTGCGAGTAGGCCGTATGCCCCATAGCCTCGCCACGCAGGGCATCCCAAACGTAGCGCGGGACAGCAGCGCCATCGCCATAGGTCCCAATGCGGACCATGTGCCCACGCCCTAGCGTAGTGATCTCTTCTGTACTCTCAGCCTTGGCATAGCGACCCCGCTTGTATGCGCGGTACACACCCAGCGGCCCCTGCCCGATCTGAACGTAGCAGCCCCGCTTGTCTGCCAGCCCCGTGGGTTTAGTGAGGTTGGCGGTGCCTCTAAGGGGACACGTGCCGCAGATAGACACGTCTTCCCCCGTCCGGTTCGCATCGCGCGGGTCCATGTCCGCCCGTTGGATATAGGTCTGGACCATCTTCCCAGTCTTGCGATTGCGCCCGGAGACAACACCGATAACGACGATAGGCTTGCCGTCTAACAGCGATGGTCCCTCATACAGGATGAGGGCTTGGGTTTTGGGTGTCATGTCAGTTGCTCCTTCTCTGGAATTCGCATGATGCGAATTTTGGTTACTTGAATTTGCGGCCTTCCGTCAGCCGCCATTGGTTGAAGGTCCATAGCGGGTGTCCTGCCCGCATAGTGTCTCTCCCGTGCCCATCGTCGCGGGCAGTAAGATACAAGTCGTAATGGTACCGGGCGGTGTGAATGCCCGGGTCGATGCCTTCCTCCCGCTGCTCTTTCCATTTGCGAACCATCGCCGCGATCTCGAGCGCGGGCAGCTTGGGGCCACGCCGCTTGTCACGGGAGCGAATATAGACCGGGCGTTCACCCGGGGCTTCGAAGTAAATCCGTTTCATGTCATGTCTCCTTTGCTCAAATCACGATACATACAAGTATAGCAGAGCAGGAGGGGGTTGTCTTATTCGCATCATGCGAATTTTGAGGGGGATGGGCGTGGGGTATTTATATATTTAGATGAATTTTTTTCGGGTTATATAAAAAGATATATAAATGCAGAGGGGGTGAAAAGCTTATATGTTTCCGTGTGTTGTGTGTGTTTGTTGTATGTATTTATATATTTATATGAGAAAAGAAGAAGAAAGCCTACGTGTGAGGGTTTGGGGATAAGTCTGCATCTGCGTACAGCCTCACGTACACATCACCATATTTGCTCTTACCATCTCATATAAATATATAAATATATAATTGCAAACTAAGCCTTTGATTGCATTGGGCGATCTGACTTAGCATTTATATATTTATATAAATGGGCCTATATAAATGCCAAAACAGGCCTTTTTCACCCTCAAATCGGTCCTGTTTCATATAAATGCATCCGATGGGCGGGGTGTCGCCGCGCGAAAAGAGGGTTCCTCTAGGAGAACGGTCACGTTTTGCCATTTTCGTTTTTTGGTGGGCCGTGCGTGCAGGACAGGAAGACCATCCGAATTCGCATCATGCGAATTCCTAGCCCGATCCGAATTCGCATCATGCGAATTTTGCCTATAAGACGATATGTGCTATTCTATGTGTGTGCCGAACACGGCACGAACCACAAACCAAGGAGTAAAAACAATGCGTGCATCTAAGACGAAGCCTGTCGCCGAAGTGAAGCCTGTCGTTAAAGCAAGAGGGAGGAATGCCGATAGCGTGTTATCCATAAAGGCGAAGCCTAGGGCGGATATGAAAGCATTCCTCGCTGACGCACAAGCAATCGCAGGTGAAGCAAAGAAAGCAAACGAGAAAGTATCTGGACTTTATCCTAAATTCGCCGTGCAAGCTTGTTTCGATTATGGATGCACTGTTTTGCGTAAGAGCGGCGCGATATATGCCGCGTTCAAGCATGCGTTCGACAGGTTTCAAAACATTGTCGGCGTCACTGATCCAGCGGCGCGAAGCAAAAACCTTTTCCGCGTGCTCGCGCTCATTGATCAATGGGCTAAGGTGAATAAACCCGCTGCATATAAGAAAGTGTACGTTGAGGCGACGGACCTTCAGCGCGAGAAAATGGAAAAGCGGGCGCAATATAATCCGAATAAGAAAAAGGAAACCGTGCCGTTTAACCCAATGCACGAGCCGCGCAAGAATGCCGCGAAGCTTGCCGCGCAGATGTATGGGAAAGCTTATAAATACGCGGCAATGACAAAGAAGAACGACGCCGTGAGTGACGTTTGGCTAGACCTGCAAACCTTAGCTAAAGAAATGGCCAAGAAGTTCGATGAAAAGATCGATTTGTCCGCGTACGAAAAGGAATAACCTAAGCTTACCCTGTAGCGCCGCTAGCAATTGCTAGCGGCGCTTTTCTTTTGCGCGTCACGATAGATTGTCGTGGCGCTTTGCTTTGTCCGTGTGCGGATGATGTGCTCAGTGTGCGGATGATGTGGCGAGAGCATGCAATGTGCGCGTTGTGGAACCCCACCCCACCCCGACCCCCCAGATTGAGAAATGAAGGGGGGGACCCCCCTCCCCCTACTAATCTGCACATTGGATACGACGAAAACCTTTCGACCCCCCTACCCCTACTTTGTTTTCCCTTTATTACCCCCACCCCCCTGTTTCCTAAAACCCCCCCGTCATGTAAAAGGTACCCCTGACAAAACGGAGTACCCCCCATGGGTGAAGGCAAAAAGCTCGGTGAGAAGATCGACAACGCTGCAAGCTGGGCCACGAACCAGAAGCGCGTCTGGCTGTTTATCCTAGGTGCGATTGTGGTGGGCGCGGTTCTCGGCATTGCCCTTTAGTTTTAATTGGATGTGGATGGGCAAGGGGTGGGGTAGGGGTAGAACTGTGCCTTGGTTTTGGTTTTTGTGTTTTTATTTTTGTACCTTGGCCTTTGTGTTTTCTTAACTTATCCCACTCCCCATGCCACTAAAAACCCTCATACTTAACAATTGGCCGATGATGGCAGCCATGGTGCTATACGCCATCCAGAGTGCACTTTCGTTAAGAAACGGAAACCCCGGCATAGCCCTAGCTTTTATCTTCTATTCCCTAGCTAATGTTGGCCTTATCATTGCCAACCGACCGACAAACTAAAAACAACTAAAATGAGTGGGGACTGCAACGAAAACCAAAGAGGGGCATCATGCCAGTACCACCGGTTTCAGACGAAGTTCTAAAAGATGCAATAGAAGCGATGCGGAAAAACGGCGGCAACAAAGCCGCTGCCGCAAGAGATTTAGACATTCCGCGCCCTACACTTCAGGGCCGCCTTGAAACGGCGAAGTCGAGGTTTAAACTGGGCGAAGACTTGCTGCCTGACGGCACCGCCACTCACACTCACACTCACACCGTCATTCACCCACCATCAGAAGACATGCCCGTTGAGGAGCTGATCGCGTGGCGCAAGAAGCAGTTTGAAAAAAAGAAGGCGCACAAGGAAGCCGCCAAACTTATCGACATACACATCAAGACAACCGGGCCGATTGGCATCGTGCATATCGGAGACCCACACGTTGACGATGACGGCACGGACATCGCGCTGATCGAAGAGCACCTAAAGATTATAAAAGACACGAAGGGCATGTACGCCGGTAACCTTGGCGACCTCCAGAACAACTGGATCGGGCGGCTGGCTCGCCTGTACGCAGAGCAGGGCACGACGCACAAACAGGCGTGGCAGTTAGTCGAATGGATGATGACGAGTGTTGAGTGGCTTTATCTCGTCGGCGGTAATCACGACGCTTGGTCAGGGCAAGGCGATCCTCTGAACTGGATTATGCGGAACAGAAACACGGCGTTCCAGTACCACGGGGCGCGGATGAACCTGATGTTCCCCAATAAAAAAGAAGTAAGAATTAACGCTAGGCATGACTT
>Ga0181352_1000610_pt1 | contig 15054 bp, 37 predicted proteins | sample Fa13VDMLBSN_FD_130103 | JGI IMG/M metagenome (GOLD analysis project Ga0181352, IMG submission 130103) | Freshwater viral communities from Lake Michigan, USA - Fa13.VD.MLB.S.N | ecosystem: Environmental > Aquatic > Freshwater > Lake | place: USA: Michigan | collected 2013-09-23 | reverse complement strand
ACTTCACGGAAGTTCTCCTTGAAGATGAAGCGCCACTTGGGTGCGTCTCCAAAGAACTCCGCTGGGTTGGTCTCCATGCGAGCGAGGATTGCGTTTATGCCTGATGAGTAAGTTGCCATTTCATTTCTCCTTAGTTACGTTTTTAGCCATCTCGATGTGCAGTTCGAGGTCAGCTAGGTTGCTTTCGTTGATGATTAGCGCGACGCCACCGCAGTTGGTTATCTGCTTGATGTGCTTGTCTTGTAGTGCTGTTGTGGTGCCCTTGCCCGCTTTGGCTTCGATTGCGATAAAGTAACCGCATACACAGCAAAGGAAGTCGGGAACACCTGAGTTACCGTAGCCGCTGCCCACAGGCATAGCGTAGTAGATGTTGTTGTCGGTGAGAATTGCCTTGATCTTTTTCTTGACCTTGGCTTCGGGTGTGTCTGCCATCAAACCCACTCCACGTAGGTGTTACCCTTGTGCTGAAGTATCGCTAGTCTGTATGCGGGTACGGTCTTTGTATCCTCCCCGTGGCAGGACTCGCACAGAAACTCAATGATTAACCCCCGTCGCCGTGAGCTGGGGTTGCACGTATCGGCAGAGGGGAACTGTGTGGCCTCTACTGAGTGAGCGTTTTGGGCTATGACCGTTGTAATCTCAGCGTCTTCAGCCCGCTCGAATATGGTTGTGTCTCGCTGGTGTAAGTAGGGTTCACTACACCGAGGGCAGTGCAGTACCCCGCTATCGTCCACGTAAGCCTCTTGCATTCCAAATGTCATCTAATCACTCCTGTTGTTTATGGAGTGACTCTAACACAGGATTTGACTTTGTACAAGTACAGACGTAAAAAAGCCGCCCGAAGGCGGCTAGTGTTTACCCTAACAATGTTAGGCTTTAGAAGCAGGTGGTAGTGCAGTTGTTGCCATTGCAGCAGGTTGTGCACGTAACGTACTTGCCGTTGTAATACATAGTGTTCGTAGAGCAAGCTGCCCAAGTAGCTGTTGCAGCACAAGCAAGGTAGAGGCCGATAAAAAGTGTTTTCATGTTAGTTCCTTGGTGGATTAAGATTCTTTGGACAGTCGGTTAGCGTACCACGCTAGCTTACCCGCATCCTGCACGGCGTTGTCCTTGTGCCCTGCACGGCTTGCGTACTTGAGCACGTTGCCCTTGAGGTAGCCACGGAACTCCTCCGGCGTGAGCTTAGCCTTGATGAAGTCGATGGTCTCGATGCCCCCCACCTTGTAGTGCTCGGGGTGATTCACGTTGTCCACTGGGTCGAGCAGAACGATAGGCATAGCAGCGGCACCCGAGTCAGTCACGACCACGATCGGGTTTGTTTTCTTTGCCATGCGTATACGCTTGGCACGCAGTCGGTCGTACTGCTTTAGGGAGTACACGTTCTCACGCTTGACGCCCAGAGCTTTAACAACCTCATCGGGTTTGGCTTTGGGGTTCTCACGTAGGTATGCACGGATACGACTTGCGATTGTGTTTTTCGAGCTTATGGTCATTTCATTTCTTTCAGTTGGTTGTTGGCGTACTCAGTAAGAATTTCTCTAATCTTGGCTTGCTTTGTATACGCGAAGTGGGTGTCGAAATACTCCACCACCTCCCTCGGTAGACGCAAGCTCGTGCCGACCAACGTAGGCTTCTTACCGGGGCCTCGGGTCATGCGTTTCTTGGGTAGCTTTAATTCCTCAATGCCTGTGGTCATTTGCTGTTCTCCCACATGGCTTTGCGTAGTTGCGCCATTGCATCTTTCAGGTCGCGCTGGTACTGCTCGATGGCTTCCTGCTGCTGCTGCATCTTTGCGTAGGCATCGTTGGCGAACTTGGCGAGGTTCTCGTTAGTCCATGTGGCGAAGTTAGGTGTGTCTTTCATAGTACTACTTTCAAAATAGGGGATTGCTCCCGAGGACGTACGCACCGTGCGTACTGGATAAAGGAAGTCGGCGTGTCCACGAACACGCGGTTCTTGAGCGTGTCTCTTGTGTGGAACATCTCGGGGTACATATCTTTAAGCGTCTCGATGTACTCCTCTAGTTTTATGTTAGGTGTAGCAGAGTAGTTCTTGTCTGGCGGTACTTTGCTTAGGTCGCGCAAGTATTGGCGCTGTGTCTCGTTGAACGGGGACACACAATCATTGATGAGCCTTTCAGCAGCTGTCATATCGGTTCCTTAGTTATGGTTTAGGGCAGTTCTCGGGGGGCACAACTACGCACCAAACGGCGCGGTAGTATCTCTGGCGACCAGTGGTTGTCCACCGATCAATGTAGGCATCAGGCATAGCTTTCAGAGACCGCAATACTGAGTTCTCAGGTGCCCCAGTAAGGTCGGCCATCTGGGCAACAGTCAGCCCATCGGCATCACCCCGCAGCAGAATCCGCAGGGCAAGCACGTTTGACTTTCTCATGTGGCTCCTTTAAGCGAACCCCAATCGTCGTACAACCCACATGCTGTAACAACGGCGTGGTCTTTCTTGCTGTATGCCGGATACCAAAACCAGCAAGTGCTTACCTCTACGCTCCGGCACAGGTTGCCGTAGTCGTCTGTAAAAAACCAAACTTTTCTCATTTGTAGCCCTCGGCCTTCATGAACCTCTCCATGACCTCGGTCTGAAACTTTGCTTGCTTCGCAGCGGATTCCCAGAATTCAATGAGGGCGTAGTGGTTTATGAGCCATGCGAACTTGCGTATCTCAGGTGTCAGGGTTAGCCCAGCTTCCTTGGCTATTGCGTCAACGTCTTTCATTTCATATCCTCCTTATCCATGTTTCGTTTAGGTAGCGGCAACCAGCCAAGGCACCAATTGTCATTCCAGAACCCCGGAATACAAACTCCTCCTCTAGTAAGCAGAAGGACTTTGGTTGTGGGCGGTGCCTTGCGGTCACCTGCATGGGGGTACAAAAACTCGTGCCCCTCGGCGAGATAGCGTTGATCTGTCATCGTGCGTCCTTTAGATATAGGTGCTTGCCTTTACCTGCCCAGCGAGTTCCGGGCAGCGGCTTTACTTTTCTCATGCTCTGACGCACTCGATGTCCACACATCCACCAAAATAACTTGCGGAATTTACGTCGCTTCATGATTATTTTTGCCCTTCAAAGTTTTCAATGTGTGTCTGCAAGTCAACGATGCGGGCTGTTTGGCGTGTCAACATTACTTCCAACCCCTCAATACGTTTTGCCATGCGTTGCATCTCCTCAACCAGCACGGCTTCGGTGTTGTAGTCGGGTTTGAATTGGTTAGCCGCTTTGATTCCGCGATTTAAGCACCATGCAATCACATTTTCGTCAGTCCACTCGTTTTGCGGCGGTTTGTACGAAGCTCTCCAACTTTTTACTTCTGCCAACGCTTCTTCAAAGTTATACGGTAGTCGTGAAAATGCCATGTATCACTCCTTAATGCTGTCTTCTGACACTGCCCCACAAGCCTCGCGCTCGTCAGCACGGATAAGGTCGGCGAAGGTTTGCAGGTCTTCCTCGCTGAAATGTACAGACGATGCTAGGTTCCAGTCGCCATGTTCCCAATACGCTCCGGCCTCTGCTGCAAGCTCAATGTTTCGTTTGTTCATTTTGCATTCCTCTGTTGTTCTGCCGCAAGCTCGTCACGTACCTTGAGGTACATGGCTTTGTAGTCTTTGCAATGCGGGCACTCGCGCCCGATACCATCCAAGTAGCCGCGTTGGTATGCGGATTCAGGGTCAGTTTCTTGGGGCGTCCAAGGGCACATACACCCCGGCAATATGCTTGCGTGCATGCCTTTAACCATTCCACAGTTAGGGCAGGTGTTCATGTCATCTCCAGTCCACGCGGTGGCGTGCAGGTGTGTATCACAGTCAAGTCAGCCGTGCGCTTACCGCATCGGGGGCAGAAGTTGCGAGGCTCCTGCGGCTGTGGAGTGGTGTAGAGAGGGATTGTGTTGAGCCTTTCCTGCTTCCAAGTAACATGCGGCAGTATTTTGTCTTCTGGTGGATAATGTTTGGGGTCGCGTAACCACGCCACCGGCTCCTGCGCTGGCTGTTCAGTCCTCAGTCGTTTGATTTCGGTCACAAGCGCCGCTGTTGTCTCCATGTCTACCGGAACTATTCCTCCGGGTATTAGCCATTCTTTTTTCATATGTTCCAACTTTCTGCCAATGCAACGGCGTTTTCTTTAGTTGTAAATACCGACCCGCGCTTGTCCCGAAAGCGCAGACAGTTGATGCCCTGTGCGTTGTAGATGCCGTGTGCACCTTCAGGGTATGCGTCATTCATTGCAAACGGGGTGTACGGGGGTTTAGCAAAGTACGGATTGGGTTCCGCAGAGCGTATGTCCCCGCATACAAACGTGTCGTATGCAATGTTGATAAGGGCGTCGATCTCAGTCATCACATCCCCCTACTCTTAAGGCGCAGGAAGTCTTCAGCGCCGGGGCGCACGTACTCCTGCTTGGGCGGCACGTAGTCTGGTTGCTTCCAGATGTTGATGGATGGCGGCAGCGCTGTGTTGGCGTCACGCGGCATGGGTACGTAACCCGTTGTGGCTCGGTGCCTACGCTTAGATGCCACGTCCCCAAGCGTGTTGGGGAACGATTCCATGACATTGTTTGTGTTCACCCGTGTGGCCTTGGCCTTCATTAAATTCGGGTTGCCTCGGTCGAGTTTCAAAATGGGGCCTCTTCATGGTTGTTGGGGTTGAACTTAAGGGGCGGTGCCTTTGCGGGTACCGGCGTAGGGAATGGCGGGAATGGCCAGCTCATTTGAAAATCCGATCAGTGATGGTTGGTGTGCACGACTTGGCTTTCACCAAGGGGATAGATGCGTACAGGTAACCAAGCGCGAACATGGCCACGGCGAACATACCTAGGGCTGCGAACCCCTGCATGACTGCGTTTACAAATCTCATTTCACACCTGTCTTTCCGGTTGCGTTCATGTACTCGACCAAGCGTGCAATACGTGCATCGTTGTATGCAACGATAGCTGTGGCGTAGTCCACTGCGGTCTGGGCTTCGAGCTTGGCCAGACGGGCCTCAGACAGCTCACGTAGAACCAACTCAGGTGCCGTAGGTTGACGGAATAATTTTTTAAGGTACGTAATCATTTCACTCTCCTTGCGCTAAGTCGATAATGAAAACTTCGTCCGACACTCGGAAGCCCGCACTGGATACGAACTGATTAGGTTGCACCAGCTTGAGCAAGCCAAGCTTCCCCCGAAATTCTTGGGGGAGCGTAGTATCGTTGTACATCTGTAATTCATCAAGAATTTTCACTAAGTATTTACCCTCATCTAGTACGACTAAAGCAGTATCTGTCGAACCCATCTTTTTCTTGACGCCTACTATGTCCATCATCTCAGCACGTAGCTCTGCCACCTTATCCATAGCTTCCATAACCACTACGTCCTCGGGTCGGTCAGCGCGGAGATGCGACTTGTATATCTCTACCCCCGGCCCTTCCGTGTAGAAGGTTTGGATCGCGCTGTGCACAACACCGTTTGCCCTACGCACCTTGTTTTCGGCCTCTATCTGAACTCTGCGAACTACGTCAGCTGCTTTCTCCCTAGCTTCTTCCATGAGTTCCTTGGTAGTCTTAGGCGCGAATTCCTTACGCACTTTCGCAATAGCCTTCTTCGGGTCTTTGGTCTCGTACACATCCTTGCGCTCCAGCTTGTCTTTGATGCGTTTGCAGGCTATGGCTATGCCTAGCTCACCGCGCCTCATATTGGTCTTGGATATTGTTCCCAGCTTTTTACCGTTGAGCTTTACATCAAACGACGTACATGCAAACACAGTGCGGTCTGCTTGTCGGGTTCCATACTCTGCGTGGAATTGCCACAGCGGGTTCTTTGTTGCCAGTTCCCATATCACCTCGGCTATGGTGTGGTGCACAATTAAAGTTTTGACGCCATCAAAAGCGTTGGGCTCAACAAAATGTACGTTGGGCAAGTTCATTGCGTTCATTGTCTTAGTCATCTTTACCTACTCCTTGTGTTAGTCCTAGTTCCACACGTACTTCGTGTGCTGCTCGCTCTAGCAGAGCGTTGATGATTCCTTCCGCCCGCTCTCTCAAGTAATAACCCTTAGTTTGTTGCTCTACTATGGTGTCTATCTCTCGCTGTATTGCCGCCTTAGCGGCGTTCTTAATCTTCAGCTTGCGCTCCGCAGTAAGCACCTCGGCAACTGCTTCGTTCACCCACTCCTTGATTTGCTTTTCTGCGTTCTCTGCTAGGTACTGAGTGATAGGGGAGTTGCGTCCGTTGCAGTGGTCTACATCCCACTTACCCCAGCGGTCATCCAGTCCCAACAGTTTCAACGTCACCTCGCGCTTTTGTACATTCAAGTCCGCGATGATCCTCTCCGCCATTTGGTCAGCCACTGCGTCGTTAGCCACTTCGGTAGCAGCCACAATGAACTTCTCCCGCATCTTGGTTGCTATCTCTTTGGGCGTCAGTGGTACGATCGGTGCCTTGATTACTTCCACTGCTTTCTTACGTGTTGCCATCTTTCTACTCCTTACCAATTAAACTTTTCCAAGATCGAATCGACCTTGGTCTTCAAGTCACTACGTGAACCGGCATCTTCCTTGATGCTCTCTAGGTTAGCCCCTAACATTGTTAGCTCTACTTGCCTACGTGCTTCTTCCAACATCGGATCGTTGGTCACGTTCAGCTTTGTCAAGAGGGCGCACAACTCAATCGGGTTGGTCAGCAGTGAGTCGTGGTAACGCTTCTTCTCGTCGTCACTACCCTCCTTCAGCTTCTCTGACACACCTACCAATACCTTGTGCAGCTTCTCCCACGGTGCACGCATCGCATCCTTGAGCCGCTCGTCGAACTTGTCTTGGAACTCCATGCGTACCTCGGCTAGGTCATCTGCTGGAATGTCCAGTCGGAAGTCACCGGAGTCAGGCATCGGGTTGATGGACTGACGGAACCCGAACTTCTGCTTCACCTCTTCAAGCTCAGGGTAGTCCTCGGCGCGATACATCGAACCCAGATTGGTTGGAGCCTCGGCCACTAGGCGTGGGTACTCGATGAAGAAGTTGCTGCACATCATCTCGAACGTCCGCTCGAACGCACTCATGGTCTGCTTGTACTCCATGAACAACTTGGTCGGCAACATGCGCTCGCCCTTGTCGGCCCAAGGCAATGTGTGCTGGTTGTGGTAGAGCCGAACGCGAGCCGCGAACTTCTCAATGTCTTTGCGTAGGCTAGTACCCGCAAACAGATTCTTCTTGGTCTGTGACGCATCACGGACTGCTGTTGCATTGATGTTGACTTGCTCAGTCATCTCCCGGTCGATCTTCGACGCAGGCCACACACTGATGTTCAACTCGACTAACACTGCTGATGCACTAATACTCATATCATTCACCTCTTAAAAGTTTAATAAAACCAATCGCCGCATCGCGGCTGTCCACTACCATCTCTAATTCTTGTAGATCGTCATTCCACCAAGCCACACGTCGGAGCACCTCCCACTTGTCATCCCAACGCTCTCGCATACCGTATTGCCTAAAAGTTAGGGGGTTTTGCGGTGCCCACTCAATCTCGGGTCTTGTATTGGCCATCACCCGTCCTCCTTAAGTAACTTCATAAACCCTTCAGCGTCCTTGAGTTTCAGGCCCTTCACTAGCATTGTTCTCGTATGCCTATCAATTACTGCCCACGTCTTGTCCCCTTGGTCTCGCAGGATGTAGCGTTCGTTGCCAGCGTACAGAAGTCTTGGGTCTGTCCACCTATTAGTCCAGTCATTCGCTGTGCTCCACTCTTTCATCACTTCTTCTCCGGCTTACCCGCGAGCTTGGCCATACGGTAGAAGTCATCGCTGATAAGCTTCATACCTATCTGCTGTTCGTTCGCAAAGACGTGGTACGTATGGTCAGGCCCACCGGCACGGTCTTCCGGTCGAATCCAAATGGACTCGTACAACTCAGCCTTTGAAATAATCTCAGCCAACGCTACGGCATCCTTGTTGCTCAATACAAGGTTCTTCCATCCAAGCTCTACGATAATCATCTCGTCCTCCTTAATCGTTAACATGAATCGTGCGTCCATTGGGTGCAATAACATCATTCCCCCCGACGATCGCCCACATGACCGGCGCTGTCCAGTTACTACCCCAGTCGTCGCCCACGTAACCGTCCGTGAGGACAATGATGCACTGGGGCTCGATCTTCTTCTCCACCAAGTAGCTCGACACACAGCTAGGGCTAGTCCCGCCGCCACCTCGTGGCTTAGTTGAGCTAACAATGTTAGGCACCTCGGTCTCGGTGTATGTCTCATGCGCAGCTACCTCGCTATCCCAGTAAATCAAATCCACAACCTCGGGGCTAACCTCTTCGGCGATACCCTTAACCTCGGACAGGAACTCGGACAGCTCAGCTTGCCCGATCGAACCCGACGTATCTATCGCTACGACGATATGCCCAACCTTCTCACCCACCATGCTTGGCATGTAAACGCCAGTGGATAGGAACCTACGATTAACCCTACGCCAGCTACTTGTGTCCTTGTTGCGGCAGATAGCTTTCACATAGTCACGCAGCACCTCACGCCAGTTTACCTTCGGCTGCATCATCTCTTCCAACTCACGGTCGATACCACCGGCACCCTCACCCGTTTGCTTCTTGTGCGCTAGCAACCCTTGGCGAATAGCTTGGTCGATGTCTCTTACCAGTTCTTTTTTCTCCTCGTCGGTCATGTCTCCGGCAGCTTCCCAGTCGTGCTCGTCTAGGCCTTCACCGCCTTCACCGCCTTCACCGCCATCCTTCTGCTCTTGCTTGAGAATGTCGAACACCTGCTTGCTGTTCATGCCACGGAAGCGCTCGTCCATCAGACCAACAGGCTTGCCCTTGTGTGGGCCATCCTTAATCAGCGGCATAGTGATGACCGTGCCTTGTGGGTCTAAGTCCTTGAGCATCAGGTTAATCACGTAGTCACAAGCCATGTTGGCCAGCTGCTTGTTCTCGTCATACAGCTTGCGCCATGTGGTCAAGTGCCGATACATCTTGTGCCCTGCCTCGTGGGCAATCACAAAGCACAGCTCAGGCTCACGCAGCTCAGCTACAAACTTGCGGCCATAGGTCTCGTCGCGGCCATTGGTACACGCGGTCGGTACGTTGTCGGCTACCCGAGTACGTCCAATCATCATCACGCCCTGCAACAGGGCAAACTTCGAGTTGCGCATCAGGGCAATCTTTGCCTTCTGCAATTTCCTCTCCTCAAGCATTGTTAGCTCCTTCTTAAACATACCTATTCATGCTTCGGTCGTCCTTAGCATTACCAATCAACAATCTCAACATACCGGTTGCCTCCGCTATGTCATCGTGCGTAGCCAGTAGCGTGCGCCGTCGGTTACCTGCATTGGTACCCTCCCAACGGATAATCGCAATCACATACTGTGGCCCATCACGCAAGGCGAACATCTTCGTCTCTACGTGCACCGAGTACGTCATGTCGTACTGCTTCAACATCTTGGCTAGGTACTCCACCTCCTCGTACCCATCTGGCCAATCTTTTAGTTGTGCGTACATCATCAGAAGTCACACGTAATTTCTCGGCGTACATCAAGCACATACTGGGCATCGCCCGCCCTAACAGTCTCAACGTCATCGTTATCCTCACCTACACGTATGAATTCATACATCCACGGAAGCTCACTTTCGCCGTCTATCAACTCTGTGTACTCCATGACAAACTTGTTGTATGCCTTCACGTCTGGATAACCGTCGTACCACTTGACAGCCTCAAAACTAAGCATGTAACCGCTGCACCACTCGCTGCCGATAACTTTCAAGTCCTCCATAAAGTCTTTGGGGAAGTTCTCGTCAAAGAACAGCCGCAACGCTGGCCATTGCTCTGTGTCCTTGGTGTAGAACACCGCTTTAATATCACTTCGATAGCCCATGCTTACTCCTTCAGTAATAGGTTCATCATTAGCACGAACGCGTCGGCTTTTTCCCTGTACAAGAACGTGCGTACACACTTGGCTTTGAATATGATTTCAAAGCGAGGGAGCTTGCCCTTCAAACGCACCTCCCTCACCCATGCTTTAGGCATCAGAGCAAATCCCTTCCATTGTTCAACCTCCACCTAAGCGTCTGGTAGTTAACACCTAACACCTTTGCCCATTCAGGCAGTGTTCGCAATTCCCCCTTGTATTCCACCAACTTCCCCCTCTCGTACTCAGGCGGGGCGAGCAACTCATCTCCACGCAAGCCTTTCTTCCATCGGCTAGTGAGTAGTCCATACTTCCAACCCTTGTGTCTAGCCCAATCAGCTAAGCTCATAGTTAATCCTTCGTGCGTAATGAATACGTTAGTCACCCTGTTGTTGGCTTGCTCTTGCTTGGTAGCCCACCTAACATTGTTAGGTTCGTAGTTTCCGTTGTTGTCTATACGATCAAGCGTTGCCCCCTCAGGTCGTTCACCCACTGTGGACGCAAAGGCGGCGTAGTCTTCTACCCACTCAGCGCACATGGTGATGCCCCTACCTCCGTATCGGAGGTAGTGCTTGCTGTCGGGGTTGAAGCATCTATCCTTCATCGCACTCCACAGTTTGTATAAAGGCTCATGCCCCCCCTGCCTAGCATTCACCGCCCCACCGTGCTTCACGCGCCTGCGGTTAGAGTCGGCTACGCCTTGGTTGTACTTGCGTTCCATGATTAGCTCCATGTGTCAGTGGGACTCACCACCATGTAGTGAGTATACCATCTGTAGTTACTTATAACAAGTCAGAGCAGGTCTTGGTTACGGGCTACCCAGTTAGCGAACGCCTTGCAAGAGAACGCGATGCCTTGCTTGCTCGGTGTCTTGGCGATGTTGATTGCGAACACTGCTTGCCACTCGGGCTCGAACCGTTCCAAGTACTCCATGAACGGAATGATCGACTCCTTGGTCACACGAGCGATAGCACCGAACACCACGATGGCACATGCACCGGGGCTAGTAGGCACAGCCGCCGTCTTGGGGTTGGTAATCGTAGACTCCCACGTTGGAAGCTGGTCGGCAAACTCAATGTATGCTTGCATATCACGAGCACCGGATTCACCGATAGCACCAGTCAACGCTGCAATCACTGCGTCCGAATCATTCTCTGCTCGGGTACGTACGATGTTGCTTGCAGTCTCCAACGAGCGAGGAGATACGAACGCATTCTGGTTGCGCTTGGGGTTGTAGATGTACGGGTTGTCCGCTTGCCCACCGTCCGTGTACGATGCCAGCACTTGAGGGAATCGGCTCACCCATGCAATCACCTCGGGTGCGATAGTCCCCTTGTTGATGGCCCACTCCATCCATTGGTCGGCATTGGGCTTGCTGATAGTTACAGGCACCAGTCGGTTGCGGCTATGTGCTTTCAAGCTGTCACCCACACCGTCCGTGGTCAAGTTGCCAGTCAGGAACACGACGCACTTCTTGTTCAGGCTGATGTCACCCAGTCGTGGGTTCGCCTTCTCTAGCATGGGGTGCAGCATATTCTTCACTGGGTCGGCACCCTTGGTGAACTCGTCAAGCATCACCACCACCGGCTCGCCGGTATGCACACCGAATCGTGCGTTGGGGTAGTAGCGGGTCGTCTTGGTGTCGTGGTCGATGACCGGCATTGCAATGTCGCCCAAGTCCATATTGGGTACGTCGATATACGCATGGTCGTAACCAAGGCGGGAGGAAATCATCTCCAACAGGCTAGACTTGCCGATACCGGGCTCGCCCTGCAACAGGAAGCGGGTTTCGGGATTACTGCAAATCAGGTTCGCAGCTTGTTTGAGGGTAATTGTCTTACCAAAAGATACTTCAGCCATTTTCTAACTTCCTTCTAATTACGGGCAAAATCGCCCAACTCTAACTACTACACTAGGAGATACTCTATCCCCTGATGTAGCCTCTATTATAACACAGTAATACACTTAAGTCAAGGATACGGGCTTTAATCACACCCAACCCGCATACCTCTTGTTCGGTATCCTGCCAACGGGCAGCTCCACTATCCTGAACACCTCGTCGCTGTTGCACCGATACAGAACTTCCTTGAGCTTCTGCCGCAACTCAAAGCACTGCGTGGGGTGCCGTACATCCTTTTGTATCTGACTCATATTGTGGTATCCCTTGCGTACTGCAATCAACAACAGGAACGCGCTGTAAAAGTTGTTGGCCTTGATGCTCTCCGGTTGGTCAGACGACACAAGGCTCAGGAAATCTTTGGCCATACTTCTACTGTAGTTCGTGGACGCCAAAAGCGGCTTGGTTATGCACGTCCAGTCCTTAAACCATACAAGCGTATCCTTTAGTTGGTCTTCGAACTCTTGTCCGGTGAACGTAATGATCTCTACCATTCCCCCCCATTTGTCCTGCTCTACACGCAACTTCAACATGTTGTCCACGTAGTCGATGAACTCCTTGTAGCGGGTGCGTACAGCGGTGGCTGCTTCGTGTTGCATCTGAACTTCAAACACGGGCTTACTTAGCACCAGTTCCCACTTGCCGTTGATAAACTGCACCGCAGTCGGCCCTCTGTCCGGCATTACTACGTTACCAATATCGGGCACATGGACATAGCTGACCCCAGCCTTGACGCCGCACGGGAACCCAGACACTTCGGATATGAACGTACGTGTAGACGCCGATGGCCAGCTACCCATGTCGAATACTATGGTGCCGTTCTCGTTGTACGTAATCACCGGAGTCTGGTACATCCAGCACTCGTAGCACACCTTACCCTCATGTGTTTTTTTCCTGATGCTGTACGTATCCACTGCACCACGGTCACTCAACGGACGGATGGTCTCATCAGCCCGCCCACGAATAGGCTTGATACTCTCGTACCTCTTCTGCGCATCCTCGAACGAGCGAATCGGCACAACCCTGCGCAGTCTCGCGCTATTACTATTTCCCCACATATCAATCTCCTAGTAGTTCAGTAGGTACATCTACGGTATCGCCCAGCTTGGACGCTACGTAGCAGCGCATAGCTGCGACGAGTTTGGTCTTACCGTAGAACACTTTGGCTGGATCGTCCCACTTTGTAGATGCACTCCAGACGTTGCGTGCTTCCCATAGCGTTCCTATCTTCTCCCGTTCAATGATCGGCCCGCCTTGCGCCCAGTTGGTGGAAAATCTCAGCGTCTTGTAATCTGCGCCGTAGCCATACTCGGCAACGCAAACTGCCCAGTCAAGGGCGGCTCCGGTCAGGTCATTCGTTTCCATATCAATCTCCTCTCAGCGCGTACGCTTTTACGTTCTTTAGGTTAGGTCGCAGAGCGGCGAACCGCTCCTTTGCTGCAACCTTGTTCTTGGCCTCGATGCCCTCGCTATACCATTGGCCATAGCGTTTGCTCCAGCCGGTGACTAGGTATCTAATCATGGCTTCTCCACCTTCCACAGTACATTCACTAGCTTGTGTATCTCACCCTCTACGTATTCCCATGTGCGGTAGGTCTCGTTGCCGAGTACCCCCGTGGCCCCCCGCATCCACCGGCTTTTGGTATCGCTCTCTGGTGCGTACTTCAACATACGCTCTACCAAACCCGGACTAAAGTCACCAGCATGACCACAGTCGAACCCGAACCAGTGCACAAAGTTTTTGTCGGTGTCGCTGTATGTCAGCCCCCCGTGGGCTTCGTTAATGGTGAAGACGTTGTCGTAGCTCACCCCATGCAGCGGGTGCCCATCGAACACACCAACGTATCCGTTGAGATGCCCAAGCGTGTCGTGCCTACGTATCGCGCACTTGTACCCAGTCATTGCGTCGAACCACTCGGCAAAGTCGGGCTCAGTCTCCCAAGGTCGCTCAGGGTAGAGCAACTTCATCTGGTGCTTGGGGGGTAACACTGCGTCTTCAATCATTGCGTTCATCGTCATCATTGGTCTCCATGTTTTTAGGGTGGCTGTCGTACATGTCGGCCAGCACTTTGATTACGGATGCAAACGTCACCTTGCAGTTCATCGCTGCATGGATTAATGCGTACGACAGTACGGTCAACAGCACGTCGGGGTTCCTCTCTGCGTCCCCTGCCATGCTCAGCACCAACTGCACCTTCATCTCAATCGCTTTGCGCTCGGCGTCGGTGATGGTGTCTGGGTCGTGGTGAATGTCTGGGTTGCGGTCGTTCATATTGCTACTCCTAGGTTGTTACGGATAAGTTCATACATCGCAGCGTATGCTGCATCTCTTTTGTTGAGCTTCATCAGCTCGTGAATGTTGCGCAGGTCGTCCATGTTGTGGCCATACCCACTCACACCGCGTTCTGCCAGTTCCTCGATCAACTCGTCGTCGCTGTAATCCTCCATGTCAATATCAACTTCGACCTCTACGTATTTCGTTTTCATTTGGTTTCCTTGGTTAGCTCTAACATTGTTAGGAGTAGTTGCTCGTCGTCGCTCTCGGCTAAGACTTCCCACACAACGCCGAATTTACTTGCGAAGATTGCTCGTGCAGTTATGTTCTGGAACACGTACAGCTTCCCCGTCCTCCTCCCGCGCACGAGTGCGTACTTCACTTCATCTCTTCCCAGCCAAAGCGTTCGGTGGGTGCAACGTAGTTGTTGATTACGTATCTCTCCCCTGTGGCCTTGTACATCTGCTTTGCTACGGTCAGGGTCAAGCCTGCCCACTCACACCGCACAGTCTCGCCCGACTTGGGCTCGGTGACCTCGATGTAGAAGCGGTACATCGGTTTGTCCTTGGTTGCCTCGGTCATGTTGTTGCTCCTTGCTTCTCAGCTTTGAATTGGTCGGCGTACGCATTCATCACCTCTCGCCCGTACTTCACGGTAAAGTAGTGGATTGCATTCAGGTGGTCAGGTGCAGAGTATTTGTCAGCCCATATGGCTTCGCATATTGCACGCAGGGTGTTTGAATCTTCTTCGGTCATACTCTTGGGTCCTTTTGGTTAGTCTGCTTTAACGTTACCGGTGCTGCGGTAGGTGTAACGAGTTGGTACGGGCCTTTGCCGTACTCCTGCACTACGCACCAGCTTGTGCGCTCGGTGGTGGCGGCTTCTTCTCCGCACTGCAAACAGATACGGTAACGGTAGCCCAACTGGAACCGACGCGGGTCTATATCCTCACCGCATATGCGGCACTCGTGGTGTTGCTTGACGT
>Ga0181352_1000609_pt1 | contig 15071 bp, 17 predicted proteins | sample Fa13VDMLBSN_FD_130103 | JGI IMG/M metagenome (GOLD analysis project Ga0181352, IMG submission 130103) | Freshwater viral communities from Lake Michigan, USA - Fa13.VD.MLB.S.N | ecosystem: Environmental > Aquatic > Freshwater > Lake | place: USA: Michigan | collected 2013-09-23 | reverse complement strand
GGTTATAACTAAACTTGCTCAGCGGGCCTGTATATTTCTCCGCTCCGGGAACGCCGTATCGTTTGCTATCCGCATTCATTAAAGCATTAATACCAAGCGATGTGCCCGCCATCATTAGCGGTTTCTTATATTCTGTTGCAAATGAAGAAACTCCGTTCATAAAACCGGGAGGCTTTACTTGATTGGCAATTTGATTTTGTAATCCAGCCTGTCCAAGACTTTGATCAACAGATATAGGGGCTTCTGCTAAATTAGTGGGAGCCAAGCTTCTGTACAGCTGAGGATCTAAATTGCTTTCTAACCCAGCAGTCTCTACGGCACCCAGCTCTCTCATCCCGTTATAGGTAAGATCGTTCATACCTTCAAAACCAGCGGTATCAAACCCACCCATGCCTTGGAACGCGCTCGGTGCATTACCAGTAAGGTTAGCCATGTTTCCAGCATTTAACGCCTGTGTTACAGGGTTTACTGGGGCTTGTGCCATATACTGACCAATTCCCTCAAAAGCAAGGGGATCAAAAGCACTGGCAGCCGTTGTGCCAGCGGCATTAGCGGCAGTAGCAGTGGCAGTAGCAGCCGCAGCAGCCTGTGCAGCAGCAATTGCCTCCGCAGTAGTTATTGCCTCCGCCGCAGCTAGGCCCTCAAAAGCTGCGGTATCAAAAGCCGCGCTCATTAGCGCTGATTCGCCTACTCCACCAGACATAGGGTTCTCCTAGAAATTAGTTCAAATGTTATCATGCCTTAATCCTTAATGGGTAACTAGATGCAGCCCCACCAGACGTATCGTAGTAAATATCACCAGAACGCAAGTCAGCAAAATCAGCCTGTGTTGGTAGGCTAATAGTTGGAGAACCCGCCGCATCTGGTGCAGCACAACTCAAAGCAGAAAAAACTGCGTCGGGGGAATTTGTTCTTTGTGTTGATGCCAGTATGGGTCCGGGGTTATCTAGACCATTGAAATACTGCCGCAAAATACCAATAAGCGAATCCATATAGATGCGGTCATACTCAACAGGAGCCGCTGGAAGTCGTGGAGCTATTACGCCTTTTGTTGCCATGCTTATCTCCTGCCGTCAGGTCTTACATCAATACGTGGTGAACCTAATTGCCACTGTGTACCGATATCTGACGATGAAATCTTAAACGCCATCTGCCGTCCACGTATCCGCACAAATACTTGCTGAGTAAATTGCTGGACGTTGTATGTGGTTGTGGTTGCGTAAGACTGGGTGCTGTCTACAAACGGATTGTTTGAAGTACCGTAGTTTGAACCGGGGTTTTGGCGTGGGCGAACCGTAAAGTTAGTGGAGGGCGTTGCTGTGGTGGAGCCATCAAAAGTGATATCGGGAATAAGTCGCCAAACAAAACCAAAGTTATGACCATCACCAATATCAAAATCAGACGATTGAACATAAGCATCAATAGCAACTGGAGTGCTGGTCTCGTTGTTATCCACAGTAGTCTCATGGTACACCGCAGCACCGTTTGTGTAACTTACGGGAACACCAGTGCCACTTAATGCCGTATAACCAATAGCTGCAATTGGCTGTGCGCGTAGCGGGCTATCTAACCAAGCAGTGCGTGGGCGGACAGTCGTACCATTTAACGTGCCATAGTACCAAGTACGCTCTAAATGGTTATAAATAACGTAGCGGTCAATTAGCACGTTGGGAGAACCAGAAGTCCCCGTTCCGTTGGTGCCGTCCGCATTTGTACCCGTAATAGACGGGTAGAACCACCATATCTCGTTGTAGCCTTCGTTAGTTCCAGAGTGAATCTGATATGTTTCTTGCAAGTTAATATTGGTATATATGTACTGACGCAATGCACAAGGTAAAGTTTCTACCCGACCAGAGTACATGTAGAACTTGTCAGCACCCATCCAGTAAGTGACGTTGTTAACTACCGATACCGCGTTAGGACTAACGATAGAGATGTTGTCGGCAAGTAGTTGATTACCCCAGACATACGGCGCACCAAGGTACTGGAAAGAGTAAATGGATGAATCAGTTAACACCAAAATTTCTTGGCGGGTTTGTATGGCAGTAATGATTGCAGAGCCGTGGCTCAAACGAACACCCCCCGCTTGATTAGCAATAGACGGAGTCCATGTAACTATTGTGTTTTGGTCAGACCAGCGAACTTGCATGGGGTCTAACGCAGTAGTGGCATACACCCCAGTTGGGTCATTACAACCAAAAGCAAACGTAAAGCGCGAAGCATCGGATACCAATACATAGTTAACTATAGAGGGGCATGTAGCATCAATAGCCCCAACAACAGGGATAGTGCCGTATTTAGTTACGTATGTTCCACCCGCTTGGATAATCTGTCCACGGTTATATACGTTAGCACTTGCGTCATTTGCCCAGTAGTAAATTGCTCCTCCACGGGCATTAAACACTAAGTCTTCACCGTAGTTAGACTGACTCCACAAACGTAATTGGATACCAATGCCTGTAGGTGCAGATAAGCCCCAGCCTGTAGCAGTAGAAGCATACTGGGAAACCAATTCCCCGTTTGCATGTGCGGACGCTGGGGTGCTGTCTACGCCACGGGTAATGGTGCCAGCAAGCGTACTTCCACTAACCGTTGTGTACGTAATAGTCTCAATACCAATAAAAACAACTCCGCCACCACCTGTGATGGTTGTTGAGGCTACAGCGGTTGTTGTGTTTGTAAGCCAAGTAGAACCTGTACCAGTGCCTGCTATATTGGATAGGATGTATGTGCCCGCTGGAACGCCCGTCCCAGTTATAACCATTCCCACATAAATTGTTCCAGAAGAAAGCGTTCCAACAGTCAATACGCCAGTAGTGGCTGTAATGGTTGAGGTAGCCATTGACACTGCGGTGTTATTAAAACCTGTAACAGAAGTTAAAGTAATTGCCGCAGTTGTTGTGCTGTCGGCAATACCGCCGTTTAATGGACTTGATGCTGAAGCGCCAGCCGCCCCACCCCACGGGCCTGCGCCCCAACCTGTGCCGTATGTAAAGGTTGTATTGCCTGTGGAGATTTGATAATTAAATGTAGCAGTAACCGCAGATGTGCCACTAGATGTTGCAGCAGCTTTTGCAATAATTGTGTATGTGTTGTTACTGGTAACAGTTTGAATTACAAACTCCCCGGTTAAATTGGCGGCAAGTATGCCGTTGACCGTACCAGATACGCTGGAAATATTTACAAAGTCCCCCACTTGCCCACCAAAACCGGGGTCATTAACAGTAACGGTTGTTGAAGCATTCGTAGTAGTAAACGCAGTAGCTACAGTTGCGCGGATTAAACGAATAGGAGTTACGTCGTTATACGCACCACCAGCAGAGTTTTGAATATAAAACTTTAAATTAGTAGCCACTGACAACAGGTTGTAGCCGGTCAGGTTAATCCAGTTCCATAAACTTTTAGCAACCCCCCAATACGCGCCAGTACCCGCCGTCACAGCAACAGAGGTAGAAGTACCATTTGAGGCAAACGTACTTGTTGGTGCAGTTGGATAAATAGCCCCGCCGTCGGCTTGCCAGCCACCAATTTTCTCAGGATAACCAGAACGGAAACGAATCTTGTCGCAGTCATACCAACCACCCTCGTTAGATAGGGTAGTGCCTTCTCTGTTTACACCGGGTCTAAATTGTAATTTCTGTAATGGCACGTTTAAACCTTACTTAGTATGGTATTCGGCTTCTGTCCAGATACCGGGTTTGTACTTACCTTCTGGCTTAAAGATGGTCAACTCTTGCTGACGCATTTCAGGCGCAAAAGAGATATGCATCCAACGCCCATATTCGTGAATCATTTGGTCAAACTTAATACCAGCCTTCAAAACAAGTTGACATAGTTCGTAAGGAGTATGAGCAGAAGAAGAGCAATCAACAGCCCACCCGTCCATGTGACTGGATACTTTAGAGCCACCAACAGCCACATTAACATCGGGCAAGCGTAGCCAAGAATTAACACGAAGAGCGCCTGTGACATTACGAACCTCCTCCATCTTTTGAGCGGAAGTTGTCATGTTTGCCAGTTGGCGCTCATCTGGCTGGTTATTGATGTTTAAACGTATAGCAGTCTCGCTGTACGTTGCTTCATCAAGGGTAAAGTGTTTGCTTAGTTGGGTCATTTTCCACCCTTAATCTTCATAATGTTCTCGATTGTCTTACCGCCAAAATAGGCAGTCATAACAAGCATACCCCATTGTCCCAGCAAATTGACATACGCCTCATTGACTTGATGTCCAAACGCAGACATGAGAGCAAACACGTTATAGGTAGTCAGAAGATAAACAAGGGTTGCTGGTCGTATGTTTTTATTGAGCCAGCCTTCAGACTGGTTATCAGATTGCCAACGGGCAGTTATGTTGTTGTCTTCGTTCTTTTGGGCATCCATAGCCACTTTGGTCATCTCTAACTCTAACTCTGCGATTTTCTGGGCTGCGGCAGGGTCACCAGCAATAGCCTTGGCTACCGCCTCAACAGAGTCACCAACACCCAAGCGAGAAGCAATAGCGCTAACAGCGGCACCACCCAAAGGCCCAGCAACAGCAGCAGCAAGAGTTGGCGCAATGCCTTTAAGAAGACCGAGTAGTTCATTCATTTTGCTTCTTTCAATTCACGTTTAAGTTTGCGCAACTCTTTCATCTCTTGCTTGAGTTGTGCTCGCATGTATAGGGTTTCCACGTATGCCATTGATGTTGCTGCAACGACTATACATAGAGCGACTCCTATCAGTATCCACCAGACAAGGCGCGTAGTTGCCACATTAGCCACCCAAAAAACATTGATATGAACATCACGGCAATCACCCCACTTATTGTTTCAATAGTCCGAATTTCGTCTTGCTCTTTCTGCCACCTTGCCAGCCTATTCCTGCGTATCAGTTCTGACCTTGCCCACGCTTGTTCTTGTTCTATTCGGGCGTGCATCTTGAGGAATCGGCTATACAAATCCTTCAACTCAGGAGGCGCATAAACCATCGCTTCCCTTGTCTGCTCCATCAACTTCTCCATCTGCAATTCAATCAGCGCACGCTCAATGGCTTTTTTGCTGGTGTTTTGCGTTGGGTCGTAGTTGGTCTTTGATGTCTCCTCTAGTTCAAGGTAGAAGTTTGTAATCTGTTGTTGCGTGTCAAAGAGGACACCAATGTTGTCTCCGATGTCCTTGATGAGTTTGAGTTCAAGTTCCTCGTAAGACTGTTGCTGCTTGGTTGTGGCTTTGGCTTTCGCTTTTGCCACAGGCTTTTCTTCGGTTGGCTTGGCTGGTTTACTAACGAATAGACCAATGAACCAATCAAACACACCTTTGATTGCTTTGACATCGCCAATGACCTGCTCGGCTGTCTTCTTAGCCCCCTCCAACTCCATACGCCCTTCATGCAGGAGAGCACACCCCTGCTTGATAAAACCAACGGCGGTTTGGGCCGCCATGAGGAGAGTGAAAGGGTCCACACTTTAAGACACCCCACCCAAGCGAGTGCCGTTTACTAACCAAGTTACGTTGGAGTTGCCAACTACATAGTTTCCAGCAGAGCCACCTGCGCCACCACTTGCTTGTGAGCTATTGTTACCTGCTGCACCAGACGCACCCCAGCCACCACCTGTGCCACCAGTAGCATAGTTACTACGCCCGCCCGCGCCTCCAGCGCTCAAAGTACCTGCGGCTCCCGCGCCAGATGTACCTGTACCCGGACCACTTGAAGCCCCAGCAGCGCCGCCAGCGCCATAAGTAGCGCCACCGCCACCTCCGCCGCCGCCATACCAATCACCAAAGTTTGAACCACCGCCACCACCAGCGCCACCGCCACCACCAGCAACAGTGCCGTTGTTTGCAATTCTTACCACAGATGAAACAGAAATACCTGTACCACCAGAAGAACCGGCAACACCAATTCTGCTGGCAGGAGGGTCGCCAGAACCGCCCGCACCGCCCGCACCGCCATAGCCAAGGATGTATCCGTTGTTTATGAGGACTACTCCACCGGGGTATGTTCCATTGATTGTTAGTGCAGGAGTACCAGTCCCACTTGCCAAGATGTAAACCCCAGCATTAACCGTCACTTGGAGCAGTGAGCCTGTTGCTGTCCAGCCATTTGCTAGCGCATACGTCCTTAAATTCAAGTCGGTTTGATTACTTGAAATAGTAAGAGCATACACAATAACCCCGCCAAAGCCGTAGCCGCGAGCGGAAGACGAACCAAGGTTAGTTAGTATTGGCATTATGCAAACTGAGTTTGTGAACCAAGGACAGTGTATGTGGCACTGCCTGTTTTAATAACCGTGAACACATAGATGTTTATTGAACTAGCAATACCCGCACTGGGGGTTATGGCGTTTTGCCACTTAGGTGTTACTGTTGTGCCGTCAATCTGGATTACGTTGGGGTAGTAGGGGGTTGCACCGCATGTAACTAATAGAGCCAAAGTCATAGCTTGACCTGTAGCCATCAACGTGTTTAACGAAACCGTACTTGTTCCACGGATGTTAAGCGTGAAGTTTGCTGTAGCGTTGCTGGTGTAGTACTGTACTGTCTGGGTAGACGCATCGTAATTAGTAGGGGTTGGAGGCGCGGTAGCCGTAATGGTTGCCTTCTCCATCATTGCACCGTTTACAGTAGGCGTAGTAAAAGACGCTGCAACAGAGCCGCTGCTTAATAAAACTGTGCCGTTACCATTAGTGCTTGTATAGGCGGTACCTGTGCCAGTACCAACACCCGTTGCCACAAAGACCACGCCCGGAGTGCTTGAAGATGCTCCAACCGCAGTAAAGTCTGTTGTTGCCCCGCCATTAGCAAGCTGGTATACGGTGTACGTATTTCCCACAACAAAACTACCGGCGCTGACCGTAGAGGTGCTACCAAACTGTAGATTAGTCCAATATGTATTAGTTCCGTTTGACGCTAAATACTGACCGATGGTAGTTATGGGTGTTGCAGTACCGCTTCCAGAACCTACGCCCGTTGCGGTAAATATCACACCGATTGTGTTGGAAGCTGCACCAATTGCAGTAAAACTAGTAGAGCCTACTGCCAAAATGGAATACGTATTACCTACAACAAAACTACCGGCATTGACTGTTGCGCCTGTTTGCTGGATTGGAGCTAGTGCATTAAAAGCGGTTGTGGCTGTAGTTTGTCCTGTACCGCCTGACGCAATCGGCAAAGTGGTTGTTAGGCTGGCAGCATCTACCGCATAGAAATTTGTGCCTTCGCTAAATACTTGAATTTTCTTGCCCGCAGCGATAGTTATCCCTAAACCAGCCGCCGTGGTATTGCCGGAAACAGTTGAGTTATAGATTGTGGCTGTATATGAACTATTGTTATAGATGATGTACTGTTTTGATACGGGCGGTGCGTATACCGCAAACGCGGCGGTAGTAGTTGTGGTCAAGGCAAGCATTGCCATACGCGCTTGGTCTTCTGCGCCGTTGTTGACGGTAAAAGCCTGATTTGCAGAAGTTACAGATACCGAGGTATAGCCTGCGATAGCGCCTTCAATCAGCGTGCCAAGGTTTGTATTGGTCGTTGAACCCCAGTTACCAGCCTGTTCGCCAGCACCAATAAGCTCAATTCGTAAGTCTGGTGAGTATGTACTTGACATGGTTTACCTCATTGAAGGTTGTTTATATCTGTCCAGCCTGCGTTGTTGGTGGTACTTACCACTGTCCAATCTGCTGTCTCTGTGTTGCTGATTAACGCCCAGTTTGCTGTCTGGTCGTCGATGATTTTTATCCAGCCCGCTACCTGTGTATTGTCTGCCATATTGACATTCTCGGCAATGGCTGCTACGAAGGCGGCTTGGATGGTCGGCACATCCGCAAGGGTGATGTTCTCAGTGATGTCTTGCAGGAATGTAGCCGTGACAGTCTGGGCATCCTCAATGCCAAAGTTCTCTGTAATGTCCAAGAAGAACACTGAGAAGATGGTGATTAGTTCGGCAAGGGTGATGTTCTCTGTAACGCTGGCTGCAAACTGCGCAGTAAGGGTTTCTACTTCCTCTATTGTTATGGCTTCGGATATGGCTAGTGCAAACTGTGCTGTTGCAGTCGGCGTGTCTTCTAGAGTGATTGGCTCTGTGACCGAGGCGAGGTAGGAAAACTGCGAGGCTGGGGTATCTTCTATTACAAACGGCTCGGTGCGGTCATTCAACATAGCGGTGAAAACCACTTGGTCATCTGCAATTGTTATGTCTTCTGCTCTGGATACGGCAAACTGGGCAGCGATTGCAAGCGAGTCGGCAAGGATGATGTCCTCTGTGATTGACTGTAGGAACGTGGATGCCTGTGTGCTGGAGTCGTCCAGCGTGATTGTTTCGGTAACGCTACCAAAGAAGTTACCACCTAAGTCATTGTCAACGTCATCTACCCCGATGTTTTCGGTTACGGACTGTAGGAACGCAGATGCTTGTGCGCTGTCGTCGGCAAGGGAGATGTCTTCAGAGATAGATAAGGCGAACGCCGTCCCGCCAAGACCGGCAAAGGTAGATTGGGCAAAGGCGGCGTAACCAAACATTACTCGTCCGCAGGCAAAGGCGTGTTGCCTTCAGCCACCCACTTTAAATAGGCTTGGTAGTCTGTGTTGGCTGGGTCAAATGGAATAGACCAAAGTAAATTACCATTTTGTTTATAAATGGCTTGATACTCATTACCTTGAAAATCTGTTTGTTTTTTTACTATAAATGTCATATTACAACTCCGCACTAAGTAAAATTAATCCAAGAGATTCGTTAGGTACTAAAGAATATGTACGATAAACAGTTAAACCAGAAAAATTTAACATTTCTACACCAATAGACCTATCGGTAACACGGGAAGCAGTGCCAGACTGTATTGCAATATTGCTTGATGATTGCGTATAGTCAGCGGCTACCCCGTCTGTAACTTTTATTACTCCTCCAGTAGTTACAGATGGAGAAGAGCGCATGATAGTCATGAATGGAAAATATGTAGTAATTTTTGTAGTGGTTGTACCTACCCCTACAAATGCTCCTAATATTTGATAATACCTCTGACACAAAGCCAACTCAGTACCATAAGGTCTGTAATCAAAACTCGTTGCGGTACTGCCTTTTTCTAGTTGTACGCCTGTGATGTAGAAGGTTGCGCCATTTGTGCCTACTACGCTTGTTGCGCCTGTGACTGTCCATTTGTTACCTGCACCCCAAGCCCCAGCCGTTGCACTAAAAGTAGACCCAGCACCAAGACCAAAAATTAACCCAATACCAGTGCTGTTATCTGTTGCCCATGTTCCGCTATTGTCTCCAGCAATCGTGATGCTTTTTTGCTCCCAAGTATTTGCTGAATTTATTGTGTAGGCAAACGTATAACTTCGGTCTTGAGAGTTATTTTGAAAAGCACCGCCAAAAGTTCCCGTAAGGCTACAACGAACCCAAAACGATAAAGTGGCTGTCTGTGCGCTGGCAGTACCCCATGCCAAGTCAGCAGTATTGAAGCCTTCAATTCGTTGTGCCGTACCAAATACATCGCCAGTTAAAACAGAATAAGCAGAAGAAGATGTAATGCCAAGATAGTTTGTAAATCCTGTTGGAGGTGTGACGCTTCCTGCATTGCGTTGTGCAGTAAATTTTGACGCAACAGTTCCATAAATAAAATATCGGTCAACGGGGTATTGCAAACTGGTGCTTTGCGTAACACTAGCCCCCGCATTACGCTGGTCAATCACCATCGCTGAATTTATCAACCTATTTTTAAACCCTGTGTACTGGGCGTTTGTACTCAGCAGACCTTGGTCAACTTGCGTTAAAGCCATTATTGGTTCTCCTCTGCGGGTTCTGGTGTGTTGCCAGCCTCAAGCCAGCGAAGATAGGCTTGGTAGTCTGTGTTAGCGGGGTCAAAGGGAATCATTGCTTTATCTTCTAAGCGTCTTACGCAAACTGCATCGCCCCAAATTTCATGTTTTGAAATAAGTTTATACATTTATAACTCCGCAGAAAGTGTTACACCGCCAGTTGACAATCCACTAGTATCGTTATAAATTGATAAACATTTGCCTGCTGTTGCAGTTCCAGAAACAAAAGCTGCATCAAACTCAAGTACATCTGGAGTCATGTATGTTGAACCTAAAGTGTTTATTGTGTAGACACCTGCACCATCATATACATTTAAACTATTTACAATAGTTGCGGTAGGTGCGGCTCTCATAGTAACAATAAGAGGTGATTTTGCACGCCCTATTCCACCCGTAGTAGCAGTTCCAACACCTCTAACTGGAAACTGCCTCTGGTAGTACCTCTGACACAAAGCCAACTCCGTACCATACTGACGATACTCAAATGGGGATGCTGTTGTCCCTGCTTCAAACTGTACGCCTGTGAGATAGAAAGTAGCGCCATTAGTTGCAATAAGATTTACAGAACTTGTTGGTTGACGCGCTATAGTGTTAGCCCAAACACCTGCTGTAGCAGTTCTTACTACTTGTGCGCCCAAACCAAAAACAACAAACACTCCAATTCCATTGGTTGTAAGCCATGTGCCTGATGTTGGCCCAGCAATAGTTACAGTTTTTTGTTCCCATGTATTAGCAGAGTTAATTGTGTAGCTGTAAGGGTAAGTCCAATCATAGTTACTGTTGGTCAGAACACCGCCAAAATTACCTGTTAACGAACTACGCACCCAAAACGATAAAGTCACTGGCTTTGCAGTTGAAAGACCCCAATCTAAATCGGTAATGTTTAAGCCCTCGACTTTTTGTTGAAGTTGATATGAAGCGCCTGTCAATGAAGCATCCGCTGTTGTTACCGTTATCAATAACGAATTTATATACCCAGTAGGTGCTGTAGTAGATTGGGCAATAGAAAAAACACCGGGACTAGCTCCTGCAACCTGCCATCTATCTAATGTGTATTGAGCTGAACCAGTTTCACTGAACCCAGATGTTCCTCTCTGTGCTATGACCATAGCCCCGTTTATCAGACGGTTTCTAAAAGTTACGTTGTTTGAGCCGCTCTGTGCGATGTTTACTGCTAGGGTCATGCTGCAATCTCCATCAAAGTTATGGTTGAAGCCGCGCCAGTTGATTGCACCCCGACTTGTGCAGAATTAGTGTAATTTGCAAACTGTGTTTTATAAGTAGTTGCAGAAGTTGTGGCGGGAGAATCCAAATAAGTAGTCCCTATAGATGTACCGTTCATTTGTACCGCTGTTCCTGTATAGCAATTTGCCAACCCAAATGTTACTAAATCTGTAGAGTTACGAACCAATTTAATATTAACTGCGTTGTTTGCATTTCCATTTGATTTGTATGGGTCTGCTTGATAAACAGTTACAAGTATTTTGCTCGTAGCACTTGTTGGTGTAATTGTTGCCGTTAAGCCTGTATCAATATATGTTGAAGTGTTATTAGATGTGCCAGTGCTATAACTAGCATTTACCACTTGCAAAATAGACCCAGTCGGCAACGTAGCCTTTGGAACTACCTGCGTCCCAGTCAACTTAGAACCAGCCATGCTCACAATGTAACTATCCGACACGCTACCCGCAGTCGCAGGAATAGCATTCAACACCGAACTGACCAAGAAGCTCTCTGTTACTACTGAATCGCCTGATGTACATGCGTTAACTAAAACTACTGTCGTTCCTGTAGTGGCTGTGAAGTCTGTAGATACAAGGCGTACCCCGTTTCTGTACACATCAATGTAGCCAACGGTATATGAAGGCACACTAAATGATGTCTGCCCCGCTGTCGCTGTGAAGTTCGTTACTGTTCTGTAGGCTGTAGTCGTTACTCCGCTGGCTGGGATGCCAAGGTATCTGACGCTGATGTTGCTTGTACCGCTTGGTGGCGCGGCTGAGAAGGTCAGGGTTGTGCCTGATACAGAATAGGTTGATGGGTCTTGGAGTACACCAGTGACCGCTACGATGATTGAAGACGTGTTGGCAGGAGCCACCGTCATGGTGTACGCTGTTTGTGAGCCTGTCCCGCTGAACGTGTCAGTCAGGAAGGCTACTGAGATGGGGCTATTGCCTATGTAACTCATGGGGTCAACCTTGCTTTGAGTTCCGCTATCTCTGCGGCTTGTGCGTCAACGATTGCTTTTAGGTCTTTAACAGATGCAACAAGAAGTGGGATTACATCTGTGTAAGCAACGCCAAGATATTCTGTATCGTCATCTTTTACCATTGTTGTGCTAATGGCTTCTGGCAATACTGCTTGCACATCTTGAGCAATTAAGAAACTTCTGCGCGTGCCTTCTGTGTCTGTTTTGTATTTACCAATAACTGCGCGTAGGCTTGCTACTTTAGTTAAACCGTTTGTAATTGGTTCAATAATGTCCTTGAGTCGTTCATCTGATGCAGATGCCCATGAAGTTGAGCCAGCACCTAAATAAACGCCAGCACTACTATTTACAACATAAAAACTTGTTACATTCTTTTGATAATATTGTTGAACTTTATTTGTACCAGCCTCAGCAAAGTTTAAAATTCCGTTGTACGCTTGTGATGCACTTGAATTTAATGTAAATTCACCATAGGCACTACCGCCAAAATAACCTTTAGGATTACCATCCCCATCAGACAAAATAATGGCGTTTGATGCTGTGCGACTGTCTATGCCACCTTGGTTGCCTGTGTAGCCCCCGATGATGGTGTTCTTTGAGCCTGTGGTTATGTAATAACCAGAACCATATCCTAGAAAAGTATTACCTGCTCCTGTAGTTACAGCTTGACCAGACAAAGCGCCAATAAATGTTCCGTCGTTTACAGTCGTAAGTTTACCTGCTTGATACCCTAAAGCCGTAAGCGTTGTTCCTGTAGCATTGGTGTAAAGAGCCTGATAACCTACTGCTGTGTTGTTAGAGGCTGTGGTGTTGGAGTAGAGGGCGCTTTGACCAACAGCCGTATTGTTAGAAGCAGTATTAGCATATAAAGCAGAATCACCAACCGCTACATTATCATTGCCTGTTTGATTTAAACTTAAAGAGTACGCACCAGTACCCGTATTTCTTGCACCAGTTGTATTTGTTTTTACAGACTGAAAACCAATAGCGGTATGGCGGTCACCACTTGTAACTGCCGCAAGTGTTTGATAACCTATTCCTGTATTAGAACCACCAGTAGCTGTAGCCGCTAAAGCACTAGCACCCACAGCCGTGTTAGTAGATACAGAGCCACCGCCTTTACCTACGGTTACCCCGTTGATTGTCAGGTCGCTTGTTTGGTTTAGGCTGTTTGAGCCAATCGTACTAATTGGCATATTAAGCCTCTACCACTTCTTTCCAAGACGTAGTTGTCTCGTCCCAAATATATGTTTTGTCGTCTGTTGGCATCGGTGTCGGTGCACCCCATAGACAAGTGTCATCGTTCAGTACCCAAGATGGATAAGGCTTTGGTGAGATGAATGCGTCTTTTGTGCGGTCGTATGAATAGCCAATACCAGCGTAGTTCTTACGCAATGGAGTACCACCATTACGATGCTGACCACCGTGTGTGTTGTACGAAGTCTGAATCCATTCACCGGGACTTGAGTCCACAAATGTTTGAAAGAACTCAGGTTCAGCAACGATAACTTGTGTAACGATGCCGTCTACTACTTTTGCAAAATGTGACATGATTTCCTCTTAGAAAGTTATAGTTCCAGAACCAGTGAATGTGTAGATGTAGTTACCGCCAGAAGTTGTTTGCGTGTATGTTCCTGTGGCTGTTGCAAGTTTGTAGGTATTGGCATAAGAAACTATTACGATTCCAGAACCACCGCCACCGCTTGAATAATTTTCACCGCCGCCACCACCGCCGCCGCCTGTGTTTACAGTTCCCGCAGTACCTGCGGTGGCTCCATAGTGTCCATTTCCACCGCCACCTGTGCCACCAATACCGCCTTGAGAGCCAGCAGAACCGTGGTTAGAGCCGCCTCCGCCACCAGCGTAATAAGTTGCAGTGCCACTAATTGAAGATTGCGACCCAATCCCGCCATTTCCAGCAATTGCGGTTGTACTAGATGCGCCAACTGCTCCAGCGCCACCACCGCCACCAGAAGATATGCCATTGTTACTTCCACCAGCATTACCTTGACCCGATGTACCAGCACCACCACTAGACACTGTTTGTCCACCGCCACCGCCAGAGCCACCAGACTTACCTGCAACGTTGTTATAAGTGCCGCCACCACCTCCACCTATAGCAGTAATAGAGCTAAATACTGAGTTACTTCCGTTATTACCTTGAGAATTGCCAGAAGTAATTTGAGCGCCCCCAGCGCCTACCGTTACAGTATTTGAAGTACCAGCGGTAACTGCTAGTGTGCTAGTTAAATAACCGCCCGCGCCTCCGCCTCCTGCATTACCAGCACCATCAAAACCGCCAGAAGCGCCTCCAGCAACAACAAGATAACTTACAGATGGCGCTGAAATACTTCCATAAGTTGCCCACTGAGTACCTGTGTAATATTCAGCAAATCCAAGAGTAGTGTTAAATCTATTTGCTCCCGCCACGGGTGAACTTGGTCTTTGTGCGGTAGTACCAGAAGGTAGGTTTTCTGCGCCCGTACCGCTACTTCCATATACATCTAAAGCCGTAGCCCCTACCGTACCCTGACCCGGTGCAATCACCTGAGTTATCGGGCTTGTGTAGTAAACATAAATGTTGTTAGTCCCGCTCAACGGAGCAGACGTAAATGTGATTGTGTTGCTACTGACTGTGTAGGCTGAACTGGGATTCTGGGCTACGTTATCAATCGTAACTTGGACTTGGGCTACAGACGCAACTGGGCGAGATAGCGTGAATGCCGTAGTGCTGCCGTTGCCACTAAAGTAGTCAATGGCTGGGGTAAAAGCCTGTTGTGTGGGGGAGTTACCGATTGCTGCCATTTAGACCACCGTCAATCCTGATACCCAAGCATCGGCTGAAGAAGACGCGCTGGCTACCACTACCAAAGCATCACTTGCTTGCAGAATAATCCTGTTGCCTTGGATTACCTCTAATGACCCACCAACCGCAACGGTGGCTGTCTCTACCACATAGTAGTTGACTGCCGAACGGGTAATGTAGACATCACAAGTAATGGGTGAAGTAGAAGTGTTAGACACCACAAGGCTGGCTACAGCCAATGTGCCAGAAGACACCGTAGTGACGG
>Ga0181352_1000608_pt1 | contig 15072 bp, 18 predicted proteins | sample Fa13VDMLBSN_FD_130103 | JGI IMG/M metagenome (GOLD analysis project Ga0181352, IMG submission 130103) | Freshwater viral communities from Lake Michigan, USA - Fa13.VD.MLB.S.N | ecosystem: Environmental > Aquatic > Freshwater > Lake | place: USA: Michigan | collected 2013-09-23 | reverse complement strand
CTCGCAAGGACAGCGCGTCGCAGTTGCTCAGGGTCAGCCTGATGCGCCTTACCCATCGTCTGCGGTCCGATCACGCCATCGACGTAGACGCCGAGTGCCTGCTGCAGCCAGCAGATCGACTGCTTCGGGCCTGAGTTCACCGCTGCATCGAACACGACGTAACGCACCTCGGCAGGCAGTTCGTCAGCGCGTACCGCGTTCCAATAGTCCTCTCGATAGATCCGCTTAGCGAGATCCACCGGCAACTCGCGCATGTCGCCCTTGTAACCTACCCGGCGAGCGACGCGCTCGGTGATGCCCCAGCGGGTAGCTCCGCCCGGATCATCCGGGTGATCGACGTACCCGCCCTCGTGCGCGAGGACTTTCTCGACTGCTTGATCGAAGTTCATCGAATGTTTACGACTACGCTGACGAGCAGCATAATGATTGCACCAGTTGCCGCGATCAGGATCTGCTCAAGGCGCTTCAGGCGAGCGTTGATGCCCGTATAGCGCTCGGCACAAACAGCTTCGTGCGTAGACAATCTGCTTTCCACCGAATCGACTTGTGCCATAACGATCACTTGAGATCAAGAGGTTTGCTGGTCACCCAGCGCAGGAGCCAGAATGCCACGCCAATGCCCGACAGCGCCAGACCGGAATAGTCAGCGGGGATGACGGACTGCAGCAGGCCAGGAGCCAACTGCTCAAGCACTCCAATGACCGCGACGACGATGGCCGCGTTGCTGGTCTTTGAGTACAGGGAGCCTTTGAGTTTATTGAGCATGATGGTTATGTCTGTGTGCCTACAACAGTGCCGTCGGTATCAGACGTTGGCGCAGTTGCCTTGATACGCAAACGACCACTGGAATCCACCCACAAGAAATAATTGCCAATTTTAGTCGGCGTCCCGTTCCATGCACCGTCGCCAAGTTTTACAGCCTGCCCCGCAAGCGGGAGCAATTGGATTTCCCCGTTCGTATTGCGAATCTCTGCGGTTCTGTTGGTTGACGCATCAACCATAAAGAATCTGCAAAAGCCCGTCGCTTGCGACAAAAGACGCATCCCTAGAGCGCCGTGAGTTACGTCAACACGATCCCCCGCAAGATGGAGCCTGCGCGTAGTTGCAGCGCCGCTACCGTATATTTGCGCCGAGTTGTCGGTTAAACTTTGTGGGTCAGGGAACAGCAACGCGCCTTGCACGTTTCCAAACAAAATTTGAGGGTAAAAAAGCCCATCTAATGTGTTCCCCGGAATTACGGTCGCAGCGGCATTGTTTTCAAGCAAACCATCTAGGCCAACTTTTCCGCGAACGTAGTCTGAGATGTACAACGACGCCAAATTCCCCTCAACGATAATGCTGACCCCTGTATCGCCGTCAATAACGACATTTTCGCCAAAGAAAACTGGCTGTTGCGCGCCACCGTAGGTCTTTGCATACTTGAGGCCCTGCCGAGTAGTGCCGCCCGACTCAATGTAGACATTAGTGGCGTAAAGCTGCACCCCGTCCATCCAGAAAGCGCGAGCGCCCAACGTGCGGAACACGATCTGCCCGTTGTCAAAAAAGATTCCGGTAGTAAACGCGGACGCCGCACCAGTGGCGTAGTAGGCAAACACCGCTGCCGCATTAGGATCCATTGACGCGGTGGGGCCAGTCGAAAACGTAAAGTTGTTGAAATGCGTATAGGTCACCGGATAAGTGGCCCCATTCTGCGCCCACAAGCAATACTTCTTGAACCCGCAAATGTGCAGACCTTCAGCCTGAAAACCATAGGTGCCACCGGCAAGCCGCAACCCGCACAAACCTAAACCATCGGGCGATGAGATTGACAGGTTCTCAAGCCGCGTACCTGTGACGTAGCCAGTGTCGTTTCCGACTGTCACAACGGGGTCTGCGGCATTGAACGGGATCAACCCGAAGAAGTTTGCAGCAGTCCTCCAGTCGCACAACCCAGCGCCCCGCAAGGTCACGCCATTCCTAGTAATAGTGATGTTGCAGGCATATTTGCCCGGAGGGATGTAGACCTCTCCACCCGTCGCAGGAAGCGCATCAATCGCCGCCTGAATCGCCGCCGTATCGTTAGTGACCCCATCACCCACAGCGCCAAAATCCTTGACGCTCACGGTATCGCGCATCTTGGCCTGAGCGGTGCGCGTGACTGCGCCGGTGCCTGCTTGGAGGAACGAGACATCTGACGAGTCAACCTGCACCACCGCATCGTTGAACCGATCAGTGCAGGTGGGCGACGAGAACACTTGGAACCCGTTGCGGTTCTTGACCACAATTGAGAAGTCGCTGTTGACGTACACCCGAGCCGGTACGCCAGCGTTCACCGGGAAGCCACCCCTCGTGCGAATAGGCTGCGTCGCTGCAACCGTCAGCGCTGCATCCCAATACGCTTGGATCGGATTGGCCTCTGTGGCCTGGTTCGCCACACCGAGGTAGATGTACCCGGCATCAAGCGGTTGCCCGTCAATGTCGAAAAAGATGGGGAACGGAGGATTGACGGACAGTGCGGACATTCTGATTACCTTTCCAGATCGCGCAGAGATTGCTCAACACGCGCCTTGATTTTACGATCTTTCACGAATTTTGACGCTTCTTTCAACGCAGTCAAGGCTGGTGCAGGTACGCCAGTGGCTCCAAACGTTGCAAACGTATCCATTGCGACACGCAAAGCGCTGGCAGTGTTTGAAGTATTGATCGCTCCGGGAGGTGCTGTGTAGATCACAGAAGCCAACTCCGCAATGTCACGCATTTGCTGCGCCTGCTTGTTTCCAAACAGGCTAACAAGCTTGCCACTCTGATCAAATGATTTAATCACTCGATTAAGTTTGTCAGGAGAAAGAAGCGGATTTCCTCTGCTATCCATTCCTGAAGGAGACAATGCAGACTCTTTAATGTACTCAACAGTCTTGGCCTTCAGATCAGACCATGCCTGCTTGCCTTCAGGGCCAGCCGTCAAAAGCGTGCCACGCAGCCGGTTCATTTCATCAACAGGCGAACGAATCATGACACGATCAAACACATCCTCAAAGGCAATCGCACGGTCATCCGTGCCTCGCTTGGTGCCAAGCAACTTGGCTGTCAAGCCGACATTCTCAAACTCTTCAGCAAACCTGCGCCGTTGTGCGCGAGCTTGTCTATACAACTCGCCGCCCTGAGACTCAGTTGCCGAGTCAATTGACTCAACCAAACGGCGACCAAAGAGCGCCTCGCGTCTATTCGTCCAATCAGTTGCATCATTGACGAACTGACGCAAAATCTCTGCGTCATTGATCGTCATGCGTCCGGGCACAAGGTTGCCAGCCTCATCAGTCTGCAAAGCGCCAACACGCAACGCCTCTTTGCGAACTGAACCGATTGTCGGGACAATGCCTTCGTATCTGTTTAAGTCAGTCAGTTGAGAGGCCAGAGGAGCCATCTCGATTTCGTCTGCCATCGCGCCAGCTTCTCTAGCTCGTGTATAGGCTTGATTGATTTTGCCGCGTGCGGCGTTTGCCTTGGCAAGCACTGCTTCGGACACGCCTTGGCCAATGTCGCGCTTTTCAAAGCGCAACGGCCCCGGCTTCTCAATCATGGCGTCAAAGTTCTGCAAAAGCGTCGCAGTTTGATTCTCCACACGCTCGCGCAAAGGCTGGCCGACATCACCAAGCTTTGCAGTCTCTTTCTCAAACTGCAGTTGCTCGTAGTCTCGCGTGCGCTGACCTGCGGTCAATGCACTAGGCCCAGTCATCGGCACAGGCAAGTTTGCAGCCGTCTCAACGCGCTGGATCTCAACAGGCGTAGCAGCAGCCCCTACAGAACCACCAGCGGGCGCTCGCCTGCCTACAATGCCACCTTCACCACCAAGGCCAACCGTCTGCGCTGCTCGCTGGATTGGCGCAGCCATCGTTGCACCAGCTTCGCGTGCTGCCATAGACACTGCTGGCCTTGCCTGAGATACGCCTGCAGCAATCGCACCAGCAGGGCCGATAACCGGCACATACGGAGGCAAAGTCTGCAAGAAGCGACCAGTGGCAGCAGCCATCTCTCTGGCCGTTGCACTGCGCGGCTCATACGTCAACGCACGAGCGCCTTCGCCAGCAGCCGCTTGAATCATTTGATTGGACTGCTCAGTTCCAAATCGCCCAGACAGAATGTCGCTGGCAATCTGGCGTCCGCCGCCAAGCAAGCCACCAAGCAAGCCTCCAGTGGCTCCTGTGACAAGCGTGGCTCCAGTCTCAATCGCGCCGCCGAGCCGCTGACCAACGCTAGGCTCAGGCGTTACAGGAGGGGCTGCAGCAGCTTGTGCAGCCATATTCTCCTGAGATTTTGCCATCTCATACGCCTGAGCAACCGTGTTGAACTCAGGCGTGCCTTGCTTGGCCTTGTTCTGGACGATCCAAGCGGCGTATTCAGCAGCGGTAGCCATTAGCGCTGACCTCCGCGAATGATGGCATCAGCTTGGCTCATGACATCAGTAGCAGCAGCAGCCCTAGCAGGCTGTGCAGGAATCGGAGCGCCTTGGCCTGGGATCTGCGAAACCAACTCATCAGTGCGTCCACGGTAGCGCTTGGAGACATCTTCACCGACACGCTTTGAAAAATCAGCAAACGTCTCACCAGCTCTGACAGTGTAGTCTCCAGCCATGAAGTTCTGATTGGCTCGCGTCAATACGCCTTTGTTACCTGCTAGCCAGTCAACTTTCGCACCTTCAACACCGGCATTGATGTCTTGCATCTTTGCCATGCCGCGCAAGAACGATGCGATGTATCGTGCATTAGCAGTTTCAGGAGGGAATCCCTTCAATGCCAATTCGATGTCTCGATCAGTGGCAGGCCCCGGAGGGAGCGACTGAATTGCAGAACTGTTCCTAAGCCTAACGTATTCTTGGCGTAATTGCGTTGAGTAGTCTTGTTGTCCAGTATTTCTGTCAAGAAACTCTTTCGCGCTTGAGAACGCACCATAACCACCGCCAAGCTTCTCAAGGTTCGTGGCCAAGGCATTGAGTTGCCCTGCTTGTTGCTTGGAAGCAGCGGCAACAACAGCGGCATCATTGACCAGTTTCTGAGAGCCAGCGGGAATGGAAGTCAGCTTGTCAGAGATGTTTGACAGACGCTCTGCGATCTGAGACCTGATGTTGTCAGCATCCAAACTAAGACGAGAACTTCTGTCGCTGATCTGGCTTTGAAGATTTCTGACGTTCCAATTTTTCTCGTTAAGGTTTGCCTGATTCAATTGATCAGCAAATCTTGCATCACTGGCGTCTTTGATGGCTCTTGACTGTGCGCTCCCCAAATTAGCAATAGCCAACGGTCTAGCAAATTCACTAGCAACGCCTGCTTGTTTTGCCGCTTCTGTTGCGGTATCAGCTTCGGCGTTTGCCTTGCGTAATCCAGGCCCAAACAACGCCTCTTGACGTCTCGTTTCCGCCGCCTTAGCAAGCGTCTCAACCAATTCTTTACCGCCGGGAGCCGCCGCAACAGCACCTCCAATGATCTTGAATGCTGCTGCTGGATCATTTTCAAGAACCCTCAAGGCAGTTGTATACGTCGCCTTCTCTTGCGGGTCTGTAGTCACATCGGCGTATTGCCTGATCAAATTTGATGCAACCTCACTGTTCCCTGCATCAACAGCAGACAAAATTTGCTGCGCTCTTCCGAGACTAGCCTGCGCTCGCTCCTTGCCCATCAACTCAAACTGCTGCCGCATGGCATTGGCTTGCTCTGGCGGAATAAACGCCGAGTAGCGCATCAAATCCTGCACCGTCGGGTTTTCAAGACCGAAAAAACGCTGCTGTTCAGCAATTGCAGTTTGCTGTTGCTGCGCCTTCAGTTGAGCCTGATTGCGCTGCGCTTCAATGTCAGCAAGAGTAGTTCCAAGTTTCAGACCCTGCACGGCCTGCTCAAAAGGCGATGCGACGTTCAGCGTGTAGTTGAGTGGTGCGACCATGATCGTTCCTTACATTCCAGCAGCGCCGCCAGCGATATTCATCGCTGCTTCGTTTTGGAGTGCATACATTTCGTTAGAAGAAGGCAATCCCTGACCACCAAACAAAGACCCAAACGGCGACTGCTGCCCACGACCAATTTGGAAACCCGCATACTGAGCAGGAAGGCCGAACAACTGAGCCTGTGCAGCCCCTGCACCAAGGATGCCACCAGCCTGAGCAGCACCTTGCTGTTGAAGCAAATTGCCGATGTTCGTACCAGCAGCCTGAGCGCCTGCAGCGGTGCGAGCAGCAGACGCCTGACCGTACTGGGCTAAACCGCCGAGGTTGGCGAACTGCTGCTGGATCTGCTGTTGCAGCATCGCGGGACGGAACTGAGCCAGTGCAGCCTGCAAATTACCGCCACGCAGGCCACCCGTTGCAGATGCACGCTGCAGGAGCGCCTCCTCACCCTGACGAGCCAACGCCTGAAATTGCGGCGACATCTCAAGCGCCCGGATTGCAGCATCCTGCGTACCGGGTGCGCCTAAACCGAGCAGGTTTTGCTGCGCTTGGAACGCTGTAGCTCCACCCTGCACATAGGGTGAAAGCAGTTGCTGCATTGCATCGAACTGACGCCGCTGCTCGTCGATGCCCATCTGAGCAGCTTGAGTCTGTGCATCAGCAGCAGACTGGGCGGCTTTACGCTGAGATCTGGACGAAAGAAGCGCTGATGCGCCACCAACTAAAGCAGTTACTGGACTAGGCATCTTGAAATTCCTTCATGTACTGGTCGAAGCCTTCACCGTATAGGCGCATGACTTTGGCTGCATATTCGGTCGCAAACTCATTGCCTTTGCAGCACTGCACGACCATCAGAACCACATCGTAGTACCCCGCCCGCCACACGAATGACTTGGCATCGTGTTGCTGGCACCGCTCGGCCTCGTTCGCACCATGCCACTTGAGGATCATGGACGCGACAACAGGCAGCATCGTTGCCGAGTGCTGCATGAAAAATGGATTAGCGGGCATGGCGACCAGTGTTTGCCAGATCGCAGCGTTCAGGTCGGCAGGCTTGACGGCATCACCATCAGCCACATCATCGAAAACCTGAATGGCGTTCCACAGCATCAACAGCCAATCAATAGCTGGTGCTGGGAGATCAAACACTTGTTGAAGATTCTGGCGCAGCCAGTGTTCGTCGCTCACGGGGGCTATCCAAATGGACGAGTTTGGGCCACTGGAAAGCCCCGGCGCTCAGTTATCCGCATTATGCCGCATCGGGCGTATGCGTCAAGTAATCTCGCGCCCAGACACACGAATCGTGAGCGAAGTGGCCGCGCTGGCAATGGTCGAGATAAACCCGCTGGCCTCAAGCACCTGACCGACGAGTTCCTGGCACAGATATGTTTCACCAGGTACTACAGTTCGCTCGTCAATGACCAAGTTGGAGTTGCCAGCAGAGCCGCCAGAGGTCACGAGGTTGACGCTGAACGTGCGGTTCACCGTGTCCGTGTTGGTTACCGTGGCCTTGTCGATGATGGCCTTGGCATTCGTAGCGGTGTACTGCGTGGTCTGCGTTGCCTCCATCTGCTTGGGAGGAACGAGCAATTTTACGGTGACGGTCATTGGAACCCCTGAATGTTGTTGGATACCGTGACGATAATGGACGGGATGCCCGGATGCGGTGTAGCAGCGGGCACAGCAAGCAATTGCACCGAAGTATCCGTCACCGAGAACATGATTTCAACGTAGTCACCGGCCTTCAAACTGAAGAAGAAGTTCAGCGCCGTGAAGATTTCAGAATTGTTGCCTTGAATCCTGATCTGACTTGCCGAGTCGGCGACATCAACGCCGTTCTTGCGGAACCAGATGAAAAACTCAGCCGTGCCGCCCGTGGTCTTGTCAAGCTGAACAGACAACTGCAGGTTGTAGATACCGTCCGTATCCACAGTGATTTGCGACGAGGTGGCAAGAAACACACCAGACGACAAGTCGGTCGTATTGAATGTGATCGCAGTTGCGGTGTTGATAGCGGCAGCGGTCTGCGTGGTCGTGTCGTAGAACGACCCGTACCGGGAGCGCTTGTACTCACGCTCAGGCGGCGCAGTGGCGAGCAACTCCACCATGTTGCTCAGTTGCGCGAGCGCATCGAGGGCTTGCTGCGCCTTACTCTCAGCTTGAAACGCCACATCGCGGGCTAGCACAGCGACAGCATCTACCGCCTCAACAGCCTTCTGATCCGCGTTGCTCGCTGTCAGCGTGATGTCGTTGAGCGTGGTCGGCTCAAGCTGCTTAACATCCGAAAACAGTTTCTCAAACTGCTTGACCTGCTCGTGATCCTGCAGGAACGACGCAAGTTGATCCCGCGTGAGTTTGAGCTTGGTTGCCATGATCAGTAGTTTAGCGGTTCAATCTGCGCCTCAAGCCGCACGAACGACAAGTGCGCCTGACTGTCGCCACGGAACCGCTGAACGCGCCAGTGGCGCATGTTGCCCTGCTGGAACCAAACGAGGCGCTTCTGTGTCTGCCCGGTCGAGCCAATCTGGATCGCTCGATCTTGGCTCCACGCCTGCCCGTCGTATGAGTACGAGGTGCTGATCCACGGGTTCGTGCCCAGAGCAACCCGGCCCGTCAGTGCGACGAGTTCAAGCTGATGGAACAGTGCACCCTTGCCGTCGTTGTACACGATGGTGGTGCCGAACTCCCAGCGCACCGTCTCGCCCCAGTGCGTCGCAATCGTGTCAACGCAATAGCCGATTTTAGTGCTGGTGGGATCGCCCACCATCCACTTGTCGTAGGCCCAGACGAAGTTGCGGGCGCGGTACTGCGCGAAGTCAACGATGCTGCTGGTCATGACGAACCAGACCTGCTGCTGCAGCGCCTGACTCGATGCTGCGTCGTAGACTAGGGTGCGATCCGGCAGATGGACGTACAGTAACTGCTGCGCCTTGAGGTTACGAGCCTCCAGCTTGACCTGCGCCAGTTGAGCGTCGGTGTACGTTGAGAGGATCTCATCGACATCTTGCGTACTGAGCTTGGTCGCCATGGCATTAGCGCCAATGTAGATCGCAGGCGCTTCGTTGCGGCCAGAGCCAAGGAAAGCGATGGTTTCTTGGTACACGCAACAGGCTTGAGTGCCTACGGCACCCTTCTGGATCTGGGCACCCTCGATGCGCTCAAACGGAAAAAGACTGCCGCCAGCGTTGTCGAACACCTCGATGGTGTTGCGGTTGATGGCGTAGATCTCGTTTCGGAGTTTCAGGATCGCAACAATGGGGTCTGGGTCAGCCTCAGACGATCCGTATTTGATCGGGTTGACCTGCAGCGGGTCGCTCAACTCAGTGACGACAAGGTAAGTGCCGTCCGTGGTCATGAAGTACCCATCTACCCACGCAAAGTCTAGGACTGTGCCGAGGTCGGGATCGGTGACCTGCACCAGCCCGAGCGTAGGCGACCAGTAGAAGAAGTTGCCCACGGAGCAGACAGCCAGTCGGTCGAAAGAGTAGTCAAATACGACTAACTCGGTTGTGCCACCAACATCACCCAGAATGGTGATTACGCCGGCGTCAGAGATGCTGACGAGTTTGCTGCCCATGACGCGGTACAGCACCCCATTCCAAAGGATGCCACCCCGATCTACACCAGGCCCGGTAGCCTGCTCGACCAGCCCGTCACCAGGCCGCAGGTAACCCGAACTGATGCCCTGCACCTTAGGTACAGGCACCATGTTCACAGGGTAGCTGCTGCGAAGGTCTGGGCCTTGGTCAGTGTAGATGCCGCTGACGATGGGGATTTGCATGTCGGTTAGTGGTCAGAGCTGATGGGTCATTTACCAACCCAACCTGTGTTGCCAGTGCCGGATTCTTTGACGTATAGAGTTGTAGTTGCTCCACCATCAGTGCGGGTGTACAGAGAGCCAACTGTTGCAGTCACAGCACCTTCGGGGGTTCCTGCGCCGCTTGTCCAAGTAGCAGTACCAGCACCAGGACGGAAGTTGGTACTGTAGCTGTTTGACCAACGCTGTGAAGATGTGCCAAGACTTAGCGTGTTGTCAGTCTGCGGTCGAAACCCACCACTGTAAAACTGAGCAATCGTGGTCGCTGCAACGACCGCGTACACGCCTCCGCTGCCCGAGGCTACGTTTGTAAAGTTTGCGCCGTTGTTTGCGCCAATCGTCCAATCATCAGAACTGCTTAATGTAATGCCGTTGTATTCGGTTCCTGTGGAGTCAAGAAAACGCAGCGCTTTGTTGTTCGCCAAAAATAAATTTGAGTCGTCTATATAGATGGCATCGTTTGTGTAGCGAACAGTGCTATTTAATGCGTCAGAGCCATACTGCATGACTATGCCACCGGGGGAGCCAGTTCCTACAGATTTAACAATTACGGAATTTGTATTCCCGTTGTTAACGATTGTCGCATTGACGGTGTTGTTGGACGCATCAATGCTGTGCTGGCTTGTTCCAGCGCCAAACGTAATCGTTTGAGTAGAGAACTGATTACCCGTAAACACTGAATTGGACAGGTTTACCGTAACGTCGCCAAGAATCCTAGCGCCTACGGTCATGCCGCCGTTAGATCCTACTGGTGTTGTGCCGCTTGCAATGGTGAGTTTGCCGAACTGACCGCCGACAATGTGGTGAGATCCGGTATCTGTCAGCAGAATGCCGCCAGTGCTTTGGCTGGAGTAGACCCCGTACAGTTCGTGATACAGCGTCGCAGTGCCGCTAGCGCCGATCTCGATGTCGTAACCTGTCGCCGTGGCATCTGCAGTTTGATAGATACCGCAAGTGCCGATCACTTGGACATGACTGCCGGTGGCTTTTAGAGCGCGACCAGACGCCCACTGCGATCCACAGTTGATGAGCCTCGGATTGCTTCCAGTCATCACCACGTTGTCGCCAGTAAAGGTTGGCGTGCTGGTGGTGTCGCCGTTGAATTGGATGCCGTTGAATTCAACGTAGTTACCAGAACAAGTGATGATCGGCCCGTTGGCGTTTTTGGTCAGCGTGACTTGCCCAAGCGCGGTGAACCGCTGGGAGTTAGTCGATTGTGTAAGGTTGGCGCAGCGATATGTGCCTGTAGGGAATACGATTGATGAACCAGTTGTAATCGCAGCCTGAATCGCTGCCGTATCATTCGTAACCCCGTCACCAACCGCACCAAAATCCTTGACGCTTACCACATCGCGCAGTTTCGCCTGCACACTGCGAGTCACAGCGCCAGTGCCAGCGGAGACAAACGTGATCAGGTTGCTATCGAGCAGGCTAATCGCAGATGCCGCAGACAGCACCTGATAACCATTGCGGTTACGAACCGAGACGCTGTAGTCCGAGGTGACGTACAAGCGGCCAATCGCGCCGCTGTTCATCGGGTAGCCACCACGAGTGGCAATCGGCTGCGTAACAACCTGAGTCAGCGCCGCGTCCCAGTAAGCCGTGATCGGGTTCAGAACAGGGTCGGCACCAGCAACACCCAGCCAGACCTGCCCTCGATCAAGCGGTTGCCCGTTGATGTCGGTGAAGATCGGAAAGGTTGTCTCGATAGAATTCGCAGCCATCACGTCACCACTTGGTCTTGTTGGCCCAGTACCCTGCGCTCATCTTGCCCTTGGCAATGTTGGATGCGTGGCGGGCCTTGAATGCTTTGTTCCGGGCAGATCCGTCAGGTGAGCCAGAAACGCCTTGCTGACCGAATCGAATGGTCTTAACCTGATCGCCTTCCTTCGCCACAACAACGTGGCTCTTGGTTGGGTGATCTGGCGTTTTCTTGGGCTTGTTGTAGCCGCTGACCCCGGCTCGCTCAAGCCTTGGGTCTTTAGCCATCAGATGCCACCTTCACCGGTCTGGATGTGCAGCGTAGTGCCCGCAGCAGAGATGTAGGCTACGGTCGTCTCGCCTTCCTGACGATGCAGGATAAGTTCGCTGTTGGGCAGCACGGGCGTGTCGGCGGTTGTGGCCGTCTGAGCGCCTTCGCCAACGCGAACGTGGCAGATGTTCGCGCCACTGTTTACCAGTCGGATTGACTTGGGGAAGATCGAAACAGCCACGGACGCCGAAGCAGCGCCTGGAGTGACAACCTGATTGGCACCTCGTTGTGCCTGAAACGGTGCTTGAATAGCCATTACGCGATCCTGTACCAAGAGTTAGTCGCGGAGTAGTACCGCATACGGAAGAAGTCCTCTGCGGCCAGCGTCGTAGGGTCGCCAAACGCAGCCGCAGCGCCGTTAAGGCCCAGCGTGAACGAGGTGATCTGCTGAGTCGTTGTCACCAGCACTTCCTGACCGTCAAGGATGCCGGTATTTAGCGGCAGCGTCACAGTTCCGCTAGCAAGCGTGCCAGCAGGCTGCAGCAGGAGCCATGCCTGCGTGCTGTTGGTCGCAACAGTGACGTTGAACCCGGTGCCGGGAGTAGCGTACTGCACCGACATCGTGGGTGAGGCAAACGTCTGCTGGAAGTAGGTCAGCAGCGAGCCAATCGACATCTTGCGGGCGTCGCCGTTACCGCTGTTGTAGACCGGCAACTGATCGCCAGACGAAACAGTCGAAAGAGTCGGCAGTTGATTAATCGTAGGCATGTCAGTTGTACTCCAGCACCCCGTCCGGCCCCGAATCTACAGGGTCATACGGCGGTCGCAGATACGGGTCGTCGTAGGTACGCCACGGCTTGTTGCCAGAGCCAGAAGGCATCGAACCAGGGAACTGCATCTCGTTCGGTATTGTCGCACGGGAGAGCAGCGTGTTGTAAGCGTTTTTGGCAGCAACCATGGTATTGACGGATACCTGCTTGCCATAACTGGGAGCCAGCCGGATGCCAAGATTCGTGATGATTGCCTCGTTGGCGCTATCGGGCACCGTGGTCACCTCATCAAGGTCACTGTCCTGTGGGCTACCCGGCAGCGGGTAAGCCAGTCGGATGCCCTTGGCGTTCCACTCGGCCATCATAGTGTCCAAGCGACGCATGGCAGACTGAAGCTGCTGGGGCTGCAGATCGAACACATAAGAAGCAAGCCCAATCTCTTCAAGTGCGGCTTCGATGAACTGTCGCTTGCTGTAACTCATGGTCAGCCTTTCAAGGCAGCGTCAATCAACGACAACAGTTTACGATCAGTTGTCCTGCCGTCAAACTTGATTTTGAGTTCTCGCGCCTTTTCTTCCATCTCGGCACGGGTCGGCGGCGCGTTATCAACAGGCGCTGGCGGCTCCACAGGCTTACCGTCTACAGCCTCATCAAGAGTCGTACACCACCCCTCGATGAGACGCAGTACAAGTTCGTCCTCGTTAGCAACTCCGACGCAGTTGTACGTCGAGCCACGGGGGCCGAAGTGCGGCCCAGGGCAACGGTAGACGAGGGTGGGAAACTCAATACTCATTTCTTCTTGGGAGCCTTGCCGGGTTTGCCAGCCTTCATGGCCGCAGTACGAGCAGTGCTAAGAGCAATGGCAATTGCCTGCTTCTGAGGCTTGCCAGACTTCATCTCTTTGCTAATGTTGCTTGAGATGGACTTCTGCGAGTAACCCTTTTTCAGAGGCATTTCAGTTCCTTGTTCTTACGACGGGTTTCGCCTGCTCTCTTACGCGCCTCAAGAAACGCAGCACGTTGCTCATCGGTCATGTTGGCGCGTTTTGCTTTTGCTGCCGCCTTACGTTCATCCGACCAAGGGGCTTTTTTCCTGCCCTTGGCTGCTGCACTCATTTTAGCTCGCATCTCTGGAGTACGCTCGTAAGATGCTAACTTTTGCTTTGTCTCTTCAGACATTGCGTAACCAGCAGCCTTGCGCTTTTCCCACGCCGCTTTTAGCAACGCTGAATGAGCACTTCGTTTTTCATCCGTCCAAGATGCTTTGAGTCCTTGGGAAACTTTCTTCCTGTACTCGTCATCTTTCCAAAGTTCTTTGGCCGCATCGGCCCACGGCGAGACATCATCGTACTTTCGACCAGTAGCAGCCGCAGCGATCTTGGCCGCTACTTCTGGACTCTTCGACGGTGAAGTTTCACCACCAAAAGATACGTTGTATCCGTTGGGAGACAAAGTATCTGCCGCAAGAATCGCGGCCTTTTCTGCTGCGTGCAACTCTTCGTGTGTTTCAAACTCAGCAAGAATAGAAACAGACGGCTCACCATGTTTACGCCAAGCACAGTGCACAGGAAGTTGACTGTCAGCTTTGACAGACCTCTTGTGCTGAAGTAGACGTAGGTGCATGGATCTCGCCGTCTGCCCTATGTATGCCTTACCAGACGCAAATACCAGTTTGTAAAGAATGTACATATCATGCTCCTTGCTTTTGACAAAGAGCATGATAGCACGACCGGTATTATTATGTTTGACTAAAAAGAATCACGCCCGACATTTCCGGTTGTTTATTTACAACACCGTACAGCGTATCGAGACGATACTTGGTGGTCATGGTGTTGATGTCGTAGAACTTCTGCATGACCAGTTCGATACCCTGATCGGTAGCAGCACGCATCACAGCCACGCCAGCGTCAGCAGGAACAGCATAACGGCCAGGCAGGATCTCGATGGAGTCCTTCTGCCAGAACGGGTTCACATACGCAGAAACCGTGTTCAGGAACACGATGTTCGCGGTTGCGGACGGGGTAACGATCACGTTCTGGTACTGAGCCTCGGCATCGGTCGAACCCTGATCGGAAATGATCGGGGGCGAGATCACCATCGTGGTGGCGTTGGTCACGCTGATCACCCGGAAGGTTTTCAGCAGGCCAGTGTCACTCTTGGTGATGTGATGCACAGCGTTCACACCAGAGATGGTGAAGGCATCGCCAGCGGCCACGTTGGTGGTGCTGGAGACAGTCACGGTCTGGTAGCGGTTATCGACGTTGATCTGGCCACCCACCGAGGTGCTGGTAGCACGCGGGGTGTAGTAGTTGTTGGCAGCAGTCAGGGTCGAGATGGTGATACCAGTGCCAGCGGCAGCAGCCTTACGGTTGGCGTAGTCGAGTTTGAAGGTATCAAACGAAGCGACCATACCGACATAAGCACGCTCGAACGCGTTGTCCGACTTGCGATTGCCGAAGGAGCGCGACAGACCCTGCAGGTTCGACGCCATGCCGTTGTAGTCACGGGTGGACAGAGCCAGATACCGATCATACGAGGGGACGCCCTGCTCGTTCATGATGGCGTCGCACTGAGCAACGTCGTCAAAGCCCGAAGCGGCG